>Ga0325402_1005124_pt1 | contig 12213 bp, 4 predicted proteins | sample PopdelMetagenome_22_FD_207212 | JGI IMG/M metagenome (GOLD analysis project Ga0325402, IMG submission 207212) | Populus deltoides microbial communities from Bellville, Georgia, United States - Xylem-PdKOR-R3 | ecosystem: Host-associated > Plants > Phyllosphere > Stem > Wood/Secondary xylem...
TATAGTTGAACATGAAAATAAGTTTAATTAATTACGAATTAATTGTGTTATTTTTAATTTTGGATAAGTTGTTGAGTTAGGAATTTTGTGTGGGTTGTTGGAATCATCTAATAATGTTATCAACCATGCTTAATGATTTCATGCAATAGAGCATAAATGCGGTAGAATTATAATGAAATACACGTTGCATTGAATTGTTGATAAGATGTCGAATTTGGTATCTTCTTTAAATTATTTTAATTTCCTATGAATTTGGGTTTGATTTAATGTAATTGAACATGAAAATATCAATTAGATTTGATATCATGAATTATATTTAATTTTGGTCCAGTATGCTTTTGCGTTACATTTTTGGGATTTGATTGAATTTGCTATGAATTTTGCCAATTAGGGTTAAGGTAATGCAATTTAGTTAAGATTATGTCCAATTGACCAGAATCTAATTTGTTTTTCCTACATAATGTCTAATGACATATTTATGTTATGTCATTACAGTGGTACTATTGTTCCTAGTATGAATGGTAGTATCATATACAATGACATAAACAATTTGTTGTTAAATGGTAATTTAGACATGTCATATGCGGATATGAAAGAAATGTTTTTTCATGGACTTGGGTGAAATTATAATAATATTGATGTTGAAATAACTTGAAGATCTCAAATTAGTAAATATCAATATTATCTTGTACCGATTGTACGTGATGACAATTTTAAGATAACGATTGATTTTTTCATCCAAAGTGGGTTAAACATAATAGTATTGTATGTGATTAGTCGAATAAAATCTTTGTATGTAAGGGTAAAAATAATTTATAGTCGGATGATTTGCTATAAAGGATTGATGATACTATAGGCACTTAGTCATAGACTTATGTTAGGAGGGTCAGATTTGGAGGTGGGACAAACATTCAAGTTTAAAAATGAATTGGTTAATACAATTAAACGATAACATATTGCACATTCAGTTGAATATCGAGTCCAACCATCGAACTCTATATTTGTTCTATTACAATGTAAGAGTTTAGAAAGTCCTCGTGATTTAAGTCGACAATCGGGTAGTTTACATGAAAAACACACAAATGCATAAGTGAGAGGTAAAATTATAAATAGAGGCAAATAACTTTTTTAAATAGGCTAGAACAACCCAAAACATCCAGCAGCAATGGAGTTTCGTTTCTTCATCTTTTCATTTGAAATGTTTTAGAGAAAACACCTAAATATGGTAATATTTGACTGAAATCAAGTGGGTTTTTGAAGGAAAATGTCATAACCCATTTTTGGGTTATTGCCCATAATTTTTACCTTTTTTCTTTTCAAAATAAAATAATTATAGTAAGAAGACTAGTATTTTGGCAAAAGTAAGCTGAGAGTATTTCAAATGTAAAAAAAATATCAAGCTGCAATTTTAAATGGAATCAGGAGCCTAATTGTACCTCATTTTACCTAAAACTAGAGAGACAATACAGATTCAAGGTCAGGTTACATAATTATTGGATGAATCAACATAAAAATTAATCCTAAAGACATAATTAGATTTTTAAAAGGCCAATTTGTTCAAATCATGGGCCAAATTAAAGTTTAATTATATTTAAGAATTAATTCGGATCTAATTCAAGGATTTAATTAGGTGCAAGGACTTAATTATATTTTAAATTGGCTAAATTAATTTTATTAGGTGCTTAATTGGTGAAGAATTAAGTTCAGGGGCCTAATTTGGGCTTAATTGAGAAGATTGAAATTTTATGACACCAAATTTAATTTTTACAAAGTCAATTGGTTCAAATAAGAGGTTAAATCACAAGAAAATCAAAGTTTTGGGATTAATTAAGGGCTAAATTGAATAAATTTACAGCCAATAATCATTTTACAAAAGACGTCGAACTATGGGGACTCGATTGATTTAAATCAGGGGTGAAATTGAAGAAAATTAAAAGTTAATGGTGAATTAAGGGTCAAATTGCATAAATTCAGGACTAATGACTAATGTGAAAAGGATGTTGAAATTTGGGGATGGCATTGAATTTTAGCAGGGGCAAAATTGTATAAAATTGAAAGTTTATGGTCAATTAAGGGTGCAGTTGAAAGAAATTAAAAGATGGAGGACCAAATTCAACTTTGGCCACAACCCTAAATTAAAACCTTAAAATGTCCAAAAAGGTGCCATTTTGAACCATTAAAAAAAATATCAAACAACGCGTCGTCTAGCGACTGCTCATCTTCTTCTCTATTTAAGCCAGAAAAAGTTGCTCGAGTGGCTTCTTTTCAAATGCATTTAATGCTTTATTTATCCATCAAATTTGACAAAACTTGCACGCAAATGATGGTCTAACATCTTACTAAACCCTAGTATGGTCTTTTTTAACCAATTGACACCACAGCGGCCTTGGCACCGCCTTAAAGTTGTTAACCCAACCAACCTTTCTACAGTAACTTTTTCAGGCCATGATGACAACTTTGAACCAATTATTGGGATCCTTCCAGTTCGAATCAAGGGCCAAGATTAGACACCACAAAAAGACAACATGTCTCTCTTTCACACCTTATAAATAAAGGTGGATTCCATTCCTTGAAGAAGGACAAATCATAAGCCAAAATTCAGAAGAAAAAAAACCATTTTTCTGCCTAGTTTTTCTTTCTCCCCTCTCGGCCACCACTTGGTCACTTTCTCTGCCGCGCCTCAACCATTGTTGTCGCCACCAACCACTTGCCGATCTTCCCTCCAACATTAGGAACCCCTCTTACAACTTTCCTCCTCTGACCAAACGAGTTTTCCCCCTCCAAAACATCCCTTGCCACTGCATTCTATATGCAGTGGCCATAATACTTAACCTCATGGTTACTAGGCTAGGCTGCTATCGACCCAACTCGACTCAGTTGGATCTAGCCCAGATGGTTGGGTCAGTCCACCCTAATATAATAATAATAATAATAATAATAATAATAATAATAATAATATTTAAAAAATTCAAAAAAAAAATATAAGTCCTTTACTTGTGATTTTTTCGCTTGTTTTTCTACCAATTTTATATAATATCAAGTTATAAATTTACTCTGTAAGATACAGATCCGGTATTAAAATACCCAGTTTTCTCTGAAACATTTCTAAAATAATTTGAAAATTCAAAAAAAATCTCAAAAAATTTAAATTAAATTCCTCTTTAAAAAAACAAAAATATTTTGTTTTCATGAATACGGTAAAATCGTAAAAGTTTTCTAAGCATACTTTTTATAAAAAAATAAAAACAAAAATGCATCTTTCTCATGCTCTGAAATGCAAAAATGAATATCGTAACTACTTTATGATTATCCATTAGGGTTTGGCCAAAATATCAAAAATCCTTCACTAATCATTTTGTTCACTTTATATTTAAAGTGTTAGGGTTTTGTTGTAGACTTTTATATTCGGAAGTGTAAAACTACAAAATAGAGTACACTCTCAAGTATTAAAGATACAAAGTGCAAAATAAATATGATGCTAGAATTTAGACTATAGAACGGTTAGGATTTAGCCCGATAAGATTGAGACTTCCTCACGAACGGAGAACTTTATAGACAAGAACAATGAACAGAAACTCGACCTTGAAAAATAATCAAACAACAATGCAGCTTACCTCATGTATAGTGCATTGGGTAATGCATCTTTTCCTTACACAACCAGTCCCTTGCGTGGACTCTCATAAACTATAGATTTTCTAGTAATCATAATATTAGGTGGCGATTCTTAAACCTTATAATCATAACTTTATGATTATACTCAATACCCTTTCATTTTCTAATATCTCTCAAGAGGCTTAGCCCGTCATTTGACGTCACCCTGCGACAAAAAACATGATATAAGTGAGTTGAGAGGCTAAAATAATTAAGAGAAGAAAGTGAAGTTCTTAAATAGAGAAACTTGGGTCTAAAAAAAGGATGAAATTGGAGAAGATGAGCTAAAAGACCACTTTAAATCCATTCTAGACATCATGAGTAAGTTTTATTATAACCAATTGCTTTGATTTTTATGGGTAATGTAGAGGATTTGAAATTTGCAATGTAGTAATGTTGAGTTAGGGTAGAAAAGTGTTGAAATAAATATTTGTTTTGTTAAAAATCATGTTTAAATGAATTAAATATTGTTGTTGATGAATAAGTAAGTGATCTTGGCCTTGCTTTCCTTGTAATTATGGATGATTTGGAAGGATTGAACTAGTTAGTTTATGGGTTTGTGATTGAATTTAGTGTTTGATTGAATAATGAGTTTATAGATGCTATATTTGCTATGAGTTGAGTTTTTTAACATGAATTAGGATTGGGTAATGTTGTATTATAGAAAAAATTAAAGAAAAACTCATGAATTACACCACAATAAAATTCAGCTAAATGATGAAAAAGGAAAATTAAGTTTGTGAATTGAGTGGGCGTGCTTTGATATGAATTTTATATTTTTCATGTAAGAAATTAATAATGAAAAGTGTAGAAATAATCATGGTTAGGTCATGAAGGATATTCGACCATTTCACTTAAAAAGGGAAGGAATATGTTGATTTGAGAACTAATATTGCTTAAGATGATTTATTGATTATCTCATTGAATATTGTAGATAAAGTTTTAAATGAGAAAAAAAAAACAGGAACACCTATGGCTCCTTGAATGGAATTCGGCCATAATAAAGAGATAGTGGGAAAAATGATTTCGTGTGGGTTATACTTTTGAAATTATTGTTGAAACTTAAACTTGATTGTGTTAAAATGACTTTAAAATGAATAAAATGAGAATAAATTCCTTGAAAAATAAATTTTTATTTTTAATTGAAAACACCGGATAAAAAAAAAATGATAAGAGTCGTCGTACTAAGCGAAACTATGCTGATAATAAATGTTATATAGATATATAACATGTGTAAAAATTAGTCAATGGGTTAGCATATCTAAAGAAAAAGAGTATGTTAGTTGTGACAATCGGCTAAAATAGGTATTTAATTATTGAGTGATGTATTTGAATGCATGATTATATATTATTGCGTGAATAAATGAACATACTCTGAGTGAATGTTAGATTAGATTTTATAGATGATTATGACATTTGGAAATCAAGGACAGATGTTAAATTTTATAAATAAATATGTGTTAAATGGGAACCAAGATACTGTTCCTAGTTTGATTAATTGTGTTTACAATGATTGAAAATCCTATGGGCACAGGGAAAGTATGGGAGCTGGACAACATACTAAGGAACAAGATTTATACACATTCTAGGTAGGTGCTACACATTCTAGGTAGGTGATTAACACCTTGTTTATTATTATTTTTATTCATTAAAAGATTGATTTGGCTCTAATTAAAATAGATTATAATAGAAAAACCATGATCAAAATATCAAAATACTCTTTAACCCCTTCTTTAATTTCTTTTACTTGAAGAAAAATGAAGTAATTGTATTTTTTTTAATAGAAAAAGACGGAAACACCCTCTTTTCCTTTATTTTTTTTGTTTATTAAGGGTATTTATATAATTTAAATGTGTAAAAAAGAGTTAATAGATTAATATGCCCCCAATTAATTTCATAAAATCAAATAAACCTTTTGAAAAAGACTATTTTACCCTCATAGAAAGGTTATTTGTTTGTTGTAATGAAGGCAAAGATGTCATTGCACTATAGCAATCCACAATGCAATGTGTCTTGCCCTACAATAAAAGACTGGCGGGGTTTAGTAGATTTTTTTTTTAATTTTATCCTTCAACATTAGATTGGTTAGAAACTAAACTTATGATTTTTTTTTATTTTTTTGTTAATTTTTTTAATTTAACCCTTCAACAACACAATTTTATTTTTATTTTTTTTATTTTATCATTCAGTATTAGGTTGTTTTAGGAATTGTAATGTTTTTAGATTTCCATTCTATTGGGTTATATACTGGTCTCATATATTTTTTTTTATTTCAACTTTTGATATTAGATTTGTTGAATTTTTTTAATTATTACTATGAATTTATCTCGATTTCATAATATGGGTCGCTGGTTTAATAGGTTGACTCAGGTTAGGTTTTTTTTACATCTTTTCTTCTTGATTTTTTTTTATTTCATCTTTCAACGCTCAGTTGGATGGAAACCAAGCTTTGCAATTTTTTCTTATTTGTTATCTATGGGATTATCCTGATCTCATATCCAAGTAACAAGTTTTGTAATTTTTTCTCAATTTCAATCTTGAATATTAGATTCGTTGGAAATAGAGTTTTATAATTATTGTTTTCTTTTTATGAGTTATCTTAATCTTAATATCAGGTCGAGAGCTTAACATGTTAATCCGGGTTGACTTAGATTATTTTTTTTAATCGATCTTTTTTCAATTTCATTCTTTAACATTGAGTTAGTTGGGAATTAGGTTTCATAGTTTTTTCTATTTCTTTGTACGGGTTTATCTCAATCTCATGACCCGGATTGCAGGTTTGACAATTAACCCGGGTTGACTCAAGTAGTTTTTTTTATCATTTTTTTAATTTTTTTTAATTTCATCCTTCAACATTGGGTTAATTAGAAATTAGTCTTCATAATTTTTTTGATTTGTTTTTTATAGGGTGATTACAATCTTATGATCCAAGTTGTAAATTTAACAAGTTAACACAGATTGATTCAATATTCAATCGTCTTATTATTTGAAAAAAAGATTGGATCGATTCAATATTTAATTGTCTTATTATTTGAAAAAAAAAATTTAATATATCATCTTATCAATATTTAAAAAAAAAAGCATGGTATACAATATACATTATATTTTGAGTTTACAATCTTTCTTCTTTTTTTCTTGTTAAAAAGCATCTAATCAATGTTTATTTTTTTTATGTTAAAAAAGAAAATCTAGCCTGCATCATTGATCTAGTGATGTTACAATTGTATATACCTAACTTATCTATCCCAAGTTGCGAGAGACGAGTTTCTTGTGTTTAAAGAAAACTACATTGGTAAAATGTCATAAGAAGCTTGTGCTTTTGACGGCCAAATAGATAATAATAACAGGAACCAGTTTGCTGGCCTCTGCTTAAAAATCCAGGAAGCCATGGACTGACGCTCATGCTCTCCAAAATTTGCAAGGCCGATCATGTAGTAGGTGTCTTGTGTTTTTTTGTGGGAAGGCGCACCTGTCATGCTTGACGATGACCCAGGAAACAATGCACAGGGACATGCAGCTTTCACATTCAAAGCCAATGGGGACCCAACAGAAAGGCATGGTTGGACTTTAGCAATCAAAAGAAGAGAAATTAACAAGAACAAGTAGTATACTATTGTAATGGATGAGAAAAGTTGTAGCAGCTGGAATGCTGCTGGGGCGGTGGGACAGAGAGAAGAGCAGATGAGTGGCTGTGAAAGAATGCCTTTTAAGGCATGCACTCGGCTGCTGCATCCCCCCACAAGCTAGCCACTGATAGCCAACGCTTCCTCCCAAGAGCTGAAAATGTACTTTACATGTTATTTTACTCGATTATTATTTTAAAACTCAGATTCAGGCAAAGATTCTTTCCTTTGCTTTTTTGCTAATATTAGTATTATATCTTATGGAACATGTTCTCTCGACATACTTGTCAAAAGAAGAGTACCATTTGGTTAAAGACTTAGAACATAAAGACAGTGTCCTTTCTTTATTCTTGAATTTGCAGTAGTTTTCTCCCTTTTAATGTGTCCCCTTTTACTTTCTTTTTGTCTTGATGTCCCTTCAAAATAGCACTGGTTTTTGATCGAAAGCCAAGGTAGCCCTTTCATCACCAAACAGCCTTCTCTACATATGTTGACAGTTTGTCCAAACCCATTTTTATTTACTTTTTTCTTTTCTTTTTCGTTTCTTCTTCCTTTTTTATTCCTCAACCAAACACCCTAACCCTTCTTATTCATCATCTCATACCTTCCTCAACAAAACCCACTCCAACTACCAAGACCTCCATGCCACAACCACACCACTAAAACCCACCATAGCCACACTATAAACAACCCTTCGGCTTCCCCATCCTCAATTTCAATCTTTATATTTTTTATTGCTATATATATTTTATTTTAAATATTTATTTTTTAATTTATTTTTTAAAATTTAATTTTTATATTAACTTTGGTTTTTATTTTTATAATTGTTATTTGCTTTTTTCTTATCATTTTTTTATTAAAATTTTTTATCTATCAAATTTAGTCCTCATTCTTTTGATTGTTACTTATTTTATTTGAAATAATATATGAAATATTAATTATTATTATTTTAATTTTTTCATCTTTCAATTTTTTATTTTTATTTGATCTCTACTATTTTAATTGTTATTTATTTTATCTGAGATAATTTATGAAATTATAATTTTTTTTAATTTCATTCTCATTCAACTTTTTAATTTGTAAGATTTGTTCCTCATTATTTTAATAAACTTGAAAAAAAATAAAATATTAATAAGTTATTTTCCAACTCATTTTCCATAACATAATCAAATACTGGAAAGTGTTTTCCAACTTATTTTCCATTACACTACCAAACATCGAAAAAAAAATTTCAGAATTTACTTTTCCGGGAATTCACTTTTAAAAAAATTACTTTCCAGCAAACAAACGGGACCTACATATAAATCATTGATTCATAAAAAAATACAACTCTCTATCATAATTAGTTATATGTTAAGCATCTCTTTTAAGAACGTTGACAATATCATATGAATTTTTTTAATTTAAGGACCATTTACCAAATTGTGTATCTTTATGGCTAATTGATAGTGTGGTCTTCTGCACCAAATCATGCATTAAAATATTTTTTTATTGAATATGTTTGTTGTTTGCTACCTCAAACTTTTTCTACTAGTAAATGGTCTAGCTACAATAAGTCTTATTTCATTTAAATCGTCTAGCTCTACTACTATAGCATACTAATAATCTATACTATCCATATCATTTTATACAACTCTTTTAAGTGATTGAATTGCAAGCTCAATGAGAAACATGGTATCATTGTCATAAGTTAAAGTAAATTGTGAAGTTTCTAATGCAGTTTTATGTGAAGTCTTATATGCCTATAATACTTCAAACAATGCATTATGTTAAGCCTCGTTATACCTTAGTAGATGTCATAATAATTCGGTTATTATTGAATTTTGATATAACAATCTAAATTTTCAGGACAACACCCAAACTAGATTATGGTAAATATGGGAATTGTTTTTTCACAATTTGTATATGCAAGTTTATCATATAATTTATCGATATTTCAGCAAAATCTCTCCATTTACCAAAGGTTCCAAGTTATTAACATTAACCTATTATATTTTTATATTTTATTTCTTAATTTTGACCCAATCATCATAGATCTTAATCACAACAATCATCATCTTCACATCGCAATTTCCCATACAATGATGCACAACATTAATTTACATCAAAAGAAAGCTTAAGACATATATAATATAAACGTATAATTTAAATTCTCTAAAATCAAAAGTTTATCATTATATTATAAGTTACCCAAAATTCAAAATATTTTTTTTAAAAAATTAACCATGTTATAGGCTATAATAACACAAACTCAAACACTAATGGCTACAAAACTAAATGAAGAGTAGATGAACTTAAGCAATATGAAAAGGAGTGTAGGTTCTCAATCAAAACAATTTAAAAAGTATAGGGACCAAATAAATAGGCAAAACTCTCCCTTTCAAAATCTCTCTTAAATATATTATTTCCTAGATTTACTCTTTAATTGTGAAAAAGAAAAAAAGAAGAAGGAAATTTCCTAATCAACAGTATCAAATTAAAATTACCAAATAAACAAGAAAATAATCCAATTCATACAAGATTTAAAATTGGGAACTTAGGATTGGAGCACCAAGATTAATTTAAGTTTTTCAAAGCAAAATACCCATATTGCCCAAACAAAGTCTTGCCGAAATTAGCACCAACATCGGTATACTGTATAATATGTATATTCAATTTCTCTTCATTCCAGAAACGACAAATTTTCACTTTCAATGAGAATAAAAAGATATTAAAAAGTTATTGTAAGATATACTTATCAAGATAATAGACCGAGACCAAACATAAGATCGCAAAGTATATGGTATACAAATAAAATTAAAAATCATCTCGATACCAGAAAATCAATAATCTGGCCGGCTTATCCTTGGCAATATATGAATTCGAAAGGCTTCGAATCCCGGTGGCGTTTCCACCACCCATAGTCTCACCGGAAGCGCCACCACATCTAGCACCACAAGCTCAGTACTACCGCCACAAATAACACAAACTCTACCGCCACCAGCAGCAATCTGCTGTGCTCCAATAAGCCTCTCTGACTCCATTATACGCTCCCAGCAATCCCTTTCTGGATCATATTTTCTAAGCACGCCTTTGGCTTCATCCACCACATACATAACCTCCTCGTCCATGGCTGCCACGGGTCCTCTCCACCCTGCAACCATACCCTGTGGCATGTCCTCCCATGTGTCCTTCTCAGTGTCATAAACAATCCCTTCTTTAGCTGCATCTCCTTTCATATTCACCATACAAAGTTTCCCTCTCCATCCTACTGCATCAATAGCATCCCTACAAAATCTACCGCTTTTTAGTTCTTTAACCTTTACCCATTTCCATGTGGTTGTTTTATTGCGGATGTTGGAGATCATGGCTTTCTGGTTTTGCAAATCCCACTTCTCCAATGACTTGGCCACGTCTGTGTTGTATTGGGATCCGATCCCACTCGCCACATAGACCGTGCCATGTGCCGAGCCAGCAGCACACCAGCGGCGAGGTGTGGCGAGGGGAGGACCAAAGGCCCATGAGACTGAAAGTGGATGAAAAACAAGAGGGCGAGAGAGAGCTGGGGAAAAACTGTGAGAAGTAGCAGCAAGAAGTATCAAGCGATCAGAGGCGGAGATGGATTGTATAGGAAGGTCACGGGAGATAAAGGAAGGGTGGCGAAGGATGAGATGGAGTGGTGGATCTTGTGGTGGAGGAGGGAGAGAATCCCACCGGGAAGAAATGGGGTCAAAGTTAAAGAATCGGATCGAGTTATTATCAGGAAGGTTATGGTTTGTATTCGTCGATGATAGCACTGCATACAAAGAGAAGAAAGGAGGGAAAGAAGGGGAATAGATTAGGCGACGCCATGAGTGGCAAACAGAGTAAAGAGTGGAAGGGTGAACAAGGGAGAGACAAAGCTGGGCTATGTCGTTAGGGAGACCTGGTATGAGAGGCTGTTCTAGGTGGCGGTGGCCGTCTGTAATTAGCTTTCGACGTTTGGTGGGGTTTTTGGTGGTAGTGTCAGTGATGGAAGTTTGGATGGAACTGGCCATGAAATGGAAGGGAAGGATTTGTTGTTTGGGAAGAGCTTTAATAATGGCCCTTTTAGTTTTTACTTATTTTGAATTTTTGTTTTTGTTTTTTGCTTTAAAGATAAGCCATAAGGAGATCTCATTGGTGGACAAGTGGGGATCTAAAAGCGTGTCGTGGAAGATGAAGCCTAAATAAGCTAGCACAGCACAGCACAGCACATCTTTAGGAACAAATAAATGGCAAAAGTAGCGTAGGAATTGAAAATGTAGTAGCTGGCTGTCGTGCAAGAGAGAGAGAGAGACAGGGAAGTAAAAGATTTTAGGGTTTAACCACCTGTTAGAATTGCTTTTCAAATAGTATTTTTTAAAATATTAATATTAAAAATAATTTTTAAAAAATAAAAAATATATATAAAAGAAAAAAAAAACTTTCAGACCTGTTCCAAACGCTACCTTAAGCAATCAATAGGAAACACAAGTAATAAATGTGAAAAGGTAGAGCAGCTAGCGGAGGTGTCAGCAAGCTCATGATGCTCTGTAGCTCTACGTGAATGAGAAAAGGTGAAGCTGTCAGAGGAGGTGTCAGCACGTAGAGTTGTTGGAGTTTAAAATTCCATCCATTTAAAAAAAAAATCAAAAAAGATGCGTGGTTCTGAACAAATTTAAATATTGTTTTTCTTTATTTTAAATTTATTTTTTATTTTTAAATTATTTTGATATGTTAATAGTAAAAATAAATTTTAAAAATAATAATAAAAAATATACTTTAAAAAAAACACTTTAATTTTTTTCAATATGCAGTAGCGTTTCTAATGTATAATGAAAGCATATATGACCGCAAATATTTGGTGAAGATATTATTATTAGCTGCATGTAGTGTAGTGACGTGTAAAAAACATCAGAACTTATCAGCGCTAATTCCAGTAGGACCAAGAAATCAAGGG
>Ga0325402_1005126_pt1 | contig 12211 bp, 6 predicted proteins | sample PopdelMetagenome_22_FD_207212 | JGI IMG/M metagenome (GOLD analysis project Ga0325402, IMG submission 207212) | Populus deltoides microbial communities from Bellville, Georgia, United States - Xylem-PdKOR-R3 | ecosystem: Host-associated > Plants > Phyllosphere > Stem > Wood/Secondary xylem...
TGTTACTTATTTTTTATATTTTATTTTACTTTTTTTCAAATAAGTACCAGTTGGCTTGATAACGAATTCTAATGTATTGTTTTGTTAGTGTTAAAGTTGTTTATTAATTTATTTTTAAAAATATTTTTAAATTTTAAATTTTTTTAATATTAATATATTAAAATATAAAAAATATTTTAAATAAAAACATGATATCAAATAAAAACAATCAATATTGTACTTTTTTGAGGTTGAAATTATCTAAAAAGACCAAAATCATTATTATCTTTCTTTAGAATACGTTCTAGAATGTAGTGTAAATTATATTTTTAAAAAATTTATTTTTTTGTTAAAATTTAATATAATTTTTATGTTTTTGATCATTTTAATATGCTAATGTCAAATATAATTTTTAAAAAATAAAAAAAATCATTAACATACATTTCAGCACGAAAAATTATTTAAAAAACAACCGTTATCAAACTGCCAGCACTCTCTTAGTATATAAGTGCGGTAATTTTTATTGTATTTATTTTTAAAAAATATCAAATTAATATTTTATATATATTAACATTTTTAATGTGTTAAATTAAAAACTAAAACAAAATAAAAAAATTTATTTTAATATATTTTTAAATAAAAAACTTTTAAAAAAATATTATACAATATATTAAAAAACACATTAAAAACTTTAAATAGGTCATTCTAGATATTAAACTTTCTTCCTTGTGACCTATAAGAAAATTCATTTACTGGTTGATGATATTTGATATTATAGTTTAAATGTCTTTGTTTTTTTTAAAAAAAACATCAAATTGCATGTTTTTTTTAGTGGTTTTTATATATGAAAATGTTTAAATAAAAAAAACTGAGAGAGATAAATTTAATATTCATTTAAATAAAAATACTTTAAAAAACTATTTTCAATAATTAAGATTTACAAGTGAGTATTTTTTTTTAAATATAATTACACTGCTTATGCGTGTCGTCATGCCTGGAAAACTTTGAAACTTTCAAGAGGGGTCCTCCACTTTGCTATCCTAGTATCTCTCTTGATTCTTGAAAAGGAAGGATTGGTCTGTTTTAACAAACAAAAGAAGGAGAGCTTGTGGCCTGTTGAGACGACGAGGATGATGTTTCTGTACAGGCAATTTAACATACAGGCAGGCAGTATACTCAAGGGACCGTCCTTTCTCTTGCTGTTAAGCTGACCAGAAGCTGTCCACACCAGTCTCTTTCACTGGAGCATCTGTTAAGCGTGCACAGTTGGTGCCAAGTTGAGGTAGATAGAGTCATAGAATTTTTTGCTTGCAGAATGAGGGCAATTTGCCAACTCATTCGCTGGATAGCGACAAACACTTTATGGTGGTAGGACTATTCTGCCAGCAACTAGTAATTAAAGCCGGCAGAGCATAATCTCTAAGGAAAAAAAATGAAGGAAAACTGCAGTAAACCAGAAAGGAAAAGAGCAGGCTTTCGTTGAAAAAGAAGAGCAGCCCAAGTTCACTGAATGCTGATCACTTGCTAATAATACTGGATCCCTTATCAAGAGCAATGAAGAAAAGCAGGAGAGGTAAAACGAGGAAAATCCAAGTAGATCCTGTCAAAAAAAAAGAAAAATCCAAGTAGAAGACAGCGAGCGCAGCCTACGCTCGGGACCCAATTTAGGATTGTGGAAAATTACCTCGCAAGATGGCATCCAAAGTCCAAAGATTCTTCTGAATCTCCAAGCTGCATTGACAAGAAACCAATGGGTTATTCATTTGTAACGTAACAAACATATCACTGTGAAATGTGTGAATCTTCTTCATGTGGGCCTGTTCATTCTTGCTAAAATTTCGAAACCCAGATCCACAATAGTCCAATACTGCACGTAATTGAACTCCTCCCTTCAAAATCCAACCTTCATGGGCCTCACACTCCTTCTCAAATCCATCTTTAACACAGCCTTCCTTTCCTGTTCTCACTGCCAAGCACCATGCTGGACTGACTTGTATAGAAAACTGAATCATGCTGCAGACTTGAGATCTCCATCTCTCTTCTTCACCTCCAAACATCATCTCAAAACACGAACAAATTGAAAAACCCTAAACCCCAACATGCCCTTCTATTCCTTCAATTCCAAATCCTAAAAGCATAGAAAATGGTAGGCCTACCAAGAAGCTTACTCCTTCCCATCATTTTCACCTCCATTGGTGTCATCATCCTCTTCTCCCTATACCAATCCACTCACCACATCCCTAGCGCTGAATTTACTTCCAGTAACAACCCAATCAAAGCCCCAATTGCCCGATTTGCCCCTCAAAACTTCACTCTCCTAATCAAAGTTCTCGCCTTCAACCGCCTAGACTCACTCTCTAGGTGCCTCAACTCCCTCTCTTCCGCCAACTACGGTGGCGACACTGTCCACCTCCACATCCACATTGATCATTTTTCCCTCACCAATGAATCCCTTAACGTTATTGATAAAAAACTTGAGGAATCGCGAAAAGTTTTGAACTTTGTTGATGGGTTTGATTGGAAATTTGGAAACAAAGTTGTGCATTATAGGACTAATAATGTTGGGTTGCAAGCTCAATGGCTAGAAGCTTGGTGGCCAAGTTCAGATCATGAGTTTTCGTTTATTGTTGAGGATGATTTGGAGGTTTCGCCGTTGTTTTATAAATTTGTGAGGGGTTTGATTGTTAATTACTATTACAATGTGTCGAATTTTAGTCCTTTTATATATGGTGCTTCACTTCAGCGTCCACGGTTTGTCCCAGGTACTCCTCTTATTTCAGGTTTTTTATTTGTTAGACTGGATGTTTTCATGTTCAATGTAAAGGTTTATAGATTTCTTGATTTTTTATATTGGGTTTTTGTGGGGATGTAGGTTGCTTCTCATGCTAAAACTAGCTTTAGAAGTAGTGTTCGAGGCTTTTCACTGTGTTAAAATCGAATCTCGGATTGGATTTTGAGTTAATTGCATGGCTGAAATCCTTTTAATCTTTTGCTTGTGGCCTAAATATATGTATCATGTCCATAGGATGCGAACTTGAAAAGTTTCCATTTGGTGTTTCGCAATTGCATAAGCATATGTGAAGCTAGCTCATTCCACATCGCCGAGCTAAGTTTTTTACTGATTCCACTATGATGTCTAGGAATTGTCATGACACGTCGAAAACAATATGCATTAATTTTGTTGTTGGTAGAAAGTGCCATATGCAATATTTCTGTCTCTTATTAGAGCCTTTTTATGAAAATTGTGTTAATTCAACAATTCTCATTACATACCCTTGACCTGATTTTTTTTAGAAGAATTCTTTTACCTTTCTGAGAGTGATTTTGGTTTATCTGGCTGCTGATTGCAGGTAAACATGGAAACAAAATACAATTGGATAGTGAAACGTATCTTTTCTTGTACCAGTTGGTTGGTACTTGGGGTCAGATTCTCTTTCCAAAACCTTGGAAAGAGTTTAGGTTGTGGTATGATCTGCACAAGTCCAAGGGTATCAAGCCATTGCTTGATGGGATGGTAATCTAATGCCCCCCCTTCTTCACGTCCACTGATTTTTTTTCTCTGTCATTACTTGAACTCTTTGCTCAAATGAATTCTAAATCTAATATATTTCCAGGTGACTAATGGATGGTACAAAAGGATTGGAGAAAGAATCTGGACTCCTTGGTTCATTAAATTCATTCACTCTAGAGGTTATTTTAACATCTATACAAATTTTCAGCATGAGAGAGCACTCAGTGTCTCTCACAGGGATGCTGGTGTTAACTATGGGAAAACTGCTGGGCCTGACTCCCAATTATTGGATGGAAGTTCTCTTGACTTCAACTTACTGGAAATGCAACCTTTGAGCAATCTGAAATGGTACGATTACTGCTTCAGAGAAGTACTTCCTGGAAGAGTTGGAAGGACCTTGGATGAAGTTGGGTCTATTCTTCGGACTGTGCAGGAAGATCAGAGTGTTCTGCTTGTGAATATATTTGGGGCATCAGATACAATCACGAGGAACATGCTTTGCCACTTTGAGAGGCTAAATGTAAGGAACTATATATTGATTGGCCCTGGGTCTGATTTTTTATTTGATCTTGCTAGAAGAGGGCATCCTGTGATTGATGCTGACCAGTTTTTCAATTATCATAGAGCACAGAAAGTAATGGGATTTCAACATTCCAGTGCAGAGCTGATGAAGAACATTTTAGTGAATGCTTATGTAATCAAGAAGTGTTTAGAAAATGGGTATGATTCTTTGATAGTGGATGCAAACATGTTGGTTCTCAGTAAAGTTCAAGAGTTCATTGATCCTACTAATGATTTCTATGCTGGGAAGAGCTTGGGATTTTTCTTTGTTAGGAGCTCTTCTTCTGCTCGAGAAATTTGGTCTGGTCTCCTGAAGCAGGTTGCTGTCACAATAGGTAATGTTTTGTTCCAAGGAGAGAACACAGATTTTGTTTACTTAGTGAAGTTGTTGGAACAGAATGGTGTGAGAATTCACAGGGTTGATGAGGCGAACGTTGGCATCCAGATTCATGCCGATACTTCTAATCAATCATCTTTGGAGGCTGGGAAGAAGATGGCTTATTGGTTTGCAGGCACAGGTGTGGATTTGATTCAAAAGCGGCTTCAAGAATTGAGTTTGTGGGTTGTGGATGGTGACTCTTCTTGCTCTGCTGTTGTTTGTCACCAGTCATAGGCTTATAGCATCTAGTGGTAGGCAGATTTTGTTTAACCATTTTTTACCAATATTCTTTGTACAATCTGTAGAAATATTCTGAAATTCTTTTGCACGCATTCCATACCAAATGCAACCTATGTTGTATTGCAAATTTTTGGAACAATGAAACCCAAAAACTTGGTGCAGTGGGAATTTGTTCGGAACATGTTTTTAGTCTTGGGACCATGCTAGACTTATAAATGACAGGAGCTCCTTGCTAACTTGGACAGATTGATTAAAAACTTCTGAATCGTCGTGCCATGTAAATAATATCATGAACATGCTGTCTGATCGTTGGATTGACGGGGACCTCAGCTGTGCAAGATGTGTTTTAAGTCTCTCTTACAACACATCCAAATCGAAAGAGCTAAACCACTTGAAGATCGGGCACTCTTTTGTAAAATGAACCTCGGAATTCGATTTTCAAACATTGAATAATTGAATCAGGGATCTGCACATAGAAGACTTGAATCAACATTCATCATTCTCTCTCCAGCTACAAAAGCATGAACCTGGTTATCAATCTGAACCCAACTGCAACCGGGATTTTTCTTTGAACCTCTCGATTTCATCAGTTTCCTTACCTGGTTTGCCTCGTCCCATTTTCCAGCTTCTGCATACATGTTTGAAAGAACTGAGTAGTATCCAGAATGCTGGGGTTTCAACTTGAACAAATGTTCAGCTGCCCAATGAGCCAACTCAATATTCCCATGTATTCGGCATGCCCCAAGCAAAGCACCCCATACATTGGCATCGGGTTCAATGGGTAAGCTTTCAATAAGTTCTACTGCTTCCTCTATAAGTCCAGCCCGGCCAAGGAGATCGACCATACAAGCATAGTGCATTTGCGTTGGCTTAATATTCTGGACCTGCATATGCTCAAAATATTTCTTCCCCTCTTCAACTAGCCCTCCATGACTGCAAGCAGACAAGACCGCAATGTATGAGACTGAATCATATTCCACCCCATCTTCCTTCATTGCTTCAAAAAGGTTGATAGCAATCGTCAATTCACCCAGCATTCCGTAACCTAAAATCATAGAATTCCAAGAGGCCGTGTCCCTGCTTGGAATTTGACGAAAGACCTTACCAGCAAGATCAATTCGTCCACATTTGACATAGAAGTCCAAAAGTGCATTGGCAATAAAGAGGTGCGTGTGCAAATGCTTTCTTACTGCTAATCCATGAACCTCTTTCCCTTGTTTCAATGCAGCAAGATTTGCACACGCTGAAATGACACCCATATAGGAAACTACATCAAGCTTCATACCCTTAATCCCCATTTCCAAGAATAAACGAAGAGATTCTGAGCAATTAGTTGTTTGAGAGTAGCCTATAATTAAAATGTTGTAAGATACTTCATCTCTAAGGGAGATCTTAAAGACTCTTCGAGCAAGATTTAGACAACCACATTTTGCATACATGTCTGTCAGAGCATTTGACACAAATAGATCAACAGACGACCCTGTGCGAATTGCCCTTGCATGGATTTCTTTTCCAGGACGAAGGAATCCAATTCGGGCACACACTGGAAGAACATTCGTGAAGGTGACAGAATTTGGTATTTCACCGTCAGCTTGCATTTGCCTCACTAAATCTACAGCTGCTAATTCAAGCCTATTTTGAGCAAAATTAGCTACCATGGCATTCCACGAAACAATATTCTTTTCACCTATCTGGTTAAACACATTGGATGCTTGAAGTGAACGACCTGATTTTGCATACATATCAATCAAAGCATTGGCAACAAAAATATCAGATTCAAGTCCAAATCTTAGACTAAACCCGTGAATTTCCTTCCCGAAGTCAAAAAGTTCTAATTCAACCAAGACAGGCAACATACTGGAAAAAGTGACAGAATTCGGCTTCACTCCTCCATCAATCATCAATCTAAACATCTCCAACGCATCTTGATTACGCTCAAGATAAGCAAGACTAGTAATTATTGCATTCCAAGAAACCCCATTTCTCTCTGAAATTTCATCAAAAACACGCCTCGAGTCTTTCACATACCCGCATTTCCCATACACGTCAACCAAAGCATTCCCTACAGTCACCTGAGAATCCAAGCCAGTCTTCACAACATAACAATGAATTTGCCTCCCCGTAACCCCATCCTCAAGTCCCGCGCAAACCGGCAAAACACTCACAACACTAACCATATTCGGCCTAAACCCAGACCTCAAATTCATTTCACAAAATAAATGAATTGCTTCGGCATAGAAACCATGAACCGAAAACACCCCAATGACCGAATTCCACGACACGACATCCCTTTCAAGCATTTCATCAAACACCCTCTTCACATCTTTCAAACCCCCACAATTCCCATAAAACAATAATAATGTGTTCCCTACAAACACATCCGAATCAAACCCAAGTTTAAACACAACCCCGTGAATCTCTCTACCTTTTTGAACACTCAAACTATCGGCACAAGCTTTCAGCACAAAAGGAAAGGTGTGATCATCAAGCCTAACACCCATTTTAACCATTTGATTATATGTTCTAAAATCATCATTAACGCGCGCCACCGACAAAGCGCGAATGAGAGTGTTCCACAAGAAAGCAGAGCGAGAGAAAGGAAGAGTTTGATGAAACAGATAGAGAGAGGTGGTGGGGTCATGAAAAGTGGCGTATTTGAGGATGAGAGAGGCACAAAGAGAGATACTTTGAGGAAGGAAGGCATTGAGGAGTGCAGAGGCGTGAGATTGTTTGGTTTGGGGGAGAGATTTGGCGTTGGAGATTAGAGAGAGGAGACTAGCGTGTGTGGAGAAAGAAGAGGAGTGTTTGCATAAGAGTGTTGAAAGCAGATGGTGAAAAGCTTTTACACTTGCATTGTTAGAGAATGAGAACATAGAAAGAGTGAGGGAGCAACAGAACAAACTGATTTCTGATTCTCAGAGTGTAGTTTATTAAGGGATTGCCTTCTGCACGGACCGAGTGTTTCAACTTTCAACTCTCTTTCAAGTCGTCGCCGGAATCAACCATTCGCTATTTGAATAAACACTCTAAATTCAATTTGAAGTTAGGAGGTGTCACCTTTTTGGCCCAGTGGGGCTTTTAGGGAGGCTCCCTAGACCTTCCATGATCTAGTGGAGTAATGGGTGACATAATACATCTGAATCCACGATCTACATTTAAGCTTTAAATTATAAAGCGAGCTTCATAGTCCATCATGGAATAGCTTATGCGAGCATATTTTGTTATATGAATTCTGTGATCAAGGGTGTAGACTCCCGAACCCATCAACTTTGATTCTGAACTAATCATGAATTTTATCAATTATAAATACTTTTTTAATAAATTGAGATTGATAATTTGAAAATTAATTTGAAATTTGTTTAAAAAATATTAGAGATTTTTTTATAAAAATAGATAATAATTCATCTATTTTTAAAAAATAAAATAAATTAATTAAAACAAACTAAGATATGTGGGCTTAAGCTTGAAAGCTCACCCAACACACCTAAGCTTTCCTTGTAGTGGGCCAAGGTGTTCGGCCAAAGACCCTCACATGGGTTTTTTTTTTTTTTTGCTCATATATATATATATATATGTTAGGTATAAATTTAAGAAAAAACTTTTATTTAACCTGGCATAAACTCAGATTAATAAACTTGAATTATATGTCTGATAAATTAAGCCATGACACTCGTGCTATTTTTTTAAATTATTATATTTTTTTAATATATTTTTTTTGATATTTTTAAATTTATGTTTCAATTAATATCACTCGTAAGTAATTTTTTTATTTTGTTTATTTAATATTTTTCATAAGAGACTTTTCTTAAATTATTTTACGTGTATTTAATTTTTGAAGATATTATTTTTATTAATTTGTGTGTTTTTTTATCTTTCGTATTAATGAGATTTTTTAAAAAAATAAAAAACGTTTATTTTTTAGATATTATTTTTAATATGTGAAACTTTACATGATATCTTTTTATATTTTATTCAATTAATTTAATATGTGTGTTTATTTTAATTATTGTTTGATTGAATAAAAAAAATTAATAAATAAACTTTAGCAAACACAATTGGGTTTTTTTTTTTTTGCAATATTAAATATATTGATCTACACTTATCTCTTTATTTTTTTAATTTTATTTTTAGTTCTTGTTAATGACTCTTTTTTAATTTATTAACATACATGATTTTCTATTTATTTGATTATATGTATGAATAAACGTTTTGATTTACACTTAGAAAATTTTAATTACAAAATTACGTTGAGAAAAGCCTATATTTACAATTTCTTTATATGATATAAAAATATTTGACTCGTAACAGAGCGTGGGTCACATTACTAGTAGATTGCCATTATGAAATACAATCACAGGTTTGTTTAAAAAAATTTAAAGAAAAATGACTAGAATTAACAAGAAAAAAAGTCAGTTTGAATCGTTGAAGTGACATTTCTTTATACATTTTGGTCCTTGTTTGTTAAAAAAGTAAACATTTCAATCACAAAAATATCATTTTTTTTACATTTAAGGCCTTCTAAATCGAAAAAAAAGAGAGAGAGCCGTTGAAAAATGAAGAGAAAAGGGAGAACCAATTAAAACTTGATTTTTTTATTTTATTTGATTTTAAGTTTTTAAGTTAATTAAAACATGTTTTGTAGTTGAGAATAAGGCTTTAAGATTATTATTATTATTATTCTGATTTTTTTATTAAAAACATGTTGAAACTAAGGTTTATGAAGCTTGTAAAGCTTGGATCTCGATTTCTTGGACATTAAGAAGGTGTTTGGTATTGCGGCTGCAGATAAGATTCACCCGCAACCACAATTTTTGGATGGTGGGTCCCATCATTTCCCGTGGTGCAACCACAGGTTACAAGAAGCAGCTCTTTGCTACTTCTTGTGACGGGAAAGTGGATGAACAGTGCAGCATGGCTCCACTGTTCCTCCATTTTATTCAACGAACAGTGGAGCACGCTCAACTGTTCCGGTCGGATCGGTCCGGTTCAAAGCAAAAAATGCATTGAACTGGGTCCGACCCAGAAAAATAAAAAAATATTTTTTATTTTTAATTGTATTTTATTCAAAAAATTAGTGTTAAATATTATTTAATGACTAGATAAATTAGACGGGAATCGCTTGATGATGTTGTATTTTCAGAATTTGATCGCAATCTCAATCTTGTTCCTGATTATATCTTACCTGATGTTGTTGCGCTCTTAAAAAATTTGCGAAAACTGTAGTCCTTGTCGGATATATTTCATACGTGATGGAATTGTGGATAGTTTAATGGAATAATAAAAAATATTTGATATAAAGTATTATTTATTTCATGATATAATAGCAATAGTTAAATCTATAATATTTAAATTAAAAACCATCAATATTAATATATATATTTTTAAAATTATTCTATAGCTTCAATTTTAAAAGTATTCTTAATCAAATATATTAAATTACTTTTTGTTCAACCTCAATTTCAACCACAGTTTTAACCAAACACCTATAAAATCAAACCAACCTCAGTTAAAAGTATTTTTTATAAATTTTTTTTTTCAAATTACAACCACAATAGCTACCACAATACCAAACACACTCTAAAGGTGCTCGAAAATTATTACAGCAGGTGACATGTAATTTATTTTTGTTATTGTATAATTAAGCAAACTACATGATATTTTTTTATTGGATTTTATTCTATACTTTACTTTATAAGTTTTATTTTTATTATTGTATAATTAAGTTAAAATATTTTTTAAAAAATAAAGTTCTTAATACCAATGGAGTCCATCATTCAGATCGTGAATTTGACGGGTTATATCGCTTAAATTAGTTCGATTCAATATCTTAACATCTAAGTATTAAAAAAAAATCACCTTAATTTTTTTTTAAAAAACCAATCCACACTTTTTAGCGGTTGTTTAAATTACCCTTGAACCCATTAGGTCAACCGAACCATGTCACGATAACTCCTGTATAATTTAATTTTAAATTTGAGTAGAACAAATAATTGAATTGAAAGATTTTAATATTGATAGTTAGGTAAAGTTTAATAACAATATCGAATAGTATTCATTTTATAATTTTTTTAAAATTGATTATTAGAGACTAAGAGCAACCTTGGAAACTAATGCATAACTATTGAATTTGATAATGTCAACATCACAGGCATTAATATTGGAGTATAATCTGGGACCAATGGCTCCCTGGATTTGGTCCCTAATCCTTGGATCTGGCAAAGGAACACAGTCTCCACACAAATGGTAAAGCACTGCAACAAAAACAATAAAAAGGCAGTCACATGCTTGGACTGAAAGCATACTATATCTAGAGAATTACATTCACTGACGCCATGTGAGCGAGACATGTGAGGTGCCTTTCTCGCGACCAAAAAAAAAGGAGGGCGGTGGCAGGGGCGGGGCTCAAGCTAGCCTTCTGATACAAGAAATTGGACCACGTGATAGGTCATCCACTGCTCTCTGTGGTATTTTTTCAGGCAGGACAGATGTTTGGAAGGCAGCTGCTAAAAACAGACCACCTGATGCTTCTAATTGTCTGTTGAGATTTTTTTCCTCGACTTCAAACTGGCTGCTGTGTTTAGACTGTATGTGCCGCGCTCATTTAGACGGTGAACTGCAATGTGCCCTCATGGTGTTTAATACACAGGCACTGCTTGGTTTGTCCCCGGCAAAATCTGAAGGAACAAGAAAAGAAGGAAGATTAATGTTCAAGACAGCAAGACCTAGCTATGAATCTTGTAAGACAGATAGATTCCATGTGAAAATCATTTCTTCCCTGGTGAATTGCCAGCAATTCATGTAGCCATGAACACTGTAACTTGGATCAAGAAGTGACAGGGAATCATACCCATACAGCTTGCATTAAAAAAGCAGAAGCTCCACCTGATTTTTATCCTCTAATGTCAAGTGTAACAAGAGAGGCAAAGCATGTCTGCAGCCAAGTGGCATCTTGTCAAATGATCAAAATAGCTTTCGCTTGCTTACTGGCTACTGGCTTGATTAACCTCTCTTAATTTCCAGACCAAAATACGACAGCGATAAGGCTACGAATCTTAGTTTGTTCCGGAGGTTTTTTTTTTAAACGTTCGAGAAGATGAACTGAACTCCGTGTTCGAGTTGAGCATGCGTCGCTTTAGAGTTTATGTACAAAAATGAACATTATTTCCGACCCCAGAGCATAGATTAATTATTGGATATTATAACAAGGATTTTATATATAAAAAATAAATTTTAAAAAATAAAAAATATATTATATTGATATATTTTTAAATAAAAAATATTTTAAAAAATAATTATTATCACTCAACAAATACCTCATTAAAGAAGGGCCATGTTATAGATAATTTTTTGTTTTTTTTTAATTTCACAATTCTTGAAATAATTTATTTTTAATTAAGATTAAGTTTAACCCTTTAACATTTTAAAAATATCAACACAAGTGTGAACTTAATAAATTTTTTTAAATAGTAATCTCATATTTTAAGTTTAAAAAACAAAAAAATAAACATAATTCTTTAACCATCAAATTAGTACATTAAAAT
>Ga0325402_1005127_pt1 | contig 12210 bp, 5 predicted proteins | sample PopdelMetagenome_22_FD_207212 | JGI IMG/M metagenome (GOLD analysis project Ga0325402, IMG submission 207212) | Populus deltoides microbial communities from Bellville, Georgia, United States - Xylem-PdKOR-R3 | ecosystem: Host-associated > Plants > Phyllosphere > Stem > Wood/Secondary xylem...
TCTCTTTGTCCTTTCAATTTCAGTACTTCAACTCATCAATCAATTCTTTCATTTATGTGATAAGCCTGCATTTAAGATGAACACTTATCATAAATTAAAGGTATCTTATATTATTAGATATGTTATTATAAAACATGCTTTAGTTAAGGAGTTATTGATACTTCAAGTGCAAAATGATGATATAAAACCTTGATAAAAATGCACTTTTAAGTACTAATCAGCTTTCATATTATAATATTTGTACTTGGTAAAATTTTTTTGCAAGTCATGTTTGTGTTAAACTCTTTAATGTGGCTTCATGCTGGGTTTTACAATGAAAAAAACTAAAGGAGCATGAAATCATTAAAAAATCAATTTTAAAAATATCTCAAATAAAATAAATTGCAATAAAAAAAATGATGATCAGATGTGGAGGATGAAAAAATTGAACGAGGATGAAATTGAAGAAAAATTCTGATTTTATAAATTATTTCAAATAAAACAAATAGTAATCAAAAGAAAAGAGACCAAATATGAAGGAAAAACAAATTGAAGGGTTGTTTTGAGAATTTAGAGAGTCAGATGCAGAAATCAAATAGGATAGGGAAAAAAGAGTAAAAAAGGTTGTTAGTGCCAAACTAGAGGTCTATTGGACACACATGTTGCCTAAGAATGGAGGGGTAATTAAGACAATTCTAACACTTCCTTAGAAGTCATTGTTTGGCAACCTTATACCCTCTCACGTGGTACTCACGTGTGACATTCGTCAGCCACTCTTGTTTCTTAAATAATGATAAAAATATCAAATTGTTTCTTAGTCAACTTGATTATAACTAAAAAACTAGGATGGAAATACAAAAAAAAACCCAGTACAGTAGTTCAAATAAATTTTCTTTTAAAGGTAATTGAGACATTTTATTGCGCTTAAAAAGTTAAAATAAAAAAAAACCCCTAGATACCATTTAATTTTTCTTTTCTTTTAAGGGTAATTTAGTCATTGCATTGTACTTAAAAATGTTAAAAGATTTATCTGCCCCATATCAATCCAACAATGACTAATAGGTCCTAAGAAAAAAAATTGTATTACCCCCAACAACATTAATGAATTTTTTTAATGACAAAATAATAATTTTATTGTTCTAATCCACAATGATCTATGTCTTGGTATATAGTGAAAAAATAAGCTCTTTGATGTTTTTTTTAATTATTTATTTTGTGTGTGTGTATTGGGTTGGGTCAAGTTTGAATTGAGTTTATAATCAAATTTGACAATATCTATACCTTATCCATTACCAATCATGCAAGGTAACTATCTAGAAAAAACTCTTCCATTCAGGTTGCTATTAACTTAGATTAAATTGTCATTCATGCTTATCTATGTTCTTAATTACTTGTGGACACACGGAATAGGTTAATTGGTTAAGATACCTTTTGAACTTGTAGTCAAATCCAACTAAATTTCTTATCTTTTATTTTTATTTTATTTTATTCCCTTACACTAGCATATCAAGGCAATACATTACCTATGTTAAGGTCCTTTAGGCTTCCATCCAAGAAATGTCATTAGGTATTATATGAGTGATTATTCCCTCCCAGTCCTATCCTCATTGTAAACTAATTTGCTCGACCACATTACTTTCCTTTAAAAGCTCCCTTTCCTTTTGTTTTCAACCCACTAAAATTAAGTAAAATTAGTAGTAGTAGTAGTAGTAGTAGGTTCAAAAATCTTAATTCCTCTTTCATAAAGTCATCCTCGACCAATTTCCTAAATTTTTGAAACAATATCGACTATTTTCGTGAAGTTATCAATTACAATTAAAACACCAAATGTTGATTGGTACTTGAAATATATAAATAGGATATGTGTGTTATGGTTGTAAGGAATTGGTAAGAATTTCTTAGTCATGAAAAATCAAAACAACCTTTTCATCTTCGATGCTTAAGGAAGTCTACAGCCTCCTTCTCGTCCACTAGCCTTTTTCATATTCAATGCTATTGGTTAATTGATCAACCCTTTCCCTTATTCTTTTTTTCTTTTCAAACTTTTATTAAGTATAACATCATTCACTTTAGGTTAAACCACTCATTTCTTGCATTTCATCCATGGTAGTTTGAATGATTATAAGTGATTTTTCAACATAGGTATAATACTCGTAATTGTAATTGTTTGGTAATTGTTTGAAACCAAGGTGATAGGTTACTTTAGGATCAACTTGGGTGGTCCATTATCATTGGACTAGTACTTGTAAGCAACAAATTTAGCCTTCCTGGTGGCTATTATACTAATTTCTTTTCCCCTTTTTAAATCTGAGAACATTAAGCACTAACAAGGTCTTGATCAACTTGTAAAAATCTTTACAAACATTGATATCATGTCTCTAATCTTGGTGAAACTTGAAAAATTGGTTTTGTATGTTGTCGCACCTAACATCGCGGTGAGCCTATATAAACAAAAACTTGTTTATGTTTGGGCTAAAAATTGAAAGAGAAGTCGTCATCTAGTAAATGGTCACTACGATCTCTAACTGGTGTTTAGAGATCTTAGGTAAAGGACTAGTAATACTAAAAGAAAGATAGTTTCACTTTAAAACATCATACCTAAGGTAAGTTGTATTGCCACTTGTCTTTATTCCTAATGGTATGTATTGTGTTTAATCTATTGATGGTCTATCTATTAGGTCTACTGAAATGAGTTAAACACAAGGTAAGTTTTATGCTTATCCATTCTCAAGTCTTGTTTGTTTTCGTCACTCCTAATTTGTTTGGTGAATTGACACTTCTATACTCATTTACTCTAGATCATGATTTATGACTATAGATAGTTTATTAAGCCATATTAGTGAATAATTTGGGGGGGCTTTTATTAGACTCATTCAACTTGGCCCAAATCTTAGGAGGAGGTGTTGCTAAATATTTTGTTTATGCAATGGTGGTCCATGGATAATGTCTTGTTCATGTTTATATAACCTATAGTACATGGTTCACTCATAATATTTTGCTGAATAAGGATTGTTATACCTTAGTCCTAGAATATCCAAGTAGTACCTTTATTCAGTTAATCTACTCAGGGTAGGATTTAGTAGCAATGGCATTCAAAACTTCCTAAAATTGATACTCTTGATTTTCATTTATGAATATTAGACTTAAAGAGGATATTAATACTTGTGATTGATACTCAGGTATCATCAATGAATATTGGACTAAAGAAGAAAATCAATACTTCAGTTTAACACTTAGGTGTCACGAATGAATATTAAATAGAAAAGAAATTTAATACTTCCATTATACACTTAGATGTCATCGATGAATATTACACTGCATAAACTCAAAATGAAAGCATGTTTTGAAAACCAAAGGAAGGGCTACTACCCATTAATATTAAAAATAACAACTGACTATAAGTCTACTTATCTAGAATATCATGAGTGAATAACAACATATTTGTTTTTATGATTTTAAACGAGATGATATATTTTAAGGGTTTTGTAATGTCGACCTTTTAAAGGCCTTTTATTATGGGCCAAACCTTGATGGGTTTTATAAACAAGTTATGAAACTCAAAATGGATGCATGCAATATGAAAATATTTTTGGTCTTTTCTTTCTAAAATCAAAACATAAAGATGCTAAAATGTCATCAATAATTAGCAAAGCATGTGTAAATTAAAAAAGAATGCTAGAATTTATTATTTTTTTATTTTTTTTTGTTTAAGAGGCTTAGTTATATGAAAAAAATTAAAGGAACTTTAACAAAATAAAAAAAAGTTAATGTCACAAAATAATGGTAAATCTAATTTACTCTTTGTAACATAACTAAAACTTTGAAAGAAAGCCTACTCACCAACACATGCCTTAAATACACATAAAAACACATGTGTTTGTAAGTTAACAATGTGACCCCACCCACAGACATTACCATTAGTTTTTCTTAACAACAGGAGCTCACATGTTCATCAATATAACAGGGAATGCATGTAGTAATTATAAAAAAGGAACTGTCATACAAGGCTTTAGGGTGAAAGAAAGGGTAAAGCATACAACGACTATTAAAGCTTATAATGCTAAACAAAGCAAGTTGATTTACTTCTAAAACCCCAAAGTGCCAACCAAGTTTAGAATTCCTCTTTCCCATCAACTTCCAAAATGTCTTGAGGAATTTTAAAGACTTATCATTTCATTATATAGGCATACAAGCAAGTCATTCATGTTAAGCTTTAAAGACTTCACGCACTATAACTGAAACTAGACGAATATGCAACATCTATAAGTCATCATTTTTCAAGACGAACATGCAACATCTATAAGTCATCATTTTTCAAGTTATAGACTTTATTCCCTTAACAATTAAAATGAACTCAAGCATATGGTTCTCAAGCTTTAGACTTTAATTACTTAGAAACTAAGACAAATTCAAGCTTCTAATAGATGCAAAAGGCATGTACTTTGGAGTAGAAAAGAAAATACTCACATAGACTTGAGCTGCTGGAGTTACTATTGTTGCCACTATTCTTCTACTCCTTTTTAAGTTGCACCATGTCTATCAAGGCTTATCAAACCTAAAAAAAAAATTCAGGAATTCACATACCACCATTTTTAGTTGTTGAACCTCTATTGCTATTGTTTTCTCACAAAACCAAGTTGTCACTAACTTGTATGGCTATTAATGACACCTTCTAGAGAGGTTGCAACAATGTTGAACTATTATTGGATCTTTATGAAGGTGTTTTAAGGTTTGTGATTGTCTTTAAAGAAGGCCATAAAGCTTCGGGATTGAGCTGCCATGGTTGGGCTTCTTTTTTTCCCTTTGGTGTTCCTTTTCTCTTCCCCACACTACCTTCTCTCCACTTTTTTTAGTTACTCTCCCCAACAACTCTCTTCCCTCCTTAATTTTTTTTCCTTCATTGTGTGGGTTATGGGTCTATTTTATAGGCAAGGACTAAGAGGCTTTAAAGGTGTCTGACTTGATAAAATCATAACCATCGATCTATGATAAGTCCTCTAAGCCCTTCATCTCCTTCTTACTCCTCTGATCTTCTGCAACACAGCCGGCATAAGAGGGTATTATTTTGGTACTATAACTATAGGATAATTTATGGTGATGGTTAGTACCACTGATGTAGGATCAACTTTTCAGGGTACCATGACTTAAAGATATCTTCTAGTGATGCAAGATCAACTTTTCTTGGTACTGTCACTCAAGGATAACTTTTAGTGATGGTTGGTAATCCATCAACACAAGATCAATTTTCTTTGGTACCGTGACTAAGGATAGCTTCTAGTTATGGCAGACCTTGTTTGAAATTTTACTTATTCGGATTCATTGGAGCCTTGTTGGACTTCATTAAGGAATGTTTTCCTACAAAATTTCTATAAAGACATTATGCAATATTAAACATTTTTTGGGTTAAATGACATACATATATCTTTACCTGATATAAACTATAGGCCCTCCTTTTTTGTAATTTATCTTTTTTTTATAGTGGGGTTGTAATTTCTAATTTGGCCTCTTTTCGTTGCTTAACCAGCTGTCCTACCTTAGTTTTCCTATATTGGTCATTTGCTCAAGTGTTTATGAGCTACATAACCTAGTATTTTTATAGTAATTACTCTTTCTTTGTGTTTACTACATAAAGTTATTTGTTCTGCTAGCCATTTAGAAGGACTAGCTGTTTTTTTATCATAACTTTACCCTAGTTTGATCATGCCCATAAGTATGATGTGACAATGGCTCAAGGAAATGTGGCTTTCAACATGTCTTTCCTTATCTCCTTTGTTTTTTATTTAACAAGGAATCATTTGCTTTGAATGGAGTGTTTTTTCTTCTCAATTTTGACTATCTCAAGTTGTAAAAACATAAAGTATTTTTATATAAACTTAAAACAAATTTTGTTTTGAGTTTCTTGTAATTCATAAAGGCATGTAATGCATGTTAAGGTTTTTTTGCTATGAAAGAAATGAATTCATAGGATCATCTTCCTTTACTTAAATTGTCGTGTCTTTTTGTCTCTATTTTTTCTCCATATTTTCTTTTTTTCCTCTTTTAATTTTCTTGGTGAGGCCTACTATTTTGCTTTAAAATTGTCGTTTGTCTTTGATTTGGGCATGCCCCTTAGTGTTTAGATCATTGTTATTAAACCCGGACTGGCCCGACGAGTCGACCTGGAACCCGGTGGCTGGACTGATCCGAGTAAGAAAAAAGATTGATTAGTGCAACAACCCGCAAAACCTGGTCGACTCGGTGGGTCGACCCATGACCTGGTCGACCTGGGCAAACCTGGACGAAACTCGGTGTTTTTTTTTCAAATGTGGTTTTTCTCTTATACCCCTCTTTTTTCATATTTTTTTAGTTAATTATTAACACTTTTTAAGTTCACTATATAAATTCTAGAAAAATATTTTATTTTTTCAATATGGGATTTGAAACCCTTTAGTATATATACTCTATGTTCTCAAGAAAAAAGTTATTTTTTCAATGTGAGATTTGAAGCCCTTTCATATATATACTCTATGTTCACAAGAAAAAAGTTAAGTTTTTTCTATGTGGGATAAAAAAAATTGGTTTGAATACTTCAACTTAAAAGGATAACATAATATCTTTTCAATATGGAATTTGAAGCCCTTTAATATATATATTCTATGTTCACAAGAAAGAAGTTATTTTTTCAATGTGGGATTTGAAGTCATTTAATATATATGCTCTATATTCATAAGAAAAAAATCATGTTTTTTCAATGTAGGATAAAAAAAATTTGGTTTAAATACTTCAACTTAAAAGGATAACATAATATCTTTTCAATAGGGGATAAAATTTATTTTAAAATATTCTTTTAAACTTCATTATTTACAACATATATAGCTTATATTCACATAGATTGTTTTTTTTTTAAATTTTTTTCATATGAAATATTAAAACTTTAAATATTTTTTATTTATTTTTCTAGGTTGACCCATGAAACCCGGGACCCCGCCCCTTAGCCGGGTCAACCCCCGGGTCGAGTTTGATAACTATAGTTTAGATTCCTTTAGCTCCATTTCTTTTGAATTTATCATGATATTCTTCTTAATTTTTATATTTTCACTTGCCCCTAGTGTGTGGTGTGATCTTAGTCAGGGTTCTTACGACGAAAATTCTTTTAGGCTGAAAAAAAAAAACTACAAGGGATACAATTTAATTTTTTAATATGAAATGAATAACAAAAATGATCTTTTTTCATTTCAAGCACAAGAAATTAAGGCCAATAAGTTTTGACGTTATATAGTGTAGCTTGTTTGGACATGCATAAGACTACATTTTGTAAGTCCATGACTTTTGAATCCACTAGCACCATTATTCATACTGCCTAAAACTTGGGAGGCGTTATATGTATAGATAATAGAAGATTGTATTATTTTATTTGTATTTCAGCTTACTGTGGTCACCTTAAAGAGGGAATTACTTGATTAATTTTTAATTTGTTTGTCATTCTTTAAACAAGATGCTAGGATGTTGTTTTGAGGAAACATCAAATTATTTTCAACAAAATTTAATGTTATAATCGAAGTATTTCTTTACAAAATTAGAATTCACAAGCCTAACCAAATCCATTTCATCCATCCTAGTTAAAATCAACACCCTTCGTAAGAAGGCTTTTATCACCACATAGACATTTATAATTTGGTGCCTAATTGCTCTAGTCTTCAATTGATGAGGCAAAATCTTTTGTAGCACAAGGTCATTTTCTTTGAATGTCATTGGTCATAACTTTTTATGTTATGCTTTGTCCATCATTTTTTTGATACAATTGATGATGGCAAATCATAGCCAATCTCTTCTCACTAATCATGTTTAGTTGTTCGTATCGTATATTGGCCCATTCATATTTTTCTAACTCAGAATCCCACATGACTTTTAGAGATAAAATTTCTACTTCCAAGAGCATCACTACCTCTATCCCATGAACCAATGAGTAAGGTGTTGCTCCAATTGATGTCTTTACTATAGTGCAACATGTATAAAAAACATAGAGAAGCATCTACCAATATTTATATGTAACAACCATTTTGTGGATGGCCTTTTTAATATTTTGTAGACCATCTCCATAACACCTTTCATTTTCAGTTGGTAGGGATATGAGTTTGAGTGATTGATCCTCCACTTCACACATAATTCTAAAAATATTTCTTTATTGAAAGTCTAAGCATTTTTTGTCACTATCTTTTTAGGTGAGTCATACAAAAAAAAAATTAGTTTTTTTCAATGAATCGCTTAACCACCTTATAGGTTATATAGGCATAAGAGTTGGCTTTTATCCATTTTATAAAGTAGTCAATTACCACTAGGATAAATCAATGCCTATTACTTGATTTTAGGTTGATTGGCCTAATGATATTCAACCCCCACATTGAGAAGGGTCAAAGTGTCACCATGTTAAACAAAGATACTGATGAGCACATTAATTTTATTACTATACACCTAACATTTAGCATATCCTAACATGTTCTATGTAATCTATTCCCAAAATCATACAAATAACCAGAAATATCCTAATCTCTATACTTGTCTAGCCATCATGTGTCCATTTGAATGAGTGGCACAAATTCCTTTATGGACTTCTCATATGGCTTTATAGGCTTATTTGTTATTTAAACATCTTAGCATGGTTTTATTGTATGACTTTTTATACAAGATTTCTTTGTCTATGTAGTATTCCATGACAATCCTCTTTAAGTTTTTTTTGTCTAGCTTAGATGCCTTCAGAGGATACTACTGGTATAATTCTTCTCTTATACATGGCTTTCCATCTACTTCTTCTACCAAACAATAGTGTGCTATAAGATTCTTGATTTCTATACATATTGGTTGTACTCTAATCCAATAATTCATTTTGGCCATGAATTTTAGGGTTTCCAAAACATCAACAAATTGGTTCTTGTCTCTTCTTATATGCGTAAACTCTATTTTTTAAAAGTTTTTGGCAAGTTTTGTAAGGTATTCATGATATGGCCTTAATTTCTCATCCTCAGTCTACCATTTATATTTTACCTACAAATGATCAACATTAAATATCCATAGACATTTAGCCTTTTTATCCTCATTTCCAAAACAACCTTTAAGCCACAAATGCAAGCCTTATATTCAACTATATTGTTGGTGTAATTAAACTACAATTTAATTGAGCTGGAATATTGTTTTTCGCATAGGAAAATTATCATACGACCAGATCCATTTCTATAGACATTCATCACACCATCAAATTGCATTATCCACTATTCACTTTCTGCCTCTTCTTCTACTATCATAATGTTCTCATTCAGGAAAATCAAAATTTAGTAGCTAATAGTCATTTGTGGCATTATTACCAAGATGTTCAACAATTGTGCTTCCTTTCACTATTTTTCTCATTATGTAGATGATGCCATATTTCGCAAGTAATCCAAATTGATAGGTATGGCTTCTCATTAATGTACTTGAGAGGATCCATCTTTGGGATCAACCAAATTCTGTAAAACAACATATATTGATGAAGTTGCTTAGCACTTCATACTAGATTGCAACATAGCTTCTCTAACTGACTATAGCGGGACTTATAGTCAGTGAACTTTTTGCTAATTTAGTAAATGGCTTATTCCTTCCTTCTAAACTCATCGTATTGGCCTAGTACACAACCCATAACTACTTAAAACATGATCAAATATAAGATAAGGGGTCTTCTAAGTACGAGCGATATAAGAAAATATGGTTTTTTTATAGATACTGTTTAATTTTATCAAAAACTTATTAACAATGCTGATCCTATTTCATGAGATTCTTCTTTCAAAGTAACCAAAAAATCGATTCACATATAATTATCAGTTGAGAGATGAAACAGGTTATGTAATTCATATGCCTTATAAAGCTTTTTTGTTTTTCAATTCCAAGAGTAGGCATGAATTGTATGTCCTTGTTTCTTTTTGTGATCTACTTCAATTCCTATATTTCTTAAAATAAATTTGAATAGCTTTCCAAACTTCACTCTGAATATACACTTATAGATTCAAATTCAATTGATACTTTCTTATTTTTTAAATAATTTCCTTAATGTTTTGATATGATCCTTTCTATTTTTAGACTTAGCAATCATATTATCTATATAAACTTTGATCTTTCTATTTATTGTATCATGGAAGATTGTCACCATTAGTTGTTGGTAGGTTGCCTTAGCATTCTTTAATTAAAATGACATGACTTTGTAATAGAAATTTCCTTAAATTATGACAATTATAGTCTTCCTTAGCTATCTTGATCTAATTGTACCTAAAAAAACCATCCATGAAGGAATAAGCGTATATTCTTACAGCATTATCCATAATAATATTTATGTGCGGTAAAGAAAAATCATCTTTTAAGCTAACTTTGTTTAGATCCCTAAAGTTTACACATGCCCTAATTTTGTTGTCTTTTTTTAAGGATTACCATAATGTTAGATACCCATTGAAGGTACTAGACCACTTCCAAAAATCTAGAATCCCATTACTTCTACATTTTATATTTAACCTTAATTACTATGATGTCAGATACTCTTTTTTTTTCTTAGGGACTACCACGATGTCAGATACCCATTAATGTTTCTCTCTGTTTTTTGTCCCTCACTTATTTATGTCTTTTCAATTTAGTCCCCTTATCCTTAATCTTTCTCATATTAAGCTCTAATTTCATCCTTATACACTTAGTTTTTCCTCTCTTTTTTTTACTTATGTTTATCTTTATACTTTAAGTGAAAATTTTATGTATCACTAATGGATTCTTCTTTAATTATTTAAATTCATGCATTCATTTTCTAGGGGCTTACAATATCTGTGTCTAAACCTGGCATGTCAACATATTGTTGTTACTTATTTTTGGGACCCTATATAAATAAAAAAATATAAAAAAAGGAAAAGAGAAAGTACAAAAAAAAAGATAAAAAAATATTGGAAGAAAATTAAAAAAGATATATTAATGAGAAAAACATACTAGAACGTCCAGGTAATTGTCGAAGACTGGACGAGGATAACATTTCAAATTGTATCTTTAACTAGTCCAAATGCTAGTTATAATTTAGCTTGTAGGCCTCGTTTGTTTGACAGAAAATGATTTCATGGAAACCACTTATTTATCAAATTTGGTCATCATTATTTTAATTGTTACTTATTTTATTTGAAATAATTTATGAAATGGTAATTATTATTATTTTAATTTCTTCATCTTTCAAATTTTTTATTTGTTAGATTTGATCTCAATTATTTTAATTATTATTTAGTTTATTTGAGATAATTTATGAAATTATTTTTTTTTCAATTTTATTCTCTTTCAACTTTTTAATTTGTAAGATTTGTTCCTCATTATTTTAATAAAATTAAAAAAAATAAAACATTAATAAGTTATTTTCTAGCTCTTCCATGACATAACCAAATACTGGAAAGTATTTTCCAACTCATTTTCCATGACATAACCAAACACTGGAAAATGTTTTCCAACTTATTTTCCATTACACTACCAAATATCAGAAAATAATTCACTTTTCTGGAATTTACTTTCCCAGAATTCACTTTCCAAAAGAAAACTACTTTCCAGCAAACAAACGGGACCGTAATACTGTCCAGATTTCTGGTGTATAGGTCTAACACACAACCAATCATTTTCATGCATTTCTTTCACTCTTTTTTTTTTTTTTATCACCATTGTATACAAAACATGTCATTTCCACAACAATAATCATTCATGAGATTTTAAACGCTCATAATTAAATTAAATAAGAGCATGCACCATATGAATTTATTTATATGTTTAGGTTTCAACATATAATAGTTTCTTACATGATCATAAATACTTGTTTTTTTTTTTTATCATGTACACACAAATCAATATTACAAAGGTTTTCCCCCTTTCATTTTTTATGTTTGGCTGAAGGTTTCAAAGCCTTAGTAATGTCTTTTTCTTTATTTTTTTTTAAAACACCATCATGTCTTCTTCACTTTCATTTCACACTCTATCCTTAATTTTCATTTACCTCAGAAAAATCCCCTCAAGAAACCTGATTGAAGAACTAGTATTTTCATATAAAACTTACCCAAAAGTATTAGAAATTGATATAGGAAGGTGTTAGTTTTGTTCCTAACTGTGTTTTTACTTCTTAAAGCTCCTTCTCCCTCAAATTTTTTGGTCTCTTTTCATCTTTCTTTAGCTGCCGCCATCTTTCTCTCATTTTGTTCCTATAATTTATTTTGTTTTTAG
>Ga0325402_1005130_pt1 | contig 12209 bp, 8 predicted proteins | sample PopdelMetagenome_22_FD_207212 | JGI IMG/M metagenome (GOLD analysis project Ga0325402, IMG submission 207212) | Populus deltoides microbial communities from Bellville, Georgia, United States - Xylem-PdKOR-R3 | ecosystem: Host-associated > Plants > Phyllosphere > Stem > Wood/Secondary xylem...
TAAAAAAATATATCTATGTAATTAACTTTTTTTAAAAAATAAATAAATAAATTTGATTAAAATAATGGTCACGGGAGAAAAAACCATACTTGATGGCTCTAAAGCCAGCATTGCACGTGTTCGCGCCTGCCCCCCATCTTGAAAAGATCAAACCATTCAATGAGAGACCGTTAAGCTTGGATTGCGTGGTAGAACGGTCTGACTCTTTTTTTATTTTTAAGTGTATTTTTATATAAATAAATTTTAAAAAAATTATTTTTTATTTGTAAACATTTATTTTTAAATAATTAAATCAAAATAATCTTAAAAAATTAAAAAAAATTAAACCAACCTTTATTTAAACTATAATTCTAAACAAAAACTAATTACGGTAGTACTTGATTTGTTAGAAATAAATAAAGATGCTATAAGTATAAAAAAAAAATTATATTTTATTTTGAATATATAAGGATTTATTATAAAATTATTTGAAAATAAATTTATTTTATATATATATTTTTTCTTTTCCAAAATAATAATCAATCATAACTTTGATTTTGTAAAAAATAATGTTGATAATTAATTAATAGAGGATAGCATTCTAGAGAATATGCAGGGAGAAGAATGACACGTGGGTTAGAGAACGGGTTTGAAAACACGATGTAAATTGTATTATTAAAATATTTAATTTTTTTATTAAAATTTAATATAATTTATATATTTTGAATCATTTTAATATGTTAATATCAAAAATAATTTTTAAAAATTAAAAAAATATTATTAATATATATTTTAATATAAAAAATTATTTAAAAAATAATTATTACCATATCCACAAACGCACCACGTACGTTTATTTGCCACTTTGTCTGTGGAAAAATCCAACGTCAGAAAGCTACTAAACAAGCAAACAAACAGTGGCCCCTTTCTCTGTTTCTCACTCATTTAGCCAGCGGTAGTTTTCTGATTCCTCCTCGAAAATCAAGAGGGGTTTTCTTTTGTTTTTGTAATGCTTGTGCAAGTGGTGACGAAAGGAAGATGCATATATTTAGGACGCGTGCAAATTCGGAACAAGCTCGATGATCTTTTATGATTCTGGGTTGACCCATAATTAATTAAAAACAAGAAAAACATGGGCTGCTCCTAGCCCCCAGGGAAAAATTTAAGGTGGGAGAGACAGAGAGGTAGGCATGCTGCCGGCGCCATCGCTCCAGAGTCCAGATTTGAATGTTCTTTCCTTATTTTGAAGAGTTAATAATTTTGTTTTGTTTGTAACTTGAATAGTCGTACGAGAAGAAGTGTGATTTGCTATTGGCGATGGAGACACTTTTGATGAAATGGTTATGGAGCGAGAGTTTTTTTATAAAAAATATTTAGAAATAAAGTACAATTTCACAAGTTGTAGTTGGTAATTACAACAAGCGAGTCACGGACAAAACTGTTCGTAGTTGGCGTAACTACGACACACGAATCATGAATATCATCCGTCACTATTATTTTGCATTTGTCATCTACAACTTCATTCAAAATTTATACTCATAGACCTTTTCTTTCCTTTTCTCTTTATCTTTCTTGCTCACTCTCTCTCCACACAACCACCCACCCCTCCCCTCTTACCACCGTCAACAACCTTCTGTTCTCTCTCTCTTCCCATCGCGAAACACACCCACAACAACACGAGATCACCTAACTCTCTCTAGCCTATATCATTAGCTATCCCTCTCTCTCTTTCCACCGCGAATCATCCATTTTCCGGCCAAAACAACTGTCGCACCCGACATAGCGGCCCGAAAAATAACCTTGGTGTATGGAAAAAGAACAGATATCTGGCGTATTGTTCTTTTATGAAAAAATATATTGTTTAAGGAGTCGCCACCTAGTATTATGGTCACTAGAAACCCTAACTGGTCAACAGAGATTCTATGGTACGGGATTGGTTACGTAAAAGGAAAGATATTATCACCCCTTAAACGTTCTGCCTGAGGCAGACTGTATTGCCGATTTTGTCTTAAATTGCTAAATATTTATTGGTTTATGCTATGATAATTTACTTGCAATATTCCTGACTCTAGCGCCAGTGAATATTCAACTACGAATAATTCCAACTTTGGCGTTGGTAAATATTATGTAGCTATAAAATAAATTTGGATCAATATTTTTATTCCTGACTCTAGCGTCAGTGAATAAACAAATAAAATAAATTTATTTTTACACATGCACATATTTTTTATTTCTTATGTAGTTAAATAAAAAAATTAAATCAATGTTTTTTATTCCTGATTCTGGCGTCAGTGAATAAAACAATAAATTTACATTATATGCATACACATATTTTTCTATTTTTCTATTTTTTTTCTAATTTTTTTTTATTTTATGGGTTGGGCCCAGCTCAGCCCATATGGGCTGGGCTGGACCCAGCTTACTCAGTTGGGTCACTGGTGTAGATCAGTGACCCGGCTAGGTGGCAAAACATGTCTGCCCAATGAATTATAATTCACTGCTACTGTAGTAGTGAATTAAAATGCAAAGGAGAGGAGAAAAGACTTACCTGTGGTCTGCTGCTTCTGAAGATGAAGACGCTGCTCCTGAAGATGAAGACGAAGTTGAGGGCGGTCGGTGTTATTCCTCTTTTCTATTCCTTCTCTTTTCTTTTGTGCTTTTCTTGTTCTCCACCACGTCTATTTTTTTTCTTCGTCCTCCTGTGTTTGTTTCCTGTTTCCCTTCGTTTTCACGGCCTTCTGTGCTTATTGATCCGTGTTTTCCTTTCTTTTTCTCAGCAACCTTTAACATTAAGAAGATGATGCCGGCCTCTGGTTTGCTCCCTTTTCTAGTTCTCTGTCCGATCTTCTCCGTTCAAGACGGAGACAATGGTGGTAAAAGCATAAGGTGTTGTTGGTTGATGGACCAAACTTTTCCCTGGTTCGGTTTCTCTCCGTTTCTGTATGTCCTGGATTGCCCTTTCGTCTGTCTGTTCGGGGGGAAGGGGGGAAGGTGGTGCAACCAGAGTCGCGGCTAGCATTGGTCTGGAAGAAGACGATGATGAAGGTGCAGTGGCTGGCCAAAATTTGCTCTCCCCTCTGTATAATCTCTGTTTATTCTCCTGCCCCCTTTTTCTTTTTCGTTTGCTTCTCTCCCTCTCCCTATGTTTTCGTATCGTCTTTGTGCTTCTTGTTCCCTGCCGTTCGTGGCTTTTTTCCCTCTCCCTCTCAACCCCTCGGTTTTGCCCTTCTTTTTTTCGCGAGGTTGCCTTTGCCCAGCTTTTATAAGGCCAGAGGTCGATCGACGCTGTAACGGTTGATAGTAATGGCGTGGGGCACTCCATTTAATGGAGAAACGCCTCTACCATTGATGGCGGAGCCGTTGCAGAGGAAGAAGATGAGCGAACAGTCGCCTCCCAAAACAACTCCGTTTTTAAAATTCCAAAGGCTGCTTTTAATTTGGTCCTCAAAATTTTATAATTTTGCAATCAAGCTGCTGGTTAAAATGTAATTGGATCCTTGCATTTGCGCGCCATTTTCAATGTAGTCTTTGGATTCTAATTTTCCAATTTTGACCCCAAACTTTAATATTTCTTCAATTAAGTCCCTGGATAAGTTAATTTCAAGCTCAATTTAGTCTAAAACTTGTCAATTCTCCAATTAAACCCTTGATTGGATTAATTAAATTAATTCTAAGTTTAATTAAGTCTCAAAACTTTTCAATTCTCCAATTAAAACTTTCATTGGATTAATTAAAATAATTTCAAGCTTAATTAAGTCTCAAAACTTATCAATTCTCCTATTAAACCTTTGATTGGATTAATTAGATTAATTCTAAAGTTTAATTAAACCTTAAAACTTCCAATCATGTTGCCCTTAACCCAAATTTTAATTCATTCTTCATTTATTTTATTTTACTTGTTTTTCATCATTATTATTTTTTCATCATCATTTTTTTATCCTTTTCAATAAATATAATAATAATAATTAAAATAAAATGCTCAAAAATTGGGTTATGACAACAACCATCATCGGTCACCATCACCACCCACATTCTACATTTAGAGGTATATTGAACACTTTTCCTTTATCAATTTGATATAATTTATGCTAATATGCGTTAATTTAATTTTATAGAATGTTAGGGTTTTGAAATAGGGATTAGGTTAATTAGATACAATTTAAGTTGATAATTATGTTATTTTGTAAAATGATCAATGATTTTGGGTTGTTGTTGTTGATTGTGAATGAACAAAATTATTTTAGAAGAGTTAGTGTTGATGTAGGTTAAATTATGGATTATACTGAATCACATATAAAATAATAATATTAGCTATGAAATACAAAAATTTGATTGATAATTTTGTTGTTATAGTGAAATTTGATGAATGTAGGTGTTCGCCGATTAATTTGATAAATTTAGGTTTTAACTTATTATATTACTGTCATGGTTTTGTTGATAAATTATGTAATTTAATTAACCTTAAGATATTAATAAATTATATTACCATCATGGTATTAAAGCCTAGTTTTAATGTTTAAAATAAAGGATCATCAACCTTTAGTTCACCTTTATTTAATGGTAATGACTGTGCCTATTGGAAAATGATTATATATCTTCAATCTATTTATTATTATTTATGGCTATTTATTAAAAATGAACCTCACAAGCCTACTAAGATTGAAAATGATATAATAATTCCTAAATCTAGAAGTGAGTATACCAACAGTGATAAAAAAGTTATTTTCTATAGATGCTAAAATTATGAACACTTTGTATTGTGACTCGAGTAGAAGTAAGTGTAATATAATATCATCTTGTAAAAATGCTAGGGATATTTGACATGCTTTAAAAATAACTCATGAAGGTACTAATCAAGTTAAAGGATCCAAAATTGATATGCATGTACATCAATAGGAGTTATTCAAGATACTTCCAAATGAATCCATAACTATTATGTTTACTAGAATGACAACTATCACTAAATGAATCCATAACTTATACTAATGCCAATATCATGAGTAAAATTCTTAGGTCCTGCCAAAGACTTAAGAAGCTAAGGTGACAGTAATTTGAGAAGTCAAGGGTCTCACAAAACTTCCATTTAAGGAGATCATCAGTTCTTTGATAACACATGAAATCATCATAGATGAACGAAAAGAACTAAATCCATAGAAGATTTTGGAATTCAAAACTGTACACCATGTTGTTGATGATGATGATAAAGAAATACTAATCACAAGACAGTCTCGAAACTTTCTAAGGAAGAAAAACAAAGAGACAAAAGATTCTCAAATTTTAAGAAAAATAAGAATAAAGAAGATTCAAACAAGGAACTTCCAAAATGTTTCAAATGCAACAAAAAAGGACACGTCAAAGTAGATTATCCACTTCTTCAAAACAAAAAGAAGAATCATCATCACAAGAAAGCAATGAAAGCTACATGGAGTGATGATTTGGATTGTAGCTCCAACGATGAAAAAGAGAAAGTGGCAAACATGTGCTTCATGGCAATTAAAAGCAAAACTAAAGTACATTCTTCAGATAATGAAACCAACCCCTCTTATGATGAGCTAAATGATGCCTTTGATTCGTTTTAAGGTGAATTTAAAAAGTAAGGATCTAAATATAGTTCATTGAAAAAGATGCATGAAAATCTAAAAAAATAAAAATAATGGTTTGCTTGAAAAATATAATAAAGTAACACAACTAAATGAATCATTATGTGGTATTGCTAGTTATTCATCATCTATAGAGGATTTGAAAAGTGAAAATGATGATATTAGAAAACAAGTTGAAGACTTGACTTTAACTTTAGCCAAGTTTACTCAAGGTGGAGATAACTTGGATGTTCTATTGGGAGGACAAAACAAAAGCCTAAATAAAAGTGGTTTAGGTTTCAATAGTGTAGAAAAACAAAAATTGAATAAGTATGTTAATCAATCTAGCATGTATAGTTGTTTTTCTATATGTGATTTTTGTAATAGGAAAGGTCATTTATTATATATATATATTAAAGAAAAATAACATTCCTAACAATATGTTGTGGATGCTGAAAGGTATAATGCCTAACAAATAAGGATCCAATATTAAAAATGTACCTAAAAATACTTTTCACATGAATTCCATAAATGAAGAAGCAAGGAAAATGTTCCAACAAATAAGGAACACATGCCATAAACAAGAAAGGCCCCAATTCAAAAATCAAAATTTGAGAGGCAAATTGCAAAGAAAAAACCAATAGCAAAGACAAGAAAAGTCTTACTTCCACAAACACCAAGTTGGAAGAAACTTGCATTGGAAGAATGACGGTAAAAGAAATTCTATACCCTCATTCATCAACAACAATATGAGGAGGGATACACAACTACGTTTAAGGCCTCAATCCCAAAGACATATGGGAAGACAACTAAGATCTATAAACACAAGGTCTTTTGTAAACACAAATCATATAGTCCAAAATATAAACCAAGAACCAAGAAGAAATGTGTATTAACCTCAATGATACAAAAAGCCATAAAGAAATGCATACCTGACACGCAAAGGTCAAAGGTACACGATGCCAATGCCAAGATTTCAACCACAATATGACTATCATCATCAACCATAAAGAGGATACATCCCACGAGATTTTTGGGAGCATGGACAAGCTTTTCAACAATAAATGATGATGTCATTCAACCTAGTAGGAAACTACCACTAGAGGTTAGTGATCCAAATCTTAGCTCATTTATTTTAGTTTATCTAATATTGGTATGTCACACTAGAAGCATGATAGGAACACTCAAACTTGATCTATATGCTTTCTTTGTTTGTGCACATATATGTTTAAAACTTGAGCAATATAAAAATTGATAAATTATAAAATTTAAGCCGTTTGATGTGGATTTTTTGAGGTTTTGATCATCATTCATATGTAGAATTATGTTTAGAATCAAGTAGGATTAAATTATGGAAGAAATGAGTGAAAACATGAAAAATCATGATTTTAGACAGTAGTTAAAACATCGAGATCATTTTTTACAATTTTCATAGCCTTCATTTCTCTCTCCTAAAACCCAACGTTTTGAAACTTTCATAGCCTCTCTTTCTTTTCTATAAACCCTAAACCTCCAAAATTGATACTCAAAAGTTTTACACATTAAACACTAAATTCTAACCTAAAACACCTTATAATCAATTACATTTGGTTGATTTGTGTTCAAAGTCTCACAATATCAAAAACATCAACCTTGTGTCCTTTTAAAAACCTTGTAAAGAACAATGCCATGAGTTAAGATCCCTTCAAGGAGGAATGTTCAAAGATTTGATGACAACTTTTTTGTCTCTAAAGAAGTCGAAAAGAGATACAATGAAGATTTTAAATCTAGGTAAATAGCTCCACCAAGGTATGTGGATTGGTATGACTTTGGTAGAATGAACATAATGAATTATTTTGAGAACATTGGTTAGAAGGATATAGTTAGTATAAATGCCATGATTTATGAGAATGCTATTAAGATGTTTTATGCTAATTTAAGTGTTAAGAAGAAGAGAGATGATATTTATTTGAGTAGCTTTGTTTATGGTGTCAAAATAAAATTGAACTCTAATGTTTTCACTTAAATTTTGGAGATACCTAGGGAACGCATTACTAGAACTTATGCCTCCCATCAATTTATTGAGGCACCAAATACCTTAACCTCCCTAGATCAAATGATATTAGCATTTGGAAGAATTTTGGATAATAGTGAGAGGATTATTACAATGCCTCTATCTTGTGAAATGTATTTATTGCATTCAATAATTAGTTGGATTATTTTGCTTAAAGAAGGGTATAAGGATTAATTAAAATTCATGAATTTATAGATAATGGCTTGTATTGTAGATGGAAAGCTATTTGATCCAGCCAATTTATTTTTAAAACACATGGGAAATGTCATTAAAGGAAGGAAAAAAAACCCTAGCAAAACCCTATAAATACCTTGGAAAACAAGAATAAAAAAAAGGGACTAAGAGGGGGAAAAAAGGGAAAAAGAGGAGAGGAAATATTGAAAAAGATACTCTAGATGTGAAGGTCCACAAGCTTAGCACAAAGGGTTTCTAAGTGTTGAAAAAGCAGCAAGTTTATAGAAGTGAGATTTTACAAAGGAAAGCAAAGATAGTAGTAGTTGCTCTAGGGGGCTTGAAGGTATATTTATTAATCTAAAAGTGAGTCCATGTGGCCTACTTGAGGTATTTTTTTATGGTCTGCATTTATACTCACAAACATGGTGGTTAGGTTTGGAATGATTGAAAAGCATGGTTATGTTTGTCTTTTTAGTGTTATAATTTTTTATTCTATGGTTTGATGTTGTTCTCTAAAGCATTTATAGGATGAGTTTGGTGTTTTCTATAGTTAGCTTGTTTTTTATAAAACATTTTTTTAGTTTTTGTTAATTTGATTAATGCATTATGAAACAAAATTGTTTATCTTAGATTTACAAGGCTTATTCATGACCAATATATGTTTAGAAAACCAGTTTTTGAATCCAAATTACATGAATATATAGGCTGCTCAGACTTGATAGTTTTTGAAATTGGATGTTTCATGATTTTGATGATTTGATGTTGTGTGTTAGTTCTTTTTATTTAAATATGTTTGGTTATGGTAATGTGGTTTGTTGGAACTAAGAAAACATGTTTTAGAGGTTGAAAAAAGTTTGTTCTGGGTTAAGTAGTAGGTTGGTGCATTTTTAGGCAAAATCTGGGTTTGCATTCTTCATGTTCTTCCCAAGAACACTGCCTTAGCTATATGATCTCAACCTGTTTTATTTCATTTCTTTGTATTTTTATGTTTGCATGACATCTTTAACCAATAATTTAGGGTTCTTTTGCATCAATAACGTGCATTTCAATGTTTTAATCTTAGAGTTTTGGTTTTGAACCAAAACCTTCTCTAACCAAATCATGATGATTCATTGATAATCAAAGTGAATGAACACTATATTATTGATTTTTGCATAATTTACAACATTTATGTGCCTTTTATTTCATGAAATATGGTATGGATTTGAGTTCATATTGTTGGAATTGGTTTAAGTGTTCATTGGTGTTCTTCATTTCTTCTGAGTTTTGATCTATTTAGATAAAATTTTATTGATTTTTTGTATTTTTGCAAGTTTGATTCATTTTGGGTTGTGATTTAGGTTCTGGTTTATTTTTCGGGTCAAACTGGTGATCTTTGGTTTGGCTTATAGTCGAATTAAAGGTTTCGGGTCAAACCGGTCAGGTCAAAGTTGGGTCAAATGTTAAGGCCCTGTTTGGTTTGCAATTGTTTTGATAAAAAGAATTTTGGCTTAAACACGTGTTTGGCAAACACGTGTTAGGTCTATTTTGATAATTTTATTTTAAAGGAAAATGAATTTTTGTCAAACAAGACCTTAAAAAAAAAATTATTTACAAAAAATATAAAAAAGTTTTTTATATATATATGACCAAAAATCCTTCAAATTATTCGAGCATTTTTGTTTTAAATCTAAAATACTTTGGCATGTTTAAAAAAAGTATTGCATGGATTTTACTTTGTAAAATTCCAAAGGATTTTGGCGTATATTTCAAAACATAAAAAACCTATTTTTGGATTCACTTTTAATATGACGATAAAAAATTTACAAAATGGTTAATATCCAAAATATTATTAGGGATTATAATTTATTATTACTCACTTTTAAAATAAGGATAGAAAAATTTATATGAGATTAATACCTAAAATATTATTGGGAGTAATACAACTCATTCACTCATAATATAAAGGATAAAAAAAATAGTAAGGAATTTTATTCGAAATATTATTTGAAATGACACAACAGCAAAAAATTCGTAGTTTATCCCAAAAGAAGCCTCAATAATAATTGGGAACATTTCACCCTTCCAAACCAAGTTTTTGACCTAGAAAACCAGGGTTTGTTCATCACAACAGACCCGTCATAGTAGGCTTATAGAAATAGAAATAACATCAGTCTATAGCAAACAAAGAAAAACAATGTAGTTTAACACAAGTAAAGTGTATTAGAGGTATTAATACATTCCCTTTATGCAACTAGTACCTTCCCTAAAATTTATAAAAGATTAGTTAGGATTCCTAGTAACCATAATACTAGGCGACGACTCCCTAAACCAACCAAAGACCTTCTCGAACCCATCAGGAAAAAGGTCATCGTGACATTACGCTCTTCCGATAAGGGTACGACAACCTCCTTTAAGAAAACTACGAACATCAGAGACTTGTTAATGGCCCCAATAATAGTTCAACATGACCATAATAAACCTAAAAGGTGGAAGCCTTGGTTTGGACAAAAACAACAAAGCATTAAGCTTGTAGTAGTAATTGGTATGGTGCTTGAAGTCCAGGATATCGTTATTTAAATTTGAGGAGTTTTGGCAATATTGTGTGACTTCAGGAGATGTTAAAGGTCATTAGTAGTGCCATCGGTTTTTTTCAACAGTTGCAACAACTCATCATTAAAAGAAACCAAGGGTTTTAAAAATAAACTTAAGCATGTGAGCCTACCTGCCTAGGGGTACATCATCCACCATTTTTTTGAAAAGAAGAAGCAACAAATGAACCACGATTTGGCCACCATATAGGTGACTAGAAGATTAGAGGGGAGTTCTTTTTACCTAAAGTATATTTTGAATTCATTTTATCTAAAAACAACTAATAAATACCTTTAGAACCTTAAAAGCCAATTTATCAAGCAAAAAAAAAAAAAAAACCTAAAAGGATAAAAAATACAAAATCCAATTGGAGAAAAAAATATCTTTCAATCCTGATATTTTTTTAAAAAAGAAAGACGAAGGTTAAAAAAGACCTCAATGAGACTCTCATTGTCAAATAGAACCCATTGATACCAAGATTGACTTTTTTTATTGTCGAAATGTTGCCAACCAATAAGTCTTTCTCTCCTTCGTTATTATCCAATAATTTTCTCTCTCCTCTCTCAAACTTAATGATTGAAATGTGAATAAAAGGAAGTTTTGGACTCGATTGTATAATTTTTAAATTAAAAGGACCATTTGTTTTACAAACTTTTAAGGCTAAAAAATGTTGAAACCAACATTTTTTTTAAAGGGCTATCGTTTTACCAAGTTTCTAATTTTGGTCCTTGTTTTCATTTTTATTCATAAACAACAAAAGCAAATTCATTTTTTGTAAAATCAAGAACAAACCCTATATCTAAACTAGCTATGTCTGAATAATTTTTTTGAGACAGTGATAACTTAAAAAAAACAATACAAAATAAATCATCAAGCTGAATCAATAATCAACACAATGTTAAAAGATAAAATATAAAAAAATATCCTTATGATTAAATTAAAAAAATAAAGTACAAAAAAGTTCTTTTTAAATAAAGGGCTGCCATTTTACTTTTAATTTTGGTCCTATCTTTTTTAATTTTTTACAAACAATTAAACCAAATTCTTCTTTGCAAAATTAAAATCCAACTCAATTTGGGTTTTTTTTAGACCGTGAAAACATGAAAGAAAGCATAATGAAATAAATCATCAAGTCCATTAATCACCAAGAAACTCAATGTAAAATAAGGAATTGAAAAAAAATCAACATATAACGATGTTGTGTTAACATATAACGTTTTCCCTCACAGATCACAGTGAAACACTAAGACTTTTTATTTTATTTTTAAATTTTTAATATAATGATATAACATTTATGTTGCTAGTGTTGAATAATTTAAACTCATAATTCTTATTAATCAATAAAAGAAAGCCTAAATAAGAAATATGGATGGCGATGAATATCGATGAATTAAATTTTAGTACCATCCAATGCATTATTTTTGATACTCGATTGATTACCCAATGGATATAGATTTTAAATACCCGGACTTATATGGAGTTTCGGGTATATATTGCTAGAAAACACATATACTTATTTTTACCCTCCCACTTCTATTTGTTTTCTTTGCTTCTCTCTCTATATTTTGTTTATGGAAAACTAAAGAAAAAAAAAACTTCTATAATACTTCTCAAAAAACCTACACAGGCTGCATTTCCACCTCAGCTGCAATACAAATATTAGTATTCACATGCAAAATTATGAAAGGAAGAAGAAGATTAGAATTGTCTATAGCGGTTCGATTAACATCTACAGAGAGTGCCATATAATCCAAATATTAATTTACAGAGTTAGAGATCCTAAAATTTAATTATGATATTATTTAAAAAATACTCTAATAGGTTTTGACCTCAAAGTGCAGGTCACCTGTATT
>Ga0325402_1005132_pt1 | contig 12206 bp, 9 predicted proteins | sample PopdelMetagenome_22_FD_207212 | JGI IMG/M metagenome (GOLD analysis project Ga0325402, IMG submission 207212) | Populus deltoides microbial communities from Bellville, Georgia, United States - Xylem-PdKOR-R3 | ecosystem: Host-associated > Plants > Phyllosphere > Stem > Wood/Secondary xylem...
CCCAACCTTGTATATGCTTTTGGCTCATCGACGACATGATTAGCGCCGGTCTATTTCAGTCAGGTCCCCCCACATCACCTTGCAAATATTTCACCAACTTGAATAGTCCTCATCTCAGATAAATGCTTCATTACACCAGAATCTGTTTAGTCATCTATGGCCTGTGGAGATTTTGAAAAGAATCGGGGTGGAAATTAAAGAGGCAAGGACCACTTGCTTGTGGCCTGAATCGGTGATAACCTTTAATGAATATGCATCTCCCGGGAAATGGCGGGTCCTAGTATTGGCTATATACAGCACCTGGACCTGTAAGGATTAATAGTCGAGTATCAGAGAGAGATGGAAAAATAGAGGAACACAGAAATGCTTCTGCATACAAGAATTACTATTTTCACTTGCTTTTATTCCAGGATATGTTACTCCCTTGTAATTTCGTTCACAACCAGAACCTTTACAAATCAGTTAATTGATTGCCATCTAATAATAAATATTATCTGTGTCAAAATCACACAGAGCAGGAATCTCTTAGAAGCAATAACTTTATTCTAAATTATCTAAAAATTGATGGAAACGCAAGCTTATGCACCAACCACTACCACTAATGTGTTGAAAACGTTGTTTTGGCTTTGCCCATCAAGACCTCGCGAATCTAGACCACCGCTCGGGTCTACACATGTCTCCCATTTTGTCATCGATCTCAGACTTGGATGAGCCTTCATTCACAATATCGACAAATGATAAAGGGTCTTTCAGAATATAACATACACACATGTCTATGGAAAACAAATTATTAATCCGAAGTTTTCCTTCTACTTAAGTTAAAAGAGGATCACAAGCACAAGAGTTCAGGCCTCTTGTATAATTAGACAAATCAACACAAAAAAAAAAAAACATAAAAAAAATTCAAAAAAAATTTATCAAAGGAGAGGACACGAAGAACGCTTAGAAAATTTCCAAAGATTAATTAGAGAGGATCAAAATACCTACAATTGGAAAAATTGATAATTCAATTTTGACTGATGAAGGTTCTATTGATAAGAAAAATTCAATTTGAAAAGAGAAATTCAAAATTAGATGTTTAAGAACTTAATTTGATTTTTTCATGGTTTAATTGAATTTATTGATGGATTAATTGCAAGAAGATTTTGTTTTTAAGTTTGATTTGAGCTTTAATTAGAGGAAACTGAAGTGTGGAGCGTTGAATTGCAGTTTGAAAAGCTACTTTGATCAAATTAGGGGCTTAATTGCATAAATATTAAAGTTTGATAAACAATTATTAACTTAATTGAAGAAATTTAGAAATAAGGACCAAACCATAAAAGGCACAAAACTCCAGGGACTAAAGTCGATAAAATCAAAGGCCAAATTAAAGAAAATTAGAATTTTACTGATCAATTAGAGGTAAAAATACACAAATCAATAATCAATGACTGATATGGATAAGGCACTGAACTTCGGGGCTGACAATTGAGCTTGACATGAGTAAAATTGCAAGAAATTGAAAGTTAGAAGGTCATTACAGGTGCAATTAAAGACATTAAAAGACCAAGGATCATATTGAAATTAGTCAAATCCGTAATTAAAACCTTAATTTTAGGGTTTAACTTAGATGACGTGTCACTCAGATTTAATGAAGATATTGAGTAACGCGTTGTTCGACCACTATTCATCTTCTTCTTTTGACAATTTTGACTAATTAAGTAGGCATCTCTAAGCGAATGAATGTGGCATCTCCAACCACCCCATAGGCTATAACCACCAACATTCAATTGAGAAACACCTCATTTACAAGGAACAACTACTCCAATCAAACATTAAAATTCCATTTTCTTTTATGAACTCAACAACATCTTGTCCACGATCAGTCAACACTACATTGACAAATTATGGGTTGATCGAGTTGGTACCTTCAAATGAATGAATGGGAAGCTAAAGACCTTCAATTTGAGCAAAGTTAGATCCAAATAAAAAGTATGCACTCCATCTACCAACTTCAGGTGGTATCCAATGATGATGATGTTAGAGTTGCTTAGATAAGGCTTAAAAAATGGTTAACTTAGTTAGCCATGACTATGATACCCAATATGCAAAAACCACTCCTTTTTTTCACGTGTTCACACTTTAAACCTTTTTAGTGGGTTCTTATCACGGGCTCAAAACCTTTATCTTAAGATCAAAAGGCCAAAAACAACTTTTTGCCATCTAATTTTAGCAAAACCACTAAGAATCTTAAAATTATAATCACCATTGCAAAACCAGCCAAGTATAAAGCTTCCAGGTGTTAAAACTCGTCTAAAACCCTCTCATTTTGATTAGAGAGTCCATTATTAATCAATCATGTTCAATACTTTATTGAATTCATAAAAAAAACCCTAACAAAACTCTATAAATACATTTTAGAAAATCAGAGCTAGAAAACGAGGGAGGAGAGGAAATATTGATAAAGATATTCTAGTTGTGAAGGTTAGAGAGCCTAACACAATGGTTTCTTTAGCTTTGCAAAAGTTGAAATTTATGGAGGTAAAATTTTACAAAAGAGAGAAAAAAATGCAATAACTACTGTTTGTAACTTCGAAGGTATATACCTTCTCTAAACTAGAAGGTGATGCCCAAGAGGCACATCTCTAGCTTTTACTTGCGTGTTTTAATAATGTTTTGAACTTGTTTTGGTGATACATTGTGTTGAGCTTGTATCTTAATTAATGCATGAAAATGTTGTTTTTCTTTACTTAATCCTCATTTGAGTTAGTTGTTAGAGTTTACTAAATGTTTAGAAGATATTTTGATGTTTGTCCTCATTTGTTTTTGTCCAAATTGAATAGTTTTTGGAACTTACCAAATATGGTAGCAGGTTTTGTTTTTTGTTTTTAAGGCTTACTGATGCATATTCTTGGCTCTTAGGTCTTATTTGAGTCACGTGAAGTGTTGAAGAGTCAATTTTGAATCCCACATTGTTGAATGTGCTTGTTATTTAGTTTTGGTAGTTTTGAAAATTAAAATTTCATATATGTTTTCTATGATTTGTTGTTTTTTGTTGTTCTTTTTGATACAAACTTGTGTAACTATGACAATGTGATTTGCTAAAGCTTAAAAGCCTAAGGTTTAGGCATTGTATTGTGTTTTCTATGTCTGGCAACAAAAAAAGTGATTTTTTGATTTCTAGGTTTGAATATTCAAACATTCATCTGGTGAACTTTGCCTTAGGTACTAGTTTCATGTGTTGTTTTATTGTTTTTTTGGTTTCCAAAGTTTAGTGGGTCATCATGCATTTATAATCTAGGGTTTAATTGATCAAAAACACATGTTCTAGCGTTTTGATCCTAGGTTTTTTCTCCCGGTTAATTGAAGCGTTCAAAGACAAAATTGTTCACTGTGTTTGATAATTGTTGAGTTTGGTTGCTTGATTGTTGATCCTTGTATGATTTATAAATGTTCTATGCCTTTTATTTCATGAATTATGGTTTGGATTCGAGTTCATGTTGCTGGATTTGGTTTGAATGTTCATCGATATTCTTTGTGTTTATTCTTTTTTCGGGTTTTGATCTCTTTTTTAAGATCATTTTTGGTTTTTCGTGTTCCTTAGAAATTTGATTCGTTTTAAGTTTTAATTTTGGTTTTGGGTTGTTTTTCGGGTCAAACGAGTGTTTTTGGTTTTGTTTATGATTGAACCAAAAATTTCAAGTCAACCTGATCAGGTCAAATTTGGGTCCGATGTGTAAGACCCTATTTGGGTTTCAACCTTAGACTTGTTTTGGCAGTTTTATTTTAAAGAAAAATGGATTTTTGACAAACAAAGCTTTATAAAATAAAAACAATAGACCTAAAATCATGGATCTTAGCGATTCCCTTCAATTAGAATATTAGTTTTACAGCTACTAGAAGAATCGTAGTCTCACAACTATTCTCATATGCAATCATTTTCTAGCAGAGTCCTGTCTTCTCAATGACTTTTGTTTTTTCACTAAATTGACCTGAAGTTTTGCATATGCATATTAGTTTTGATTGAATCCAAAACATTTTGACTATAAGGCTAGCTCCTTTCCTAATTACAAGGTTAACTTTCTCCCTTTTGATTTCCCAACTCAAGGATTCTTTCTTTGTCAACCTTTGACTCATTCGAGTTTGATTTTGAGGATTTTTCCTGTAAAATAAAATATTGTGCAATACTCTGGTTTAGAAACATAAGTCTTCTATTGTAACATTACTCATCGAGAGAAGAGTGTCCAGAGCCATGACATATTAAGGTAGTTGGTACCTAACCTTGTAGGACGTGTTTTGGGGCTTGTGGACTGCCAGGAACAAAACCGTGAGGCTTGAAAGCCGAGTTGGGCTAAGTCTTAGCGGATAATATTTTGCAAGGAGGAATGAGCCGGGCCTTACATCTATTCTTTGATTTCCTATAAACTCCTCTTTCTAGTGTGAGCTCATTCGTTTGCTCGAATTTGTCTTTTTGAGTCAAGATCTATTTCATGAGCTGCATCTTTTATCTACTTTATTCTTGGAAAGAATTCTTTGGCTTTTATCTTTTATGAGTCATTTTTTACTTCACTAAATATATGATTTGACATTATTTTCCATCATACTTTTATCAATACTTTATCGGTCTTTTTTCCATTTTAAGAGCATTTTATTTTTTTTCCAGCATAAAAATCTTTTCTTTAAGAATAAATCTTTTAATAGACCGAAACCTTCCATTAATGCTCAAAACTATGTTTCAAGCAATTCTCCTAAAGATTTTATCAATTTTAAAGTGTGGATTATTTTAGGTCAGAGTTTTGCTATAGATTTTATCAATTTTCAAGCAATTCTCCTATTTTAATTTTTAAAGAGATTTCAAGCATTTTCTTGAAAATCTATACAGAAACAACGTTTGCCTCATTTATAGAAAAAAGCTCCATGGTCTCCATAGCTCATTCAGTGCCAGGTGGTAACTAGACAATGTGGCAGCTCCATGACAACTGGCCACCATACAGAAAAAGTAGAATTGCAAAATTAGACCCAGCCAAAAAAGGAAACAAGAGAAAAAACAATTGGGGTGAGAGAGGCTCGAACTCTCGACCTCAGGATAACTCAGAAGCTATGAGACCTACGCGCTAGCCAACTGCGCCACCACCCCTGAAGCAGTTAGGTTTATCATATAAATATAAACTAATGATATATAATTCTGGGCCGTTGTCACTTTAAGATAATAAGAATGGGCTTGTGCTCATGACAGACAGAATCGAGCTTCCCTTGTTTTTATTTTGAGAGAATGTGTGGCCTCTTTTGCAACACATAACCCAAACATGAGATTGAACCACGAAAAATGAAAAGGAAAGAAAAGGAGAAGGAGCTTCCATAGTTTCAAAATACAAGAGCCCCAAATCTTCAATATAAAAGTGACCCATAGTTTCATCTAAAAAAGCTCCATCATGTTATAAAAGGTATTTATACACATAAAATATTTAAAAGCACATTAAAACCAAAGAATTCTCGTTTATTAATTTCACAGATGCCAAAATTCACTGAATTTATGATTTATTATTTGGAACTTATTTAATTTATATAAGTAAGATATAAATATTCGAGTAATGGATATATGAAATATTTCAATACATTAATATAAATATCTAAAAATTTTACCCAATACTTAACAAAAAATAAATAAATATTAAATATAAATATAAATATACTAGAAACTCAATCCATAATCACCTATCATCATGCATGCCTAACACTTGTATGTCAATTGTAATAATCCAAATTTCAAATGCTTCTCAAATATCTAAGAAAAAAAGGCAAAAAAATAATTCAATAAAAAAATATTTAAAAAATGATGGAAAAAAAAGAAAAAAGAAAGGAAAAAAATGCAATTTGGGAAGAAACTAAGAAATATTGAGAAAATGGTTGAAATTGGCTAAGTGATTAAAAATTAGAAAACCAAGGACTAAATTGGAAAAGACAACAAAATACAAGGACCATTTTAACACAATTCAGGATGAGATTGAAAAGAAATATTACAAAAAGTTTGACATTGGCCAAAAATAGAAAACAATAACCAAATTCAAAATGAAGATAAATTGAGGGACATTTTTGAAAACATGAAAGTTCAGTTTAAGTGAAAATAAAGTCGTTTTGTTTGAGTGAAATGGTGTGTTCCACTCTCAGTTAAATGAAACGGTTCATTTCAATCATCACAATACAATAAACAAAGCACCAAAACTCGTTTTGGTGTTTGGGTTAAAACAATACTTTTTTTCTTGCATGCCTTCTACAACTTTGTTTTTTTTTTTTCTTGTTTTTCATGTCTTTTGGTTGGACTTTAGCCACACCTTCTTCTTTTTTTGCCACGCCTCACACTAATTCTAAACAACACATCTATATGTTAAATCATCTAAACCTTATTACAATGTCTTATCAATGTTTGATGATTATTAAATTTTAACCCTATTGAACAAAAAAGACTTCTATAATCATCTCATAAAATCTTAGCATGATCTAACGATCCAAATTTAAAATTATGTCAATTAACATAAAATAATATATTAAGAAAACAAGCCCAATTTATATGCCTCAAGCATAAGAACCAACTCCTTACTTTGTATGGATTACACTAGTTAAAGCATGATCATCCTTTTTTATAATCTTGATGCTTGACTTGGCCTAAATATCTTGAATTAAAATATTGAGTGCCTCTTTAATATTCTTAGCTTTTAACCTTGTAATAAACTTAATTGACATATATAATGGATCATGTGATATTACTTAATGATTTTTAGCATTAGCCTTCATCTCAAAAGGACTCTTTTATTATTTAGAAACTATTTTTGATTTGCACTATTTTTCTAGTTGATTAGGGATTCTTTTTTCTATTGTATTTAGAACTCTTTTGTTATTTTTCTAGTTTTTTTAGAACATTTTATCTAGTAAAAATAGGGTTATTTAGCTTATATTTAGTTTTTAAAGTATTTTGATTTCAGAAATAATATTATGTGTGCAAAGTTGCTCATATCTTGGTTCTTCATTGAACTCTTCGGAAATTATCGAAGATACTTATTTGTGGTATTTACCCTTATAATTATAGTTTTTTTATTCTTTATAATTAATAGGTTGTGAATTTCATCCAATAACTATGGTTTTTAGGTTCAGGTAATCACTCGAGTTCTTTTCAACTTGATTTTAGCTTTTAGTAGGTTCTAGAGTTTTTACCCTTCAATTTCACATTAACCTAGACTCTATTCAACTTTACTAAAAAAAAATCTCCTAGTGGTTTATACCATACATTTAAGTATATCTTTATACCACGATTCTTTCTTTACACCTATTAATGGTCTTATCTGCTTTATATTTAATAGAAAACATCCACTTACATCTTCTAATTTTATTCCTTTAGATAAAGGAACAAGACTTCATGTTTGATTCTTCTATAATGCCTTTATTTATATCATTATTTCTTGATTCTACTCTAGTTAAAAAAGAGCTTTATATAGATTGCTAGGAACTTGTATAGATGATAGATCATGTACAAAAGGTTGTAATGATTTTGGTAGCGTTTAGGATGATACATGGTTTGATTTTTTTTTTCTATATATTCTAGAGAATACTAATTCGGTGGTTTATTTCTATGATTATGCTACAAAATTAGTTTAAATCTAGAATAAGTATCTATTATATTAGGAGATGAAGTGGAGAGCATTACCTCAAAAGTCTAAGGAAATTGGTCCTCTAATGTTCTTGAAAATATGTGGGGGAGGGTCTTATTCTCTTATATAGGCAATTATAGTTAAATTTTTTATAGGTAGGTACCTTAAATTTCTATACTTTTAAAGTATAAGTTCATCTATTTTTTCTTTTTATTATGTGTCCACCCCTAAAAAAAAAAGGTGGAAAGGGAAGGTGATAAATATTATTTTGATTCTATAAATGTGACATCTATATTGACATATATGCATCAAGTGAGAGGATGATAGAAGCGATATCCTTTTTAATGTGTTTCATTCATTACCTAGAAAAATACAACAAACAACATATGAATCAAACTTTATATGTTAATTTTTTTTATGAATATGAGTAAAGATAACATAAACAAAGATGCAAGGACAAAGCAATAATATTGATGAGATAGTTTTATATAGAGAGAAAGCCTAAATTGAAGTATAAAAATCTAACACCCTAGAAAGTGTTTATATAAACCCCGAGAATAAACTTTTGTATAAATTGAAAATAATATAGATTGAAAAAGGAAAATGAGATAGTTAATGTACAAATTAAATAAATTAGGGATAACAAATTTTTTTGGTATGAGTTTTCCGACTAAGATATTTTGAAATATATAAAAAAAGAAAAAAAGAGTTTTAATTAACTCGAAGATAAAGAGGGTAAGGTTAAATGTAAAGAAAAAAAATTAAATTTAAATGTCGAGGGATGAAATCACAAAAGATAAAAAGGAGTGTAACTTAAATAGTAAGAGGAAGATATAAAAGGTAAAAAATAAAACATTTTAGTAAATGAGATCAAATATCAAATAAAAAAAACAAATTATAAATACCTCGTTTCTTATCTTTAAGGCCAGCTGCAACAATAACAAAAAGGAGGGAAGAAATTTGAATTTTCTACCAAAAATTAAGAAAGAAACACAAAAATTTGCTAAGTTTACACAAGGCTTAGATCAATTGAGGGAAAACATCATTGGGCAAAGAAATTAACAAGAAACAAGTGAAGGAAATTATGGGGAAAGAGGGAGAGAATGAAGGCCGACTGGTGTGAAAAAAGAGAAGAGTCAAATGTTTTTGTCTAGTTAAGGATCGAAGTCCAATTTATCATCAAGTAAGGAGCTCCTAACTTGAATATGTAAGCCAATTTGAATTCGATTAGGAATTGGTGTATTAATCTTGAATTTAAGTTAGGGTTCTTGTGTAGAATTTAGGGAAATATATAATCATGTGAAATTGAATTAATTAGAGAATTGAAGATTGTCTTCAATGTGAAATTATATAGAGATACCAAAGAAAACAAATTCAATGGTTAAAGAAGCAAAGATGGTCGGCCATTTGGGGGTGAATTGAAAGAGAAGAATTTATTATTTTCTTTGTAAATTGCTTGTAATGTGTTGTTTATAATGTGAACAAATGGTTGTTTTGGAGGGAGAGTAAAAAATGAGGATGTTTGAGGGTTCATTTAAAACATTGACGAAAACTGGACATATTTGTCTCCCTAATTTCCACAAGGTATTCGAGCCTAAAAATGATAAAATTTAGGAAAGGCCTTTCATAGAAGTTATATATAAAGATGTTAGCTTTCCGACGAGACTGACCTCGCCTAATTTAGAGTTCTAGAACGCTATATATAGGTAAAACTCTGAGGAGAGATCGAGCTGCCGTCTTTGCTAGCAATTTTGACAAATTGCTAAAATGTGTAATTTAGTTGCGTTATGGGTAAAATTGGGTTTCTTTCCCTTTAAAAAATATATAGTTATGTGTTTTAATGTTTAATGAAAATAAGTCATGTTCAAAACTGAGATTTTTAATGTTAGTTATAATTAAATAAAAATAATAATGATCTTAAGAGATGTAATGGGAAACACAAATATGAAGGAAGAAATTATTGAAGGGAAGTCAATATTTGTTGATTTTATTGTTATTAAAAGAAATATAACTTGAATAATAAATAATATGGTATACTTGTGAATACAGGAGAGACCATAGGAGCTACTCAACAACAGCAGGGGAGCACAAGCTGAGCTTATACAGTAGGTAGGTGTGCTACACCCATATCTTTCTTAAATGTACATAATTATGAAAGCTTGTTTAATTTTTGGATTTTATATATAACTGTTTCCAAAAGAGAAGCATCTAATGAAATGAAAACAGAAATTTAGCAGCCAACTCGAAACAATTTGGCACGCGTGGAGACTTACCAAGCAAACTAATAAATAAGGTAAGTATTTCTAACTTAGAGAATAAAGTTAATGATCTTACTTCTTTTATGTGTTCTTTGGTTGTGGAAATTTACAACAGGTGAAAGTTTGTAGCATATGCTCCCTACAATGACATGCTTCAGATATGTGCCCAACAATGCGAGAAGATTACATTGAACAAGCTAATGCAGTTGATGGAGCATTCAATGGACAACTTCAGCGGAAGTATGATCCATTTTTCCAACACATACAATCCCGGATGGAGAGATCATCCCAATTTATGTTATGGGAACTCGTCTCAATAAGGTAATCAAGGCCGAAAGTTTCATAGATTTCAGCCCCAACAGAATTATTATGCGTGACAGCCCCCTGCATTCACAAATTCCAATGTTATGGGGTCATCGAGTGATGATGTTTGTGAGATGATGAAAACCTTGGCTTCTAATACAATGACATTGCAACAAAATATCATGTCTTTTCAACAGGAAACAAGATCAAGCATTCACAACTTAGAGAAGCAAATGGGGCAAGTAGCTTCAAGTGTAGGGAAATTGGAGGCATAAATAAATGGAAAGTTTCCCTCCCAAGCATTGAATCCAAAAGAGAATGTTAGTGTGATCACGCTGCGAAGTGGGAAAGAACTTGAAGAGCAAAGGTCGAAACAAATTGAGATGGAGGAAGAAGAGGAGATAGAAACCAAATTGAGTATTAAAAAAAAATCCTTCTCCTCCATAAACTGAAACAATGACTAATACTCCAAAGGTAAGTCCTATTTCAATGAATTCCAGTTTTAAGATAATCCCCCCCTTTCCTGTAAGTTCCTCTAGGTCTAAGAAAGAGGATAAAGAAAAAGAGATTTTAGAGGTTTTCAAGAAAGTGGAACTCAACATTCTATTGATTAATGCTATCAAACAAATTCCTAAGTATGTCAAATTCTTGAAGGAGTTTTGATGGATATAGTGGATATAATCATATTGTTATTAATCTTGAAGATCAAGAAAAAAACTACATTTACATGTCCATTTGGTACATATGCATATAAGAGAATGCCCTTTGGTCTCTGTAATGCACCTGCAACTTTTTAAAGATTCATGTTGTGTATTTTTTCTAACTATGTTGAAATAAAAATTGAGGTTTTCATAGATGATTTCATGGTGTATGGTGATTCTTTTTGTAAGTGTTTAGAAAATTTATCTTTGGTCTTGAAAAGATACATTGAAATTAACCTTGTCTTGAACAATGAAAAAGTGTTATTTTATAGTAGAACAAGAAATAGTTATTGGGCATATTGTTTCTTCGCGTGGATTAGAGGTTGTTAAAGCTAAAATAGATGTCATTTCATCATTATCTTACCCCTCATGTGCGAGGGAAGTTTGTTCTTTTCTTGTCCATTGATTAGTACTTAAAAGTGCATTCTCATTAAGGCTTTATATCATTGTATTGCACTAAAGTATCATTAAATTCCCTAACTAAAGCATGTTTTATAATAACAAGTTTAATGATATAATATATCTTTAATTTATGGTAAATGCTTGTTTTGAATGTAGGTATATCTCACAATTCAAAGGATTGATTGATGTGATTAACTATTGAAAGTGAAGAGACAAAAAGAGAACTAGGCTAAGAGAAGAGATGCTGGTTCAATTCCAAACTGGAACACCATTCGGTTATTTGATCATAACTGGAGTTGTAGAACTCGGATTTAGGTCCACTTTATATGGATGGAAAGATAAGACATAGACCTAAAACTTTCATGAAGGGTCCAAGACTCAATTCTGCCGTTTTCAAGTTCAAATCTTAGAAACAACGGAGAAGTCGGAACCTGTCCTGCAGCTCAAACACTGTTCGGTTTTCAGCTCATATCTTGAGTTCTAGAAGTCCAAATGAGCTCTGGTTTTTTTTGCTGGAAAGCTGAGACAATTGCCCACAGCTTTCATGGAACAAAGGGCTCAAATTCTGATGTTAGCAATGACGTTTTGGCCAGCCAACAATATCAAAAATCTGCCAATAATTTCAAGAACCAGCAGCCAACAATGTCAAAAACCAGCCACCAAATCAATGGTTGGCCACCAACTATTTCCTTAGTCCACCAAGCAATAGTTCCACATCTTAGCCTATAAAAGGAGACATTTTCCATGTATTTAGATATTATTTTTCAGATCAAAATCATCTTCTTGCTTTCTTTCTTTGTAATGTTCAAGTTTTCTTTCATGTTATATTAATCTCTTGTTTATGCCTTTTCATTTCCTTTCATATACTTAGTTAACTTATATCATAATCATGTTCTTATCTTGTTTATTTATGTTTTTCT
>Ga0325402_1005139_pt1 | contig 12203 bp, 3 predicted proteins | sample PopdelMetagenome_22_FD_207212 | JGI IMG/M metagenome (GOLD analysis project Ga0325402, IMG submission 207212) | Populus deltoides microbial communities from Bellville, Georgia, United States - Xylem-PdKOR-R3 | ecosystem: Host-associated > Plants > Phyllosphere > Stem > Wood/Secondary xylem...
TTGTTCTCTTCTAAGTACTGCATGAATCACAAATAATCACCGTCTTAAACTTATAATCAAACAATGAATTTCATTTTCTAACCAATTTTTAGGCATTGTCTGTTCCATCATAAACAATCAAATCAATTACTAATTAGTAAGTTGTCAGGGTCTATGTTTTGCATAAGAAAAATCTACTTGACACAAATGCTTCAATGTAGGTCACAAAAGCATAATTACGTGAACCCCATTACAAAGAATAGAACCAGAGGCAGATCAAAAGAACACTCATGTTGAATCCTTATTAACATTAACTAATTGGCGAAAACTGCCTTGTCTTTCATTTTTAACAGAAGAACCACCACCATAGTACCATCCTCTGAATTACCTCAACAATTGTAACCATCCGTGCCTCATCAATTATTTGATCACAGAATGACAGCCAAACTGCTATCCTTTTTTGTTTGGAAGTAATCAAAATTCTCTACTCTAACACACAATCCCTCACTTTATTTTCAAAAGAACACCAAAAATCAGAGAATATGAACAATTCCCAACAGGCCAGCAATATATACATGTAAAACATGCTCAAACAAAGAACTAAACTTTAAACAAACCCCATCAACAACAAGAAAACCTTGCCAACCCAGAAACACAACAAGCAAAAAAAATCAATAAAACCAAGTTTTAAAGCTCAGAGGTAGCACCTTGATCAACTAACTCCATTGTCCAAGATTTATAGACAAAAGTTAGACAAACAAGTCCTACTACTCTTACCACAAACAAATGCATGCAAGAGGCCAAATCCATTACAAAAAAAAAAAAAAAATCTAGCATGCCCACATTTTAACTTTTTGGAAAAAAAATTATGAAGTGGGTGTACCTTTTGAATCTGCTCAGTGGTGATGCTCAACATTTGTTGCGGTGACTGCTGCATTTAAAAACAAAACCCAAAAACCCTAACTGCAGATAAGAAATTAAAAAAAAAAAGAGATTGAGAGAACCAAAGAAAGGAAAAGGTTTGTATAGAGAATTCTGAGGGTTACACCATGACCCTCGAGAAAAATAAAAATAAAAATGTATTCTTTTTGTTACTCTTTTGCTAAATTTGGTAACAAGACAAGGATTCCCAAACGGTGCCGCGTCAAAGGGTTGTTTTATAGTGTGGCAAGACACGTCGGACCTGTCAGGCCGGCTAACATGGAATCTAGACTAATCCAAGTTAAAAAATACAAAAAAAATAAAAAATAAAATTGGCTAACCTAGTAAAAGCTTTCAATTAATTCAAAACTTAACACTTGTTGATTTTTTTTTATTAAAACAACATGATTTTAATTTTTTTTTTAAATTGATCCTTCTAACCTAAACCTTTTCCCTATTAAAGTTTTACAGCTATGGAAGCATCCCTTTTGTCTGGAAGGGACAAGGAGAGGAGGAAGGCTGGGGGTTTGGTTTGGTTTGGTAGTAGGTGGATTTTCTTGCCGCATTATTATTTATTATCTAAATTGAAAATTAATTAATTAATTTATTGGTTTTGACATTTAATATTCATGTATATGCCTTAAATACATGTATTTTTTTATTTTATATTGAATAATAAATAATATTATACAATGAATAATAAAAAATCAATAAATAAAAAATAAGCTTTCTACGCCCTAAATATTTATAATAGAATATAAATATAATAGAAGAGATTTCAAGTTTCGATTTATGATTGGTATTTCGCCATTAAAATAGAATACGTCGTCGTACAAGACAAGGAGTAACACCAGCGAGCAAAGACTAAGGGGCTGGACACCATTTTAGAATTGAAGAGAGAAAAGAAGAGAAAGAATGGGTTACGTATTGAGAGTGAGATTGGCTTCATTTTTTGCAGGAGCAGCAACAGCATCATTTGCGGGACTCTATCTCCTATACAAAGATTTCAAGGTTGCCCATGATGCCATCTCTCAACAGGTACTCATCAAAATCTTAAAAAAAAAAATGCTCTTTTTAAGCTGAATTTTGCAGTCAAAACTCATTCCATTTAGCATCCGTGAAAAAAGGCAGCGACTTGAGGCTCAATTGGTCCTTATTGCAACATATTAATCATGGGTTTTCATTTTTATCGTCTCTTTTTCACTGTGTTTCCTCGCTTGAGTTGTGCATGTTGTGGAATGGTATTTGTCTGTTGGCATTTGAGAAAAAAAGGTAGAAACTTGAGGTTCAACTAGTCCTTATTGTGAAATTTTAATCATGGGTTTTGAATTTTTTTCTCTCTCTATTTGTATTGTTTTGGTTTTTGCTCATGATTTTTTGTTTGTTGTGGAAGAATATATGCTTACTGGGCACTTAGTAGATTGATATTTGAATGCGGATCATCTGTATTGATTGCTCTTTTATATGGAATTTAGTAGTACTAAAGAAGTTCGAGGATCCTAAGAGGCAATAAAAATGGTATAGAAGCAGTAAAGCTAGTTGGAGAGAGGTTATATTTGGGAGAAATACGTAGAAGAAGTATATCCTTGTAAGTTGAGAAGGTAGATTTACAAGATTAATTTGTTAATGGTAACTGTACGTGTTTTATGCTCCTGGTGTTGGTCGCTTTTGCAGTGTTACCTTGTCTCTATGTGTTTGTTACTAGGTGTTGGTTGTGTTAATTTAAGGTTATATGGGCTCTTTTCGCAGGATGCTTTACTTACTGGCATTCTTTGATGAGAATTCCATGTCGCCTGTTCAGACAGAAATCAAATCATAATTTGTCACAACTAATGCAATTTTTGTGGAAAACATGCATTTGAAAGTCAAAAAAGTAACTGCGGTTTACTTTTGTCTAGAGAAATCGTACAAATAGTAGAGAATGATTTGCAAGTCTGGTAATGGTATCAGAGGACACCAATTGAAACTCCATTGCGCATCCAATTTTTAATCTCTTGATTGTACCTTCGTGATTCATATAACATTCTTCGAGCATTGCCCCCCTTAATGCTGCATCAAAGTGTTTAATCTCTTGTTGCAACATGGAAAAGGGCATAACTGACTGAAGAATGTTAGAATGCTAATTCTGTTATCATCTGTTCATAAGATATTGTAAAAGAAACAGTAGGAATATTGCTCTTGCTTTGCAATGAAATAAATTTTTGGGTGGAGTTATTAGCTCTCCATCAAGTGTTAATGGCACAGTACTTTTCTCTCTTTAAAGGTGAAGGGCCATTAACAACTGATGGAGTGTTAATAGCCCCAGCCTAAAGATTTTCTGTTCTTCTGGATTAAATGCATGCTTTACAATTGACGTTACCTGCAGCATTGTTCTCAAAGGAAGGACCATGGTTTCCTTATTTAAGTTTTTCTGAATGTGCAAGGCTGTAGGATATTGGGTTTATAATACAGGACATGAAAGATTCTTTTTGTGTGCATGTTTGGAGAACTTGTGAATTTGCTACTCATATGCTATTATTTACTCTTTCATTCTCCAGGTGGAAAGTGCTCATGAATCACTTGATAGACGGATCTCTGCATTGGAAAAATTGAAACAAAGTGAAGCTCCACAGCCTCTGCAAGCAACAGAATAGGAGATTCAAGACATTCTACTGTAGTTTGATGTTGTGGCTTCAGACATGTTTTTCTGATAATGCTGTTGGTTTCTATATGGATTTTGTCTCCTTGTTAAAGAATAATCATGACTCCTAACTCTGTATGGTAATACTCAATCAGTTTAAAGAGTCTTCCTGAAGAGGCAAGATTGCAATCTCTATTGGATGATTGGCAATGTATGAGTATTCAAATTTTATATGTGGTTGATATTATTATGTAAGATGTTGGAAAAGTATTTATACATCATGTCTTAAAAGTTGCTGGGTTTTTTTTAGCAACAGCTGGTTAGTTTGTAATGATAGTCTTATTATTTGGTGTACCTTATCATCTGAAGGCGTGAATCCGTGAGTGTGGATTCGTCTTAGTAACTGGACATTTTTGTCACTTGTAATTGCTGTAAATAATGCACACCATTCTTGCAGATGCAACTATAGAAGTTTTCATTTGAGATGATGATAAGCTGCGATAAAATCATTACTTGTGCTTCCTATCTCAATAGGAAGAGATAAATGGGAAACTTGCACAGATGAGTGTTGCCCGCATTTTGGTTCATGGATTGTCCTGAATCGATATAATTTTATCTGGGAACTAGTTGGTGCTTCTATATTGTTTGATTTGCTGTGCTCTGGCAGGACAAGTCTCCCACCTCACCTCGACGACAGTTATTAGAGGCATTTGGAAGGAACACAGCCAAAAAAAAGCTGCTTGTTGTGCGCTAATGATCAATCCTGATCATCTTTTTTGGCACATGGAAAGCATCAAAGCTCAAAGTTAGCTCTTCATATTTCACGCATATTCAGCATGCAATAATACACGGTCTGTGTAAGAGAGCCTTGATGAAAACCTGACTTTCTATAACAGGTCAGGACTCAGGAAGGATATAAGATGTTTTGGTTCGAATTGTTTCTGTTATTTACACTTCTTTCATGCTTATCATGCAATTTTATAAGAGAACCTACTACATCTCTCATGGATGGTCTCTTATCAGCCACTGATTCAGTGCACTCAAGTGCCAATTCTAGCAGTTTCAAAGCCTTTTGTTGCTCATCTCCATCCCAGAAACTGATTTCTCTATCAAGGAAGCAAACACATTCATCATTCTCTTGCAGCTTCTTCCTCGTCCAGGAAACCATATCCAGACCTTCTTCAAAGCTGGGGTCTACTGGAAATTTTCTGCAAACAATCTCTAACAGAATGACTCCGTAGCTGTATACATCGACTTTCTCTGTCAATCGGATTGAGGATGCATTTTCTGAAATTTTGGACAAGGAAAAAGGAGAAACACAAGACAGGAATTAGTATTTGAGCTTCGGCATAAATTTTTCATGATTAATGAACCGAAATAACGGTTTAGCTTGGTAGAAAGCGACTTACCTGGTGCCATGTAACCTAGAGTTCCTACAATTCTAGACCTCGTCGAGCTTGAATCAGAATCAAGAAGCATTTTTGACATCCCAAAATCTCCAACCTTGGGTTCCAATTCAGAATCCATCAAAATGTTATCTGATTTGACATCTCTGTGAATGATTTGTGGCACGCAATCATGATGAAGGTAAGAAAGGCCTTGTGCAACACCAAGAGCAATGCGATATCGGGTGTCCCAATCCAAAGCCATGCGTGGTTCATGTCTGTGTAGGACATCAAATAATGTTCCTCCAGGCATGAATTCAGTTACAATGAACCCATAACCATCTTTAATGCAGTAACCCCCCATTCTCACGATATTTCGATGCCTGACTACGCTCAAAGTTCTCATTTCAAGGTTAAAGTTATCCCCAGACAAGCTCACCTTCTTGACAGCCCAATGCTTTCTGGAGTTTGCGGATTCTGTCCTGTAAACTGTGCCATGCTTGCCTCTCCCAATTACATATTCCTCACTCCTGCCTTCTGTAGCACGCATTATATCTTCAAACTGTAAATCTTCTGGCAAATCTTCAGTATGCGATCGACATTCACGAAGAAGTGATTGATCACGGTGATATTTATGTTGAAGGACTCGAACCACTATTATGTAAACCACAGAACAAAGCAATGCCATAGAGATAACAACACATATAATGACACCAGCCAACGCATGCCGGTCAAGCCTTCTTGTATGGCCTTCTCTAACATTCTTGCAGTCTCTTGCATCATTACCTAGCAAACAAAGTTCAGGATTTCCAAGAAAAGACCCTGGATATGAAGCCACTATTCTCATCCATGAAGTTGGAAGCTTGCCAGAGAGTTGATTGAATGATATGTTGACAAAGTAAAGGGAGATCATGTTATTGAGTTCTGTCGGCATCTCACCATAGAAGTTGTTGCATGAGAGATCAAGAATCTGTAACTTGTCTAGATTGCCAAGGCACCCAGGGATTTTACCAGAAAGCTTATTATAGCTCAGATTAAGAACTGAACTAAAATGGTTGATCTTACTCAAACTGCAAGGAATAGGACCTTCAAGCATGTTACTGCTAAGCTGCAATTCGAAGAGACCTTGGAGAGGAGAGAAGGAGTCAGGAATAGCTCCACTAAGTTTGTTCTCTTGAAGGAGAAGGCTTTCTAATTTTTCCAATGAAGTGATCTCTGAAGGAATTTTTCCTGACAACTGATTCTTACTCAAGTCTATTTTAATCAACTTTCTGCAATGACTGAGGTCAGAGGGAATGCTTCCCGTTAAATTATTAGAAGAAAGTCTCAAGGCTTGAAGATTTGCAAGCTTTCCAAGCTCAGGAGGTATAGAGCCAGAGAATTTGTTCCCTGAAAAATCAATCATTGATAGATTGCTCCAAGAACCAAACACTGCAGGTATTTTTCCTTCAATCAAGTTTCCTCTAACTTCCAAGTAAGAAATCCCAGAGTTCCTCTCCAAATCGGTTGGTATACTCCCCTCTAGAAGATTGTTACTAAGAATCACCCTCCTTAGAGACAAACACTTGCCAATCTCAACCGGAAAGATCCCATTAAACCTGTTGTCCCCAAGGGTCAGAACTCTCAGATTATTGCCATTGCATACATTAGGAGGAATTGGTCCGTAAAGGTGGTTCGAGGTTAGGTCGAGTCTATCAAGATCTGGAGAATTTTTCCCAAGATCAAATGGTACCTCACCAGTAAGGTCATTATGAGCAAATGAAAGATAGGTGAGTTTTGTAAAATTGGTGATTTCAGATGGGATTATACCACTCAAATTATTGCTATACAGAGCTAATATTTTAAGGTTGCTCAATCTCCCTATCTGCCTTGGAATATGGCCTTCAATAAAATTATTGGACAAGAAAAGAACCTCAAGATTCTCAAGATTACATATTTCAGGAGGGATGTTCCCTCCTATAAGGTTATTCTGAAGCCTAAATTCAACAAGTGAACTGCAATTTCCAAGCTCAGCAGGCAATGAGCCATCAAGCTTGTTGTCAAAGAGAATTAGATTGGTCAAATATTGGAGAGTTCCTACTAATCTAGGAATATGACCAACAAGATTATTACCAGAAAGAGCAATGGTCATAAGCTGAGGGCATTGAGAAATCCTCTCAGATATTGTGCCATTCAGCTTGTTCCCTGAAAGAACAAGCTCTTGTAAATTTTCAAGACCCCATAAAGTTTCTGGAATTTCCCCTTCAAGTTTGTTTCCATCAAGATAAAGAACTTCAAGTTGCAAAAGACCCTTGAAAATCTCTGGTGCAATGACTCCTTCAAAATTGTTTTGAGAGGCGATAAACACAGTAAGGTTTTGGCAATTACTGAGAGTGAAAGGAAGAGATCCAGAAAATGCATTCTCATGAATCCAAAGATCAGAGATTGCGCAGGAAGGTAAGAAATTTGGCAACAACCCTGTTAGGTTATTTGTGTTAAGATACAGAAAATTCAACTTTGGCAGAGAAAATATTTCACTTGGAACCGCTCCACTCAAATAATTGTTATACAACCCTAGGTATTCAAGGTTGGTGCAAAAGCTTACCTCAGGAGGAATATTACCAGAAAGAGAGTTGTAGCCGAAGTCTAACTGTACAAGCTTCTTTGATTTGAAAACATCAGCAGGAATTGAACCTTCCAAGCCATTGTCATTGAGAAGAATGGTATTGAGTTGACCACAGTTTACAAGCAAGTGAGGAATAACACCGGTGAAATGGTTTCCACTAAGATCAAGTAAGACCAAATGTTTATGGCGGCAGAGATAAGAAATGGAGTTATTTAAGACACCAGAAAGACCATATCCTGACAGGTTTAAGGCCTTGACTTGAAAACTTTTGTTGGGATAGCAAGAAACTCCAGGCCATTGGCAAGGAGAGGAAGATGAGCTTGATTGGTTCCATGGCAAGAGCTTTTGAGAAAGTAACGAAAGACTATCTTGGAACTTGAGAAGGTCAATTGCTGATGAAGGTAATGAGGCTGGTGAAGAAACTTGGAAAAGGGTAAGAGAGATTAGAACAAAACATTGGCAAAGCAGAAACATGGTAACTAATGATCATAGACCAAACTAAACATGACAAGGGAAGTGGTTTGTACCGAAGTTGTGAGCTATATTCTCTGTCTGTGTAATGGTTTTTCTTCTGAATTTATAATGTTTTTTTACTGTTTCCTATGAAACTTTGATGTCTTTATGTGTGTAGATGAGGTGGGGCGGCAAATGCTCTTTATGGGGAAACTAATGGCAGCAGATGTAAAGAAAGAGGTCCAAGGTGTTCGTTTTGGTCGTTTTGTGCAACTTTGACACTTGAATATTTGAGAGAATGTGAAGCTTTGCTTAAAAGAAAAGTTAAATAAGGGCCATGTTGAGGAGATAAGGTGACTATGATTTTTGCCATCTGCCATCTTATTATTTTAAGCCAGAATCATGCACGTCACCAATATAAAAATGATGTTGTTTTCAAGACTCATTAGGGCCAACGTTACTTCAACATTTCTCCATCAATGAAGTATACACAAAGGCACCCTAGCAAATTATTATACCCTTTGTATATTCAATGCTTTCTTTTAACCTCGTGTTAAACAAGTGGATTGTTGCACAACACCAATCTCTAGGCTCTAGGTCTTCCATCTTTTGAGTTCATTCACCAATGAGTTATCTATTAATTCATCTTAAAATCAATTTAAAAGAGGATTTAATCTCGATTGATTTGAAAACTAATTTGAAAACATTATTTACCAATACAACTTATTATTACATCCTTTGTATATTCAATGCTTGCCTGATTCTCTAGTTAATATAGACATTCCTGGTCTGTTGGTTGCTCCAGATTTGTTGCTGATGTGTCCCATTTCCAATTTGGGATTCTTACTATTTCAGCATGTACACAAGAATGAGCTTTGCTGCCAATAGGATGAATCACTTGCCAGCAGCCATAAAAACCTGCACCAGCATCATTTGGGGCACTCTATTTCTTTCATAAAGACTACAAGCTCGCCCATGATTCCTTGTTACCACTTAGATATAGGGATATCTCAAGGTAGAAGAGTTTGAAACTGAGGGTGCATGGGGGAGGTATTTGCCCACCAATATTGTTGTTTGGCAGCTTGATAAACTCTATTGTCGTCAACTGCTCTAATTTTACTCTAGACAATAGTTGTAGATATGGCAAGTTTTCTAAACAAGCTGGGAGCATACCTCCTCGATTATTTTTATATTTTGTGTTTAAATATAAGATAATATAATATATTTTTATTTTAAATAAATAAGTTTCGTAATAATAAATTATATCTTGAGTTTTGGCCCTTCCTATTATATAATTCCAGCTCCACCCCTAACTGTGTTGTCTACTAATTAACATCCATCCTCCATGGATTATCTTCTTAGTATCCGGAGGAAAACCAGCACCTTAACTTGAGAACTAAAACTAGTGCTTTCCCAACAGCCTTTAATAAGAAACTGCATAGAAGCGATCAGAGTTATAAAAAGTGAGTTAACCTATTTAACTCTCCAAATCTAGGAGAAGGTAAATGTGTCAGCTGCAACGGACGAAGGGAAGGGCCAAGGCGAAGGGAAGACGCGTATAACACATATGTAGAATACTATGAAAAGCTAAGAACTCCATCCCTGAGACTGAGCATTGATAATAATATCTACAGTTGAGAGACCAAAGAGTTGAGTTAATCTGGAGAGACATCTAAGGGGATGAAACTCTCTCATGAGAATATTTGAAGACACTCTCAAAATATTTACTCAACGTAACTAGAACGATCAGAAGAAAGAAGTAATTAAAAACAAGGTCGTTCATGATTTCAAGTGGTTCGAAAACTTGAGAGAGTTTCCTCATTGGAATTGCAAGTGTGTCCTTGAACTACCTTTGGTTTTAGCTTGTTTGTTGCTGTCTTTCTTTTCATCACCAGCCATGCTTGTGTTTAATTTACATTGCCAAGGCTTACCCTAGGGGGAACATCACCTGAAATTAAAGAACTATGAATGACATTTAGAAATGTAATTAAGCAGATATATACTGAAGCTCCTAAGCCATTGTGATACAGAAGGTGGCCACAGTTTCCAAGTGGGAGGGGATTACTCCACTAAAATGTTTCTACCGAGGTCAAGAAGACCAAATGTTTGAGATGGGAAATATGGAATTTTTCAAGATACCAAAACCCCCGAATCCTGACAGGTTTAAGGCCTTGACTTGAAGTCTGCTGTTGGAGGATAACAAGAAACTAGTTGAGAAGGTGAAAAATATTGTTATGCAGATATTTTTTAAAAGTTAAAAGATCAAGGGGTACGTAGATTAGGATTCTTCCCAGTGAGTAACGGATAATGCAGAATAATAAGAAAACAAAAATGGTATGCAGATAAGCATAATGCATAGATGAAAAATATTTTAAAAAATGTGAAATATGATCATAAAAGAAAGATATACGTCTGTAATGAAGGAGTAAATTGATGATACTTGCATGTAAGGAAGATAAGAATCTCTACCCTCCTATAACTGACAGTTGCTCACCACAATGGAAATACGATTTTTCTGAAAAATTCAATTGTAATTCTACCTCTCATCCGATTATCTAGCAATAGTATTCAGAAACATGATAGTTATCCCAATCCAGCATCCTAATTAAGCCCTCCCTAAAGAACATTAATTCCCCCTTTCCCAGTGAACATGATCGTATTGTCCTTCACTAAATCCTTCACCTACCAGAAGAATACATGACTTGAAAAGAATAGTTGACTCTAGAAGCTGTGCTCATGTTACATACCAGTTCCTATAATCAGATTCAGCTGTCATTTCTATCCACTTGATCACAACGAGCTTCCTATATCTGTACATGCAACATTAAGCCCTAACGAGATACAATGCATGCCCACAGAGAGAACAATCAGTGTTCATAGATGCACAAGAACTGCGATAATTGTTAGTAAATGTATCCTACATTGAATAAATAAACTTTAAAAACAATACATAAAGTCGAGAATGAGCCACCCACCACAAGTCTTTCGGATGAAAATAAAATCAACAGCGTAGTCACAGCCTGGATACCCTGGACTAAGCTTAAGGAGAAGCAAGTTGAAGAACAACAAACATAGAATGAAGGTCTAAATTTCATATAGAGCCTGCCAAATCAAGCCTGAACCCTGGATTCCCCCACTAAGCTGAGTCCTAGATGTACAAATGTTCCATTCCCAGCTGGTGGAGAAAAAGAAGTGAATTTCTTGCTGTACTATTCATCGGAAGTCAATAAATTAATTAATCATATCCAAGAGCAGCAGAACTCGAGATTTGAGTGGAGATAATAGTCTTTTATGGGAATTTACTGATAAAAACACAGCTCAAGACGGAGCAATACAGAAGCTAGTGGTTTTCTAATATTTGTTAGACCTGTTGGGATTATTTTAATCCCAATAAGAAATCCTCTCATGTCTTCACTCCCTCCAGAAATTATGGTGGCGCGCCGTGATTATGCTTATTTCTTGTGATATTATTATTGAGTAACATGTTGTATTGGTGTTTTCACATATGATTCACTGTTGAGTTGGAAGAATGATATCATAAGATAAAATAAAATGTTAAAGGACGACTTGAAAAAAAAAAAGATAAATAAATCTAAAAAGAACAGCAATTAAAATAATAAAGGTTAAAATCATAAAAAAAAAATCAAAGGAAAAAAATAAAATTTTAATTTCATACTTAACTTGAAAAGAATAAAAAAATTAACAAAAAATAAAATAGGAACCAAAATAATAATAATAAAAAGCAATACACAATTAACTTAGATTCAATTGTGAAATTAAAAAAAATAAAAATTTTATAAAAAGATCGAAAAAAAATTCAAAAGAATAAAAATTAAGTTGAAAACACAGTATATGACTAAGAAAAATCAAACATGTAGAATTTTCAACATGTTTTTTTATATAAAAAAATTTAAATATAAATAAAAAAACTTATGAACGCATCTAATTCCATAAATTACAAATTATTTTGTAAATAAATTAAAAAATTTATCAAAGATAAATAAAAATATAATTGAAAAAACTTGAGTAATAAATATAAATTCAGATATTTAATATCGTATTACAAGTCATTTGTCCAGTTGTGTTTAATTAATATATTTATAAAAATCAATCTACAATAGAAATTGACACACACATGAAATTTATTGAATAAAAAAAATTTCATGTAGGGATACACGTGTTAAAAATATTGTAAAAAAATATTTTCTTATTCTTAAAAATAAGTTTAATCTATATAAAA
>Ga0325402_1005141_pt1 | contig 12200 bp, 6 predicted proteins | sample PopdelMetagenome_22_FD_207212 | JGI IMG/M metagenome (GOLD analysis project Ga0325402, IMG submission 207212) | Populus deltoides microbial communities from Bellville, Georgia, United States - Xylem-PdKOR-R3 | ecosystem: Host-associated > Plants > Phyllosphere > Stem > Wood/Secondary xylem...
AAATTAATATTTTTTATTGATTTTAAAATTATAATATTAAAAATAATAAAAAAATATTATAATATATTTTAAAATAAAAAATATTTTAAAAAAATAGGATGCCCCCACATCAAGAGTAGCGAGATAAAAGAAAGCCGCATCTTTCACGAGTAATAAGTACTCCTCCTGCAACTTGCTTCCTATCCACGTGTCGAACTCCCACACACCTAAACTGACAAACACATGTACACTTTTTCTAGCGTCTGTTACATCTCGAAACGTGTCCTCTGCTCTAGAATTAGAAAGGCAACTTGTTTTTTAGGTTCGTTCAACACGGACCTCAAGAAGACAACGAGTTAATTAAATAATCAGTAAAAAGGAAGAGATTTGTGTCAGTCACAACCACGTGTCACCCGTCTCCTCTCATGATCGCCACCTGGCTCTCTCCCAGCTACCTTCTTTTCCTTGTCTTAACTTGAAGGGCACTTTCGTCCTTCAACAAGTACAATATTTTTTCAATTAATTGCTTATTTCTTTCCTTCTTTTCACGATTACCGCCCAGAAGCACCCCATCTCCCTCTCCCTCTCCTGTTTTTCCTCATAGATTTCAATTTCTTTAAATCTTTGGCTTCTGTTTTCCTTCATTTTCTCGGTACAACTATATTCTTATCAAAAGAAGAAAGAAGAAGACATCAACGTTTTGGTAGCCTTCTCTTTATTATTATTATTATTATTATTATTATTTTTCGCTGGCGAGTGTATGCAATGCAAGTTGGGTTTTAATTGAAGGGCAAAGCCTTTGTCAGATAACCCCGAGAGATAACTGTAAGAGAAAACAACTAAAGAATTAAGCCTTCCTGACAAATGGGTGTCTCTAAATCAGATCAAAGAAGAAACACTTCAACGTCTCCTCCTCCTTCACGTTCTGTTTCATAGGCCCCAAAATACTTTCTAATCCACTGAAAGCTGTCTTAAAGAAGCAAGAAGTAAAAACTTCCTCTGTTTATAGAGAGGCAGCATCATGGGAGAAACAAACGAGAATAGAAATAGGAGCAGCAGCAGCAGTAGAAGTAGCAGAGTAATGGAGAGTCTTTCTTTGGATATTAACAGGTACCCAAGAGATCTATTACAAAGATTCATGTCAAGTGACGCGCAGCAATATCAAACAGCAACAAGTGATGGAGAAGAAACAGAGGAGATTGAATTAAATCTTGGGCTATCACTTGGTGGAAGATTTGGGGTTGATAAGTCTTCAAAGAAACTAACGAGATCTTCATCAATAGCTGGTTCAATACCATTGTTGAGAGACTATGATGCTTTAACCACTCCACCTGCATCTTATCCTCTTCTCATGAGGACCTCTTCTTTGCCTACGGAGACAGAGGAGGAGTGGAGGAAGCGGAAGGAAATGCAGAGTTTGAGGAGAATGGAAGCCAAGAGAAGGCGAAGTGAAAAGCAAAGGAATTTGAGAGGAGAGTTGAGTCTGGAGGAAGTCAAATTGAATAAAGGGAATTGGGTGCCGACGTGGGCTAGTAAGCAGAGTGGTGTTGTGAATAGAGGTAATAATCTGGCAGGACAGCAGCAGCAGCAGCAGCAGCAAGCGTCACAAGGGTCCGTGGAGTCTCAAGGAGGGAGCTCTTCTGGATTATCAGAAATGGTGAGCAAGCCTGTTCAAGGTACCTTTTTTTTTTTAAAAAATCTCAACCTTTTGGTGTCCCATTTTTTTTGTTTTTCGTGGTCTTTTGGGAAGTTTCTGGATGGAATTGGAATGAGTGGCTTTATTGTTTGGTGTTGTTTTGGTGGTGGATTTTGGTCTGGATGCTAAATCGATCATGTGGATGCTGTGGTGTTAGATAGGTCGGTTCTTTTGTTTGGATTGGATGCTAAATCTTGGATGTTTATTTATTTCTAAACAGTGCAAATCTTACTCAACTAATTTAAGTAGTATTGAATTCTGTCGTTGGAGTTTCTTTGGTTTCATCAATATTTCGCTAAAGAAAATCATAGAAGGTCCAAAGAAGGAGAGGATCATGCTTGTTTAAATCCGAGCAATTCTGAGATGTAACTAAGTAGAGTATTAACTCAAGGCCCTCATTACTGATTGCTGCTATACATGGGAAGTAAGCAGATTGCATTAGCATGCCTCTCATAAAAAAGGCAGTGGGTTTCTTGCATCTGTCTGTGTCAGAACTGAACTGAGTTTCTGCAGCATATCAACTTCATGGATACTTACGACTGGCTTGGCAATGAAGTTGAAACTCCGTTTCAACCTCATTAAAATGCTTTTTGTTGCACCCAAAAACAAACGGGCACTTGTTTTTTCTATACAGAATAGATAAACCCTCCGTGCTAGGATATTGCGTGTAGCATACGCAGGCAGATCATTTACTTTGGTAATTATTATAACTGGAAGGTCACATTCGGGTAAAAACCATTGCAAAACTCTGGTTGTTTCTGGAAGGCTTCTTTATACTGACCAACCTCATGAACTTGCAATTCATTTTGGTCACCTTCATTGGGCACTCAAGTTATGCAGTTATTTAGTTCGGGTGCATGGAGAACTAAGAAACTCAGTTTATTGCTTACTAGTTTAGTTCTTAGTTGGCTATGGTATCTACTTGCTTGAAAGGGATATTAGATTCCTGGGAATAGGCTCTTTTTCAGCATTATCTTTTCTGTCAACGAAGGCAGAAGAGATGCACACTTCTGCTGCGGCATCGATGTAGAAAGTGTTATCATGATTGCCTTTAGAAGGAAGAGAGGAGGAAACATAAAGTGGAATTTGTACGCATTTGCTCATATAAAATGGAGTGAACTTCCTATTGTGTATGGGTAATTATTTAGTTGTGTTTTCCAAGAAGTAGCGGATAGATTCTTTTGACGTTTTAAAACTATGTTTAAATTATTAATATTTCTTTGCTTGCCTGCTTGTAGTCTATACGATGGAGATGGTCTGTAACTTTGAGTTCACAAACCAAGCATCTACTTGATTGCCAGCCATTCCATGGAGTCTTTCATTATTGCATCATAACTATTCATTACAGTGTCATTACTTATTAATGCGTGGGCAGTGGATAGATGGTAGCTCAGGATTAGGCTAAAGCAATTTCCCTTGTAGATCTATCCAGTTTACATCTCTAAATTCAGTTTTTTCCCTACTCTTTATTTGTGGAAAGTGTTAAATTCCAAAGGCTTAATCTTGTTCGGTATAATGCTTCTTTGTGTCTGATGGTATGGATTTTCCCTAGCTCAGAAGTTGGTCCCTAGCCATCACTAAGTTAGGATTCTTTCTTTTATCTATCCTCCTTGCAGGTCCATCCAGTTTCAATCCCTAAATTCAGTTTTTCCCAACTCTTAATTTGTGGAAATTTTTTAGTTCCAAAGGCTTAATCTTGTTCGTTATCAAGCTTCTTTGTGTCCAATGGTATAGATTTACTATAGAAACAGAAGTTGATGCCTCAGTTATCACTGAGTTCGGGATTGTATTTGTCAAAGCTTCGCTGCTTTGCAACTTTAAGAAAGCAACTGGTGAATAACTAAATCCAGGTTTTCTGGGTGAGTTAAGGAGGGTGTTTCTCAATGTTACATGCTCGACACACTCAAAAGGTATGGAGAGGATGAATTAACAGGTTGATTTCTGAAAGTGTGGTGCAATGTTTTCAGAAGCTTGGAAAATTCCGTCTGCTTGAACTGAAAGATTTTCAATTGGCAAAGTGAAAACCATTTTTGTGGGTTAATCGGGGAGGAGAGGGGCAAGATGGGTCTGGCTTCCCATGTAAAGTGATGAGACAGTCTGGGGTGGCTATTAGATGGAATTTTCTAATCAGGCGATTGCTGATCCTTGTAGTTGTCACAAATCATCCTCGAAATTGTTTCTGTTGCCACAGTAACTGGGTTATGTGACCTTAATTGATTTGATCAGATTGAAAACTGTTCTGTAGCCTAGTCAATTATGCAATTTAACTTTTCTTGCTGTTGCTAAGGATCCCTGCTTTTCACGTTACTGGTTTTGCATGCTAGACTAATGTTACTTCCTTTCTCTTTATCTTCTTACCTTTTTTTTATTTATCTTTTTCTATTTTTCCCCATGGGATACAGTCAAATGGCCGTTAAGTGAGTTAATTGCATGTAGTTGACAGAGTTTCTTTGTGATCCTATAGCAATCGTACAACTTCAATGCCTCCGTAACCGATACAATGATACTGGAAATTTGTAATTAATCTTGAAATTACTGCAAGTAAAGGGAACGGGAAAATGGAGAAAAAGCAGATGGTTTTTGTCTTCTCATAATCTCTTGTGCATCAGGATCAAGCAGTGGTGGTGAAGCACGAAGTCCCACAAGTAACCAGTCTTTGCAGGAACGAGGCAGTCAAGAAGATTTAGATTCTTCTGGGACAAAGAAAAATGAAAATGCGTGCAGAGCCTCCAGTACAGAAATGGAGAATTTTTCCAAGAAGCTTGATTCTGCAGAAAATATAGGGAGGGAAATTGGGACCAATGCAATGGAAGATATGCCTTGTGTGTTTACAAAAGGAGATGGTCCTAATGGGAGAAGAGTGGATGGCATCCTGTACAAGTATGGCAAGGGAGAGGAAGTAAGGATCATGTGCGTCTGCCATGGCAGCTTTCTATCCCCCGCAGAGTTCGTGAAGCATGCAGGTGGCAGTGATGTTAATCACCCTCTTAGACACATAGTGATAAACTCTTCTGGTCCGTCCTTTGTGTAATGTAAGTCGGTGTTTATGTCATCCTCTAAAAGAGAAGTAGGGATGTGAAATAGGTAGAGAAAAATGAGAGAATTTTAGGAAATAGTTTGCTTTATTTATTTATTTATTGGGGGGCCTTGAAACGGAAACCGAATATGGCCCAGCTACTTTTCATCTTCCAGGAGAGTGTTTGAAATGGTTTTTTGAGGCTGCATGTTATATTTATTTCCTAATTCCCCCATCTCATAAGCTGGGAGTGTATTTCCCTATTTCCTAAGCTGACAGTGCATGCACAAATGGATGAAGGGAAAACAAGGCTTGATAGTTCAGATCTGCACATGGGCTGTCGCCGTGCTATGCAGATGGGATAACCGATGAATATGTTCCTGCAATCGTCTTCATCAAAAAGAGAAAAGGGCAGGCCGCAGATTACCGATGTCTGTCATCGAAAATCTAATTCGAAAAAGGGATCTCTTCTCCTCGAGATTTTTTAGCGGATCTCTCTTTCCAAAACCGAAGGCATTGTGTTTAAACTTAAGGCATTGTATTTAAACTTTTGCATGCAATCGCAAGATTCCTTACGGAAAGTGTGATGGTGTTTCAGCCGTGAAAATGTAAATATACTCTGTATGGCACCTGCTGCATGACTAAGAAGATGTCTATTGGTCTTTCCCTGCCAAGTTAATCTGTAATGTTGAAAATAAATTCATGATATAATTGAAAAGGATGAAATGACAGAAAACGAAGCCAAAGCTATTCAGAAATCTGAATCTATTTGCCTTCCCTGAAACGAGAGCAGCAATCTGTATTAAAAATGATTGAAAGGACAGATATGACCATGCCACAACAAGAAGGGGGGAGGACAGCAAACACCAAAAGTCCGTAGCAGTCACTAGGAGTATGCAGCCACAAAATTATCGATGATTTCGGATAGATACATTTAAAAGTACACTTTCGATGGAATATTTGTTATTCTTGGAAACAACAATTTTCCTTAGCCTAAAACAAGACGGGTATTTAGACATGAATACACTCTAATGAAAACCACCACTTCGGTTCAATATGTTAAGAGGTGTTTTACAACTACGATTTTCTATTCTCATGTGATATCTTCTATGCTAGGATGTACAGACAGGCACCTTCCACCATCCTGATTAACACTAGGAGGGTTGAATTCTCTTCAACCGTTGAACAACTTGCTTCATCGTAGGCCTGTTTGAGAGGCTGTCAACTGTACAAGTGACGGCCAAGTGCAGCATATCTACCAGATCATCATGCGGACCAGAATCCCATAGTCCTGTAGTGAAGACCTCCTTCGCTTGACCATGTCGCAATAGCATGCATGCCCAAGAAACAATATTAAAACCATTCTCATGTGAAGAAAATGAAGGATCCAACGGTTTCTTATCTGATATCAACTCAAGTAGCACCACACCATAGCTGTAAACATCAGCCTTCTCGGAGACACGACAGGTCATAGCATATTCCGGGGCAACATATCCAAATGTTCCTGCTACACCAGTTGTTGCATGGGTTTCAGAGGTTCCCAAAAGCCTAGATAATCCAAAGTCGGACAAGTAAGCATTGAAGTCATTATCCAGCAATATGTTATTTGGCTTGACATCACGGTGCAGAACACGAGGAGCACATTGATCATGAAGATAAGAAAGCGCCCGGGCTACATCCAAAGCAATCTTGTGAAGAATCTTCCAACTAACCTCCCTTGTCGATCTCTCTTTAATGAAATCTTCCAAATTACCTCCTGGCAAGTAATTATATATGAGGAACATCTCTGTTTCGCTGGCATGGTATCCTATCAAAGTAACAAGATTGGGATGCTTCACCCTCCCAAGGGCCTTTATCTCAGCATCAAATTGTTGAACACCTTGAAACCTTCCAACAGCAAGCTTCTTTATGGCCACCAGGCTTCCTGATGAAATTTCAGCCTTGTAAGTGGCACCAAACCCTCCATTCCCAATGCAATTGATCGAGTTGAAATTCCCTGTCGCTTGTACAATATTCTCATATAATAATGGAACACCAATGTCAACAAATGTGGTAATTTCCTTGGGTTCGGAGACCTGAACCCTGGCCATTGGGATCCGTTTTCTTGTGTAAAAGAAGAGAACAACCAAAGCTAGAAGAACAGAAACAATGGCTGATGCAGATGCTATGGATGCAATCTCAATTGAATTAAACCCAGATTTAGACCCTGGTGAAGAAGTAGCATTGCTGTCTGTCGAATCAGATGGAGCAGATTGGAGGAATCTATGGCATGGGTTAGGATATGGATTTCCAGTAGCATTGCCGCAATTTGCCACTTTACGAATCAAGGGGAATGGCCCAGACAGGTTATTTAAGGAGACATTAACTGTAGATAGTGATGCTGCCTTAGATAAACCAGAGGGAATCTGTCCTGAGAAACTGTTGTTGTCAAGCAAAAGAACAGTTAGGTTTTTCAAAAGCACAATGTCCTGTGGAATCTCCCCGGACAGGGAGTTTGAAGAAAGATTTAACACTTCAAGAGAACGTAACCTCCCCAAGCCAGAAGGGATGGCACCAGTCAGGTTGTTGCCAGACAAGGAAATGTGCTTCAAGTACTTCAATCGATAGAGTCTTGCTGGAATTTGACCCCACAGTCTGTTACCACTGAAGTCAAGGGTGATGAGGGATCTCAAATTCCCAAGACTGGGAGGAATATACCCTGAAATCTCATTGTCAGAGGCATCCAAAAATCTAAGAGATCTGCACATTGCACCAATATTCAATGGAATAGGACCTAATAATTTGTTTTTGCTAACATCAGCAATCATTCCATTTAATTCACCGCACTTTCTAAATAAGCTTCCAGGAAACGATCCGGTGAGCGTGTTCCCAGCAGCAAGAAAGGCATAATCAATCTGCTTCCCATATCTCTCTGGAATAACTGGGAGCCAACGGATTTGACCGGTAAAGTTGTTTCCACCAAAATTGTGAATCACAGCTAAACTAGCAGGAGCAAAAGGCAAACGGCTTGCAACGCGAGTTTCATGTGAGAAGAATGGTACATATCCTGATAATGGGTCGTCAACTTGGACAGGATCTGAGTTCAAGGAGGGGGAACACACGTTATAATCAAATCTGGGGATGGGGCCTGATAAGAGGTTGTGACTGACATCAAATACTGTCATACAAGGAACTGGAAGATTCCTATCAAGCTCCCCCCTTAACCTATTTGAGCTCAAATCAAGGTGATGCAGCTTCTTGCATCTCTCAAAAGCTCCCTTTATTTGTCCATAGAAACCGTTCTGAGCTAAGTTCACCATCTCCAAGCTCTCACAGTCACCCCAACTGGTTGGAAGCTTCCCTTTCAGAGTTGCCCTAGGTGCCCAAAGTATTCTCAGCTTTGGAAGGGCTGCGACCTCTGCAGGAAGAGGTCCTACAAAATGATTATACTCAACACCAGCAACACGTGACAATCCAACTAATACCTTTCCACTCTTATTTCTCTCCCCTGGCTGTGTTTCGAAAAGGTTTGAAAGGATAAGAACTGACAGCTCAACACAATTTCCAAGTTCAGCGGGGACTGCACCATTAATGAAGTTTCTTGAAACATCAAGAACTTCAAGCCTCCTCAGCTGACCGAACTTGCGAGGAATGACACCCGTCAACATATTCGAAAACAACAAAAGTATCCGTAACTGTTTACAATTTCCCAAAGTAAGAGGGATCCCACCAGCAAGAAAATTCCCAGACAGATCAAGATGCTCAAGGTACCGACAATTGCTTCCAAAACCACCAGGAACAGTCCCATTTAGCTCATTATTAGCTAAATTAAGCTCCCTCAACTTCCAAAAACTAACAAAAAACCCGGGAATAGATCCCGTCAGCATGTTGCCAGCTAAATTCAAAACCTCCATAGACACAGAATTGGACAGAGAAATTGGAATCTCCCCATCAAGTCTATTAAAACCAAGATTCAAAACCCTCAACTTCTTTAAACCAGCAAATTCGTCTGGCAATTTCCCAGCAAACAAATTGCCTTCAAGATCAAGCACTTGTAATTTATCTAAACCCCATATCTCCATGGGAATTTCCCCACTAAACTCATTATAAGGCAATGATAAAACTCTAAGCTCACTAAGTTTTCCAATAGAAGGAGACAACTTCCCCTTCAGTTTCCCATCATGATTAGAACATGTTCTTTTAGTCCCAAGAGCAAAAAAAGGAAACTTCAAAGACCTTGAACAAGGAGGAACTTTAGAATTACCTCCATAGCCATCCCCACCAGTGATATTCAGTGAGATAACCCTGGATTTGGAGTTGCACGTGACACCAAACCATGAACAGTGACTAGTCTCGTTGCTGCTGTTGGGGTTCCAGCTTGAGAGAATCCCATAAGGATCAGAAACAGCGGACTTGAATTCCAACAGAACAGATTTATCAGGAAAAGCTTCATCGCCAGAGACAAGAGAGAGAAAACAGGAGAGAGAGAAGAAGAAGAAGAAGAAGAGAAGAAGGGTTTTTGATAACAGATTGCATTTCATTTTCTCAAGAAACGAAGAGAAAATAGAACTAAGAGGGAAGCAAAACCCCAGAAAAAAATGAAAAAATGAAAAGAGATCCTTTTTGTGTTTGGGGTGAAGGCAAAACAGTGATTTTCAAAGACGGAAGCGTGTTTTCTTTTTCTGGCTGGCTAATGGAAGAAGGAATGGAAAACTCTCTCTCTCTCTCTCTCTCTCTCTCTCTCTTGTTTTGTTTATTACTTTTTAGCAAGCACGACTTGAGAGAGCTCGTTTAAAGTCTACCAAGGGCAAGGTGGGAGGTGGGGAGCAGAGCAGAGGACTTTGCTGGTGTGAGTGGGGTCCACTTGCGGTCAATTAATGCATCAAGCCGTCAACACGTAAGGCCCGGCACATTGGTGGGTCCCATTCAAAAGTTATTGCGAGGGACCCTCCTTCGTCTTCCGCGTGGATGATGGGCCATTATTGTATTATTACTACTATTATTTTGGGTTGTTAATTTAAGAACTAACAATCACAATGATAGCGATTAAGCAAGAAAAAAAATAAATTAAAATTCCAACCAACGGTTACGTCGTCGTTTCATCAACGAATAGAAAATGTCTACAGTGGTAACAAGACAAATGCCTACCTCTTGTGTTTCTTTTCCTTTTTTACAATATTATTGCATTTGAGAAGAGTTTCCCCCACCTCCTTTCTAATTATTATTGAGCTACTACCCATACTATATATTATACTTAATTTTTATTAAATAAAACGAATAATTATTAAACAAATAATAAGATTTTATTATTGAACCTTAAATAAGGTTTAAAAATCAAATCATAAAGTTTAAACAAATAATAAGCCATGAACCCTGTGCCACAGGATTTTATTAAACCTCAAATAATTATATCTCAACCGTTCAATAATCTATTAAGTGCTATTTCAATACCTAAACAAATATTATTTATTCTAGTACTGAGCTATATATATATATGCCAAATTGACGTGTTGGCAGTAAATTATTTATTAGTTCATATACTGATAAATAAATCATGAAGAATTATTATAAGAAACCGTGTAAGTTTGTATAATTGAGTACTGTGCTGATATTTAAAATTAAAAAAAAATACCTGATTGTTTTGAAAATAATAGCAATAAATAAACTAAAAAAAAAATACTCTCTTCTTTACCTTCTCTATGTATAGAAACGAAAGAAAAATGAAAAAGAAAATTGTACAGAATTAGAAAGAATATAAAGCTGTAAATAAAATATGAAAAAGAGATACATTGCTGAAAGCCTCAAAGAAACCTTTTCATGTTGAAACGGTACTGTATAGGCAGGAGCAAGTCAAAGAGCTTCAATGAATAAGTTTTTATGTGCTAATTCTTGCCCTACAAAATATATATATATAAGAAATTAATAATCGATTTAAAATCAACCTCAAACAAGGCAATCATCCATTAAGATATTAGTTCTTAATAGAATATCCATTAAGTGTTATAAATATTTTAATTCCTTCGCTAAGATCTAACAAGAAAACTCTCCAGAATTTCGTCCGGTTTTAGCCACCGGTTGCTAGCTACTGTTTGGAATATCAGTGGCCGGCCTTCTGCAAGAAAAACCACATCTTAACACAGCAATGACGCGCGCGCGTGTCTTTTTTATTTTTATTTATTTAGAGCATAACAAGGGGATATTTCTAGTGTCCAAGCTTCATGCATGAGCTCCCAAAGGTCATCCAGTCATAATCAATGAAGAGTGTGGTGCTCAGGCCCTCCCCATCTATAAATCCACTTCTGGAGTCTTCTTTAACGTATCCAAGGTGCAAAATATCAGGACTCAAAATACAAGGGAGGGGCCATTGTGTTTTAAGAAAGTGATGCGCCCTAATTACCAATCAAGAATTAGGAACCGCCACCTTCAATTAATTTCCACACATCGAATAAATGCTGGTCTTAGTTGTCCAGCTAGCTGCTTCAAGCGATAGCCTCTCGAAGAGCAGATTTTCCATTATAACTATTCTAACCTCCCGGTATCTGGAATTTTAACTAGCCGAGGGGTCAGCGCCATCGCGTGGATTCACATGATTCTTAATATATATTGGGGTATCTTTTGAACTGATCTTATATTGGCCATGTTTTTGTCAGCTGCTATTTAAGAACTGGGGACTAATTATTCAACAGCAGATTTAAAACTCTATTTCCAACGCACATATTTCTAAATAATATAATCATATGTGAAACCAAATGTAAAATCTATTGAGGAGGATGAGCGAGAATCTTCAATGCAATACCAGCTAGAATCCAAACTAGCTAGCATTGTTGTACATATGCGTTGTGTTGTGCATTCGCGACGTATGATATGATAGAACATGGCGAAGAATAGAACCATAGAGCCACACTACTTAGTTTTCAAATTAATGACTTGGAAAGATAAGAAAGCTAATAGATATTAAAGACAGTACTATTGTACAATTATTGAATAAATGTTTCCAATTTCATTGTATTTGGAGAATTATTCCGCTGACAAAAACAGAGTGATGGGCCAAGCTCTTGGCGTGATATTTCTTTACAAGGCATGAATTCAAGTAGAGCATCCTATACATCGAAAACATTTACATTAATACGTGGATGGACCTTTAATATCATTCTACAAATTTCTATACATTCATCCAACATCTCTTGTTGGTTCTGGACAAGGGCATCGATACATAAGATTTGGTGGTTTTTGTAAGAAAGATTCGATACCTATATTAATTATATAAATGATTACTCAAGCTGTACCTATTTTTCCCAATAAATTCATGACCATACCCACCTCTATGAAAGCATCTATCCCCAAAACTACCATTGTAATTCAACCAATTGGAAAGAAGATCAGTCGTATCTACATTCGCTATCATGCTGGGCATAAAAGAAAAACAAATGATGAAAAGCATGAAACTGACGAAGAAGAAGAAGAAGACTTTCATAAGCGATCTTAATTATGTTCCCCCCTCTCTCTATGATAATACACTAATTTAAGGAT
>Ga0325402_1005145_pt1 | contig 12199 bp, 11 predicted proteins | sample PopdelMetagenome_22_FD_207212 | JGI IMG/M metagenome (GOLD analysis project Ga0325402, IMG submission 207212) | Populus deltoides microbial communities from Bellville, Georgia, United States - Xylem-PdKOR-R3 | ecosystem: Host-associated > Plants > Phyllosphere > Stem > Wood/Secondary xylem...
AATTAGAAGAAAGATATATTGCACCAAATAATAACTATTACTATAACTAGATAATCATCGTCTATCTTCTCTTCTTATGATCAAAACCATTCTCATCATCACATTTATTAGTATTATACCTATATTAGCACCAAGATCATCATCCAATTTAAACACACACACACATATATATTCCCATTTATTTATTTTTAAATAGAATATCCTTACAACCCAAAATTAATAAAATAACATTTTTTCTATGGAAACAAATTGCCAACAATAGCAATAGAAGAAAGTTAAAATCAGTATGATAATGACAACAAAAGGAGGGAAGATTGAAAGCAAAATTCTGTACGAAGAAGAACGAGGAAAGCAACTCTTGTTTGTTTAGCTCGATAGGAGCCAAGAAAAGAACCGGTTGCTGCTACAGGGACTAAGATGCAAAGAACCGAACTTAAGTCAGCTAAGACATAAAAAGACACAAATAACTCAGACACAAACATAAATTAACCAACTATATAAAGGGACAAAACATATAACTGATAATTAAAAAAAAAAACTTTCCTTAATTTCACTCCCGAGCGCACTGCTTCAGCTTCATTTCTTTCTTCTCTCGGTTGCTGTCTCTCTCTCTCTCTCTCTCTCTCTCTGCCTCACAGTAGTCTTCACTTTTAAGAAAAAACTTCTCTCTACCTCTTGTCTCCCGCGGCGCACGATATCCTTGCCGTTTCTAACTTACGCCCCTGGAGGTAATCCCCTTATCCTACACCTACTCCCATTTCTTCAAACCCTAATTACACTGAGATCGTTATTGTTGTTGGTAGCTGATTAATTTCACTAATTGTGTTTAATTGTCCTTACTCGATCAGGATTACAGAGACTATCGATTCACTCTCTAGGGTTTGATTTTGCGGAGTCTAATTTTTTAATTGATACTGTGAGATCTGCTTCAATTGGAATAAAGAAGAGGAACTCTTTAGGGTTAGGGTTTTGTTGTTTTTTTGTATTTGATGCTTTGGCGGGGATCTGAATCAGAATCCTCCTTGTAATCTTGGGTCGGACCGTGAAATGGCCAATCCTGGAGTCGGGTCTAAGTTTGTATCTGTGAATTTGAATAAATCTTATGGCCAGCAACAGCAACAGCAACAGCAACATCACCATAATAATCAGTATAATTATGGGCAGGGTCGGGGGCGGCCTGGTGGGGCTGGAGGAGGAGGTGGAGGAGGAATGGTGGTGCTTTCGAGGCCACGTAGCTCGCAAAAAGCTGCTGGGCCGAAACTTTCTGTTCCACCCCCCTTGAATTTGCCATCCTTGCGTAAAGAGCATGAAAGGTTTGATTCATTGGGATCTGGTGGCGGGCATGGTAGTGGTGGTCCTGGAAATGGGCCTCGGCCTAGTTCTGCTGGTATGGGGTGGAGTAAACCTGCTGCAATTGCTGTGCAGGAGAAAGAAGGGTTGGATGTTAGTGGTAATAATAATGGAGTTGATAATGTAAATAATTACGGTGGTGGTGATCTGGGAGGGGGTAATGTGGGTAATGGGGTTAATAAAGCGAGCACCGGTAGCAGTGGTAGTGTGTATATGCCGCCTTCTGTGAGGCCAGTGGGTCCGGCTGCTGCTTCTGGCGGTCGATGGAGTTATTCAGTGGTGGAGAAAGCTGTGGTTTTGAGGGGTGAGGATTTTCCTTCATTGAAGGCAACTTTGCCTGCTGTGTCTGGGCCAGAAAAGAAGCAGAAGGATGGTTTGAGTCAGAAACAGAAGCAGGTGTTGAGTGAGGAGTTAGGTAATGAGCAGAGGGATGGATCTAGTTTGAGTAGGGTTGTTGATATGCGTCCCCAAATGCAGGCAAGGAATAATTTGGGTAATGGATTGGATGAGAATGGTGGTGACAACCGACGGTTGGGTCGTTCTGTTATATCCGAGAAAGAGCGGAAACAGCAAGAGTACTTGTTGGGTCCTTTGCCATTAGTTCGGTTGAATCCTAGGTCAGATTGGGCTGATGATGAGCGGGACACAGGGCATGGTTTGACTGACAGAGGGAGAGATCATGGTTTTTCAAAGAATGAGGCTTACTGGGAGAGGGATTTTGATTTTCCAAGACCAAGTGTTTTACCACAGAAACCAGCTCACAATCTTTTTGACAGGCGAGGACAGCGTGACAATGAAGCTGGAAAGATTTTTTCCAGTGAAGTCACTAAGGTTGACGCTTATGGAAGAGATGTCAGAACACTAAGCAGAGAGGGAAGGGAAGGAAACTCATGGAGAGTTTCCTCACCTCTTACAAAAGATAGACTCCCTACCCAAGAGGCTGGAAATGAAAGAAACAGCATTGGTGTAAGACCACCTAGTCTGAACAGAGAAACAGTCAAGGAGAATAAGTACATCCCTTCGGCTTTCCGGGACAGTTCTCAGGACAATGCTGAAAGTAGGGATGTGGGGCATGGGCAAGGAGGGAGACAGCCCTGGAGTAATACTATCGATTCTTTTGGCAATCGAGGGCCTGAACGGAATACTCGAGATCGTTATGGAAGTGAACAATACAACAGATTCAGGGGTGATTCGTACCAGAATAACTCAGTTGCCAAATCATCATTTTCTGTGGGTGGTAAAGGGCTTTCAGTTAATGACCCCATACTGAATTTTGGTAAGGAGAAACGCCCCTTTTCAAAGAGTGAAAAACCTTATCTAGAGGACCCTTTCATGAAGGATTTTGGAACTTCTGGTTTTGATGGACGGGATCCCTTCTCCGGGGGGATTATCAGTTTGGTTAAGAAGAAGAAGGATGTGCTTAAGCAGACTGATTTCCATGATCCTGTTCGGGAATCTTTTGAGGCTGAACTTGAGAGAGTTCAGAAGATGCAGGAACTGGAACGGCAGCGGGTAGTTGAAGAGCAGGAAAGGGCTATGGAGTTAGCTCGTAGAGAAGAAGAGGAGAGAATGAGGCTAGCTAGGGAACAAGAAGAAATGCAGAGAAGGTTGGAAGAAGAAGCTAAAGAAGCTGAATGGAGAGCTGAACAAGAGCGACTGGAAGCCATCCGAAGGGCAGAAGAACATCGGATAGCTAGAGAGGAGGAGAAACAGAGATTGTTTATGGAGGAGGAGAGGAGGAAACAAGGTGCTAGGCAGAAACTCTTAGAATTGGAAAAAAAAATTGCGAAGAGGCAAGCTGAAGCAGAAAAGAGTGGCAATGACATTTCTTCTGGTGTTGCAGATGAGAAAATGACAGGGATGGTGACAGAAAAAGATGTTTCCAGGGTGATAGATGTTGGTGATTGGGAAGAAAGTGAAAGGATGGTCGAGAGCATCACAGCTTCAGTATCCTCTGATTCCTCAGTAGTGAATAGACCATTTGAGATGGGTTCTAGGCCTCACTTTTCTAGAGATGGCTCTTCAGCTTTTTTAGATAGAGGAAAAGCTGTGAATTCATGGAAGAGAGATGTATTTGACAATGAGAACAGTGCAGCATTTGTTCCACAAGACCAGGAGAATGGTCACCCTAGTCCTAGGCGAGATGCATCTGTTGGAGGGAGAGCATTTTCTAGGAAAGAGTTCTATGGAGGACCTGGATTAATGCCCTCTAGGCCTTATCATAAAGGAAGGATTACTGATCCTAATGTGGATGATCTTAGTCAACAAATTAGAAGTCAAAGGTGGAATATTTCTGGGGATGGAGATTATTTTTGTAGAAACTCAGAGATTGAACCCGAGCTTCAAGAGAACTTTGCTGATAGTGCATGGGGGCATGGTCTTAGTCAGGGCAATCCTTATCCTCAATACCATGAAAGAATGTATCAAAACCACGAGGCAGATGGGCTCTATTCATTTGGGAGGTCACGGTATCCCATGAGGCAGCCTCGTGTTCTACCTCCTCCATCTATGGCTTCATTGCACAGAAACCCTTATAGAGGTGAGAATGAACGTCCTGGTCCCTCAACCTTTCCAGAGAATGAGATGCGGTACAATCATGGAGCTAGAAATGGATCTACCATGCAGCCAAGGTATGATAGCAGTTATCAACAGAACCTTGGACGAGCTGAAATAATTTCCCAGGAAGAGAATACCGAGACTGAGGTGCAGAAACTGAATAGGAACACAAGGTGTGACTCACAGTCTTCACTCTCTGTTTCAAGCCCCCCTGATTCTCCGGTTCATCTCTCTCATGATGATTTGGATGAATCTGGAGATTCTCCAATGTCATCAGCTGGTGAAGGCAAAGATTCCTTGTTGGGTCCAGAAAATGAATCTGCAGCCTTGCATACTGAAGCTGAGAAAGAGAATATGATGAGTGGCTCAAGTATTCTCTCCAATGGGGACGATGAGGAATGGGCTGTTGAGGACGATGAACAGTTGCTGGTATATTTTCCAAAAATAAACTAGTATTGTTTGAGATTTTCTTTGGAAGTCCTTCCTTGATAAGTTTTGCTTGAGTTTGCTGCCATAGTTATTGTTTTTGGGTCCAGGGATATTATTTTTGTTGATTCTATTTATACTTAATTTTGTTTGCTTAAGATCTTGCAATAAACCACAGTCTCTGGAGTGATAGGTTTTGTTACATAAAATTGCTGCCTAAGGAAGTTAATGTGATTGTTGTGGTTGGACTGAATGAGCTCATGACCTTGCTATGTGGTTCTTGTTACTTTACTAATCTTTTTTGTGCTGAGTTATGGTAATTCAAATAAAGATTCTTTTTGGGAATTGGGGGTGGGGGTGGGGGTGGGGGTGGGTGAAGGTTTCAATGGAACATGCAATGGCACGGGCATTAACAAGAAGGGTTTCTTTAGTATATCATCTTCCTAATCATCAAATCTCCACATTAACTTGTGTATTTAATGCTTGGTGATTCTTGTGTTTTTGTTTCTGTGGTTCTGCTTTGTTTTGCAATCTCACCTTGTGACCTGTAGTTCTAGCTTGTTAAATGTCGATGCTTCAATCTCCAACTTGTTGGATATACATCCATGTCTAAAAGATTTTTGCCTCAAGTTTTTAATTTATGGGTTACTAAATCTTGGATAGACTGTTGTGTGAATGTTGCTTTAATAATTTTTCCTGAATCTGCCACCGTCCATCATCTTGCTGTTAGTCAGTATGTAGACTGCCTTTCTGCTTCTTGTTTTGGCTTTTTTTTTATTTGGTTTTAGGAACAGCCTAAGATCTCTTGTATTTTCCCATTGTAGCTGGCTTGTCACTTGAACATCTCGATTACTGACTGTTCCTTTTTAATTACTCACCTTTGATTTATCCAAAAAGTAAAATATGATGATACAGTTGCAGGAGCAAGAAGAATATGATGAGGATGATGATGGTTATGGGGAAGAAGATGAAGTGCACGACGGAGAAGATGAAAATATTAACCTGACTCAAGATTTTGAAGACATGCATTTAGAGGATAAAGGTGCACCTGACATGATTGACAACTTGGTCTTGGGCTTCAATGAGGGTGTTGAGGTTGGGATGCCCAATGATGGGTTTGAAAGAAGTTCAAGGAATGAAGAAACCAAATTTGTGATACCACAACCTTCAGAAGAACAGGGATCTATTGATACAATGTGCAGTGATGGGCAAACCCTTCAAGTGGATGGTTCAACTCAAGTGAATGTCGATAATTCTTCAAGAATCTTCCAGGAAACAGAGAAGGCAATTCAAGACATGGCAATTCAATCCAAAATTGCTTCTCAAACTTCAGCATCACCTGAGCTTAAGGATCATTGTGATGCTCCTACTGGTCATGGCTTGTCCATTCAGCCCCAAATCCAATCTTCATCTGGTCAGACTGTCATGTCTAGTATTCTGTCTGTTAGTAATCTGCCAGAGGTACCTGTTAAGCTTCAGTTTGGGCTATTTTCTGGTCCTTCTCTGATACCTTCACCAGTTCCAGCCATACAGATTGGTTCTATACAGATGCCTCTTCATCTCCATCCCCCAGTTGGCCCATCCCTCACTCACATGCACCCATCACAGCCTCCTCTCTTTCAGTTTGGTCAGCTGAGGTATACACCTCCCATTTCACAGGGGGTTTTGCCTTTGAATCCTCAGTCAATGTCCTTGGTCCGGCCCAGTAATCCAAGTAATTTTCCTTTCAATCAGAATGTTGGAGGTGCTTTACCTATTCAACCTGGTCAAGACACTGTGAAAGCTGATGTTTCATCAATTTCAATGGATAACCAACAAGGCCTTCTCCCACGACACTTGGATCTATCTCATATGGCTGCGAAAGAAGGAAATTCCTTGCCACTGAGAGAAAGATCTGATAGCACTATAAAAATACACCAGGGCAAAGAAGATCGTTCTCACAGTGGTGATAGCAATTCTAGCACCGAATCAAGTTTTCAAGGAGAAAATTCATTTGTGAAGAATTTAAAAAATGTACCTACTCAAGAACTGGAAGGCCAGTCTCAAACTGGTGAACTATCATCTCTATCGGTTTCCAAAGAAAAATATTTAGGAGTTTCAAAGGGTCCAGGCCTAATATCAGGTGGGAGAGGGAGAAGGTATGCCTTCACTGCAAAAACTTCTGGCTCAAGATCATCATTTCAGGCTTCTGAAGTTTCTCGCTCAGATTCTAGTGGATTTCAGAGGAAACCTCGACGTCTGCGAACAGAATTTCGAGTTCGGGAAAATTCTGATAGGAAGCAATCTTCTGGACCAGAGGTTGATGATAAGTCTAAAATCAGTTATGGGCGTGCTGGTGCAAGAAGTGGGTCTAGGAGGATGGTTGTTGCAAATAGACAACCAAAACAGCCATTTGAATCAGAGGGCTCAATTTCAAGGCCAGTAAGTTCACGGGAGATAGATTCTCGAAGCAGGGTTGAAAAGGGAGCTGGAAAAGAATCTTTGAGAAAGATCCAGAACATCTCTCACTCCAGAGAGGATGTAGATGCTCCTTTGCAAAGTGGAATCGTGCGTGTATTTGAGCAACCTGGCATAGAAGCACCTAGCGATGATGATGATTTCATTGAGGTGAGGTCAAAGAGGCAAATGCTGAATGATCGACGAGAACAGAGAGAGAAAGAAATCAAGGCAAAGTCTAGGGTTTCAAAGGTTCTATTGCAGTTTTACTTTGAATTAGCATTTGTTGCATAAAAAACTTGTTGCTTAATTACTTCAGTTTCCTGATATTAGATGGCACGGAAACCTCGTTCTTATTTGCAAAGCGTTACTGTGTCTTCCATCTCAAATAACAATTATACATCAGTTGGTGGAGAGGCATCAAACAGCATTTGCTCTGATTTTGTGGCTCCTCAGGGGAATGGCTTGGCAAGCATTGAAGTCTCAGCTGGATTCAATGCACCCATAGTGTCCCAACCATTGCCTCCAATTGGAACTCCTGCTATGAAAGCTGATGCTCAGGGTGTCAAGTATATACTCTTTCAAGAATTTTATGTAGCCAAACATATATAGACAGTCTTGTAAGTCTCATATGTTCTTCTGCAGGTCCTTCCAGACAAGCTCCTTGACCATTGTGTCTGGTGGTGGAAAGAACCTTGCTCCGGGTTTAATTTTTGATGGCAAGAACAATGTTCTGGAAACTGCCCAAACATCTTTGCGCTCTTGGGTTAGTTCACGAATTAACCAACAGGTCTGGTCAACAGCTCTTACCATCATTTTGCCAATTACAGCGGTCAAAGTGCCATGATATTTTAATGTTCCTCATGGGGTGGTTCTATCATTTTGCATGAATACGAATCCTTTGATTTCACTGAAAAAACATGATGGAAGTCTTGGTGATTACTTGAAGTTGTTCCTCTTTAGTGTAGTGGCTGTTTCTTTTTATGTTTCATTCATCGATTTTGGGTTGCTGGGTCATTCTAATCTCTTTTGAAGTTTGGTGCAGAGTTTACTGCAAAAAATCATCCTTATTTCAAGGTCTGGCTTAATGATTTTAGTCTGTCCAGTCCTACCACACTTGCTCGTCTTCAAGACCTTAGAATCAATTCAACTTCTTGTTTTTTTTTTTTTGAAGAAGGAAAGGAAGGGGATGAGAGGGAAAGGAGGATAATAAAATTTTTATTTAATTTTTTTTGCTTGTTCTTGTAGAGAAAGTGGGCAGAAAGTTCAGAGGAAAATATGTTAATTTTGAAGATCCTGTGCTTATCTTGCTTTAAAATGCTTACAAAGCAGGACAATTTTAGAGAAAGGTTGAAGATGGTAGCTTATAGGGTTAGCGTGTAGGATCTAGGGGTTTAGAAACTGAAAACAAAGGTCTGAAAGTTAATATAAACAAAAGGTAGAAAACTACTAGCTTCACAATAATAGATTCTAACACAATGAAAGGACCCCACTATCAATAACAAACCAAAGTGTGTTGTATTCATGATAATTTCATCATATACTAACTGAAACACTACAAGTGTGTGTGTGTGTATGCATGCATGCTTGAGTTATTCCTAATCCTAATCAGATTTGGACTGATAAATAAGAAATATAAATATTCCTATTTTAACTAAGAAAGAGAAACTTAAATAGTCCTGATTAGAAGATACTGTATATTTCCTATATAGCTAGACAATATCTCTTTGCAGGAAGTTTACTGAAATTACAAACCTGCTGTTGCTTAAATCCCCAGGCTGCATCAGTTTGCCACTTTACCCTGGAAGCATGCTCCACCATTTTAGTGGAAGCACATATGGGCTCCTGTCTTGTTTTATTACTACTGTTTTCTAACTGCATACTGATTTATTCTCTCTGCAAAGCTCTGACATATGATGTGCCATCAAAGCATTTTACGTCACCAGGGAGATCTAGTGCCATTAAAGATGTGCAGCATTCTTTGCCGATATCAATTTCAACTCACGCTAGTGAGAAGTTTTTCTCTTAGATTTTGGTAGAGAAACTGTTGATAGGCAAATAGATCAATCTTTTAGTGTCGACCATGCAGATAAACTGCAGAAAAGGTGCTGCTAGGTCATTAGAATAAGCAAGTTGAAAAAATTTGTTTAATTGTTTCAAGTGGGTTTTGTATTACAGTTTGAAGGTCCATAATCTAATTTTTCTCTTAAATAATTGTTCTGATGCCTCTTTTCATATTTTTGCAATGATTTCATTGTTATTAATCATCTGTGACCATTTGGTAAATCTGCAATTGATAACTGAAATTGATGAATTGTGTCTGATAGGTTATGGCACTAACACAGACTCAACTCGATGAGGCTATGAAGCCTGTGCAATTTGATTCACATTCATCTGTTGGTGATCCAACTAACTCAGTTAGTGAGCCCAGCTTGCCCTCATCATCCCTTTTGAGCAAGGACAAGTCGTTTTCTTCTGCTGTTAGTCCAATCAATTCATTGCTTGCAGGGGAGAAAATTCAATTCGGTGGGCATTTACTTTCTTGTGTATGATCTTAGAATTACTATTAGCCTTATTTTGAAAATTTTGCTGTTCCTTTATATTCAGGTGCTGTTACATCTCCTTCAATTCTTCCTTCTAACAGCCTCTCAGTTACCCACGGGATTGGCCCCCCTGGTCCATGTCGATCGGACATTCATATTTCTCATAATCTCTCTGCAGCTGAAAACGATCGTTCTCTTTTCTTTGAAAAAGAGAAACACTCCAATGAATCTTTTTCTCACTTGGAAGATTGTGAAGCTGAAGCAGAAGCAGAAGCAGAAGCAGCTGCTTCAGCTGTTGCTGTTGCAGCCATTAGTAGTGATGAGATTGGTGGGAATGTGCTGGGTGCGAGCCCTGTCTCTGGTTCAGACTCCAAAAATTTTGGAAGTGCTGATCTTGATAGCATATCAGCAGGTACTGATTTTTTTTTTTTCTGCAACATTTGTTGGGAGCCTTATATATCTGTTTCTATTTAAGAGTATTTTTTTAAAGCTGTATTAGAGCTCTTTTTTATAATATTTGGCAGGTGCTTCTTCTGATCAGCAATTAGCAAGTCAATCAAGAGCTGAAGAGTCTCTTACTGTGACTCTTCCGGCTGACCTTTCAGTGGAGACTCCAATTTCCTTATGGCCATCTTTGCCAAGTCCACAGAATTCTGCAAGTCAGATGCTTTCGCATGTCCCTGGAGCTCCACCTTCTCATTTTCCCTTCTACGAGATGAATCCCATGTTGGGAGGACCTATCTTTGCTTTTGGGCCACATGATGAATCAGCATCTACTCAATCACAGTCCCAGAAAAGTAAAGCATCAGTTTCTGGTCCACCTGGGGCCTGGCAACAGCATTCTGGTGTAGACTCATTCTATGGTCCTCCAGCTGGTTTCACTGGCCCGTTCATTAGTCCACCTGGGAGCATCCCAGGGGTTCAAGGTCCACCTCACATGGTTGTCTACAATCATTTTGCACCAGTGGGACAGTTTGGACAAGTTGGCTTGAGTTATATGGGTACCACATATATCCCATCAGGAAAACAACCTGATTGGAAGCATCACCCTGCATCTTCTGCCATGGGTGTTGAAGGGGACATGAATGACATGAATATGGTTTCAGCACAGCGCAACCCGACCAATATGCCTACTATCCAGCATCTTGCTCCTGGTTCTCCACTTTTGTCAATGGCCCCGCCCATGGCTATGTTTGATGTTTCTCCTTTCCAGGTAGACATTTGATCTATGGAGTGGAAGCCTAGAACTATTTGGTTGCCAAAATGATGGTTGCTTCCTATTCTTTTTGCCAAAAACTGTCTAATCAAATGGAAGCTCTCTGTTACACATTTAGGATATTTGAATAACTTGGTTTGGACCAAAATTGGTTGACTTCAATTGCTTGAAGGTCGATTAATGGTTTCTTCCATATTTGCTTATCGTGTTATATTGCTGTTTTATTAACATAACCTAACATTTTGATTAAATTGTTTTGCCCAGTCATCTCCTGACATGTCAGTCCAAGCTCGCTGGCCTCATGTTCCTCCATCTCCTCTTCAATCTCTTCCTGTGTCAATGCCATTGCAACAAGCAGAAGGTGTGCTTCCATCTCAGTTTAACCATACCCTTCCTGTTGACAAACCATTAGCTGCCAACAGGTTCTCTGAGTCGCAAACACCTGCTCCTTCTGACAATAGACGGAACTTCCCTACAACAACTGATGCCACTGTCAGCCAGTTACCAGATGAACTAGGGTTGGTAGACTCTAGTGCCACCAGCATGGGGGCTTCAACTCAGAGCATTGGTGCTAAGAGCTCATTGGCAAGCACTATTCCAGAGGCTGGCAAGACAGATGTTATGCAGAATGGCAGTGTTAGCAATGGTAGTGGCAAGAACTCCAGCTCTGCTTTGAAGACACAGCCTTTTCACCAGAAGAATAAATCTGCCAAGCATTACAATAACTCTGGGAATAATAATCAGCGTGGAGGTGGAGGCTCTCAGAAGAATAGTTCCGGAGGTGAATGGTCTCATCGTAGAATGGCTTACCATGGAAGGAATCATTCTTTGGGTACAGAAAAGAACTACCCCTCTTCAAAAACGAAGCAGATTTATGTAGCTAAACAGACTACAAATGGGACATCAACAACATCATGAGGAACATCGAAGTTGATTTTCCTGGATTTTACAAGCTGAAATCTTCGGGGATAGAAAGCATCTCTCGAGAATGAAAATTTTGGCATACCATTGGGCAGAATCTATGGTAGGGAATGGATGAGTTTTGAATTTTACGAGGGTTCATAAATTGATTGATATACAGGTCTGTCTATCTAATGTGTTGTTGCCCAACGGGTTGACAATAGCTTCTTGGTTTTTTTTTGGTTCTTAGACGAAGAGGGAGTTCTAGTGTGTCAGTTGGCTTGGTGCTATTATTTCAAGGCCTTGCGTATTAGTTGGGTTTGGTCCGTTTCTGTTGTCCTTCGTCTTTGCTGGATTTCACCAACCCAATTGGTATATTTTCGGATTGATGTCTTAAAATATTAGTAATCCACCAGATAGATATTCTTTTTCCACTCATGATAAATACGAGGCTTTGGGAATGTTCCGACTTCCTGTCGTCTTTTCGCAGTATCACTTCGATTGCAACTATGATTACAATTTTAAGTTTATACGTGATTTAAATAAAATCCATTCACTGGTTATTTGTTTGGTTAATTATTAATCCTTCATCTTGCGTTAGAATTGAACTTAATGGTCTGCCCTCCTCGAAGATTTTTGGTTACCGTCTAATATTATAATATTATAGTTATTAAGAATTGTAATATAGTTATTAAGAATTCTAATTAGTCTTTTAAAAATTTTAGGCAAGAAACTAGTAAGGTATTAGCATTTCTAATCTGTCATGCCTGAG
>Ga0325402_1005146_pt1 | contig 12198 bp, 18 predicted proteins | sample PopdelMetagenome_22_FD_207212 | JGI IMG/M metagenome (GOLD analysis project Ga0325402, IMG submission 207212) | Populus deltoides microbial communities from Bellville, Georgia, United States - Xylem-PdKOR-R3 | ecosystem: Host-associated > Plants > Phyllosphere > Stem > Wood/Secondary xylem...
AATCAACTGACACATATATATTGTCAATGGGGTATTCCATCATGCAATTAAAACTTTCACATTGAAAAACTATAAGGTCAACAATTATAATCCATCCTATTTATTAAATATTCAGACTTTATCAGAGGCATTATGCCCAAAACATTAAGAGTAAAGGTAGAAGTGGGCTGCTCTAAATGACCACAAGAGCAATTCTATTACTCCATTCAGGGCATTGTACAGCTCAACAAAGACTTAATCCAAATTACTTGATCTTGTAAGTAAATAAGAAAGAGTTGTGTACTTGTGACAAAAGCCATAGCCATGACATTCTCCAGGAGCAAGAATAACACTTGATTATCCACAAAACAAAAGAAAACACAGATCTATATAGATAACTTGGACATTCATTTTGCATATACAAACATTGCAAGATGTGCTTAGCATATTTTTCACTTAAAGGTATTGGGTACTAGAAAGTAAGACCATCTCATACCTTAACAAATCCAAACAATGCTTGTCAGTGCTAGGATGTTTTTTCCCCTTATTGTGTCCTTCCGGAATGGGAAGCTTCAAGTGTCTGTATAGAATATTTGCAATGTCTGCTGCTGTGTACAGTGAAAATGTCATGCCAGCCAGCTTATAAGCCTTCTTCTCAAGATACCTTAGCCTTTTCCCCAGCACAGTGCGTGCATTTAGGCACCCCTCCATGTCAACACCGATCCCCCAAAGCTCCATGTCAGCAAGAACATTCACCTGATACAAATTTGCAAGCAATAGATTAGTAATGTGAACATCAAGTTACAGAGTGAAATTACTGACGATACTGGCTCAGTGATTCCAAAACCAAAAATATCTCACATCACATGACCAATTGTGGATGTGCATGACCAGCCATACGAGAGGCCAAGATTCTATGAAGATACTAACACTAGATGATAGCAGCTTCCAATTAAACAGTTTGATAGCAACTTTTCTTCTACAAAACAAATAAAGGAATTTAATATAGAACAGAATCTCTACCAAACGATCATGTGTTACCATCCCAACAACTTCCATGAAAATAAGTAAGGTGAAGCTCAAGATACTAAGCTCCGATTTTATTGAAATCTCGTATAAAAGTTTAAACTTTCAATGCCTAGAAACAAATTTACATTTAAGGAAGTATAGCTGAAAGCAACAGAATATTTACCAGCGGGATTTCAATGTTCTTGAGTGCTTCAAAGAGTCCCTCAGAAGTCAGTAACTTCCAAAGACCAGAGCATAGGGCTCTTGTTTGTGCAACGCGGCGACAACAGCCGTTATGAGCAACTCTTCGCATCTGATTCTTCCACCTGCCATTCTGATTAGCAGCTGCCACAGCCTCACTTGATAACCTTTTCTTGACTTCCTGCATCATCAATTCATCATCATGACAATCAGTGGAACAGGAAAGAAAAAATAAAAGGTGCCTATCTGGAAAAGGAAAGGAAACTTCCCCTTTCAAAGACAGACTGCACAAGCTAATCTTCGGAATCACATTTTAAATGCAGCTAGTTAATATTACCTTCTCCAAGTTCGGATTGGAGCTTCTCTCCTCATCAGGCCAAAGAATCCATGCCACAATGCACATGTCGATTGCTTCTTTAATGTTAATAGGGGATAATGTTAAGTGCGAACTGTCTATGAGTTCAGGACCGAATATTTTCCTTGGAAAACTCGGGCAGCCAAATCTCTGAATGGAAACTACAGCACCCTTGAGCACCTGAAGTTGAACTTTCAAATTCCAAGTAAATTTTAGGACACCTCTCTTTCCCATTATTTCTCCAATCTTGTTCCATCTCTTCCGAACTATCTCCAACCAATTCTCAGGTGGTTGAACATTATTTTTGTCACCAGATTGACTGGGAGTTGAATCATTCCTTTGCTTATGAGACCACAGTAGGTCCTTAGGAAGATTGATGAAGTACACAGGAGATTTTTCCCAGCAGATGGCAATACCATGTATTTCAAATAGGCTGACAGAATTTACTTCTGATCGCTTGTTATAATGGATATCAAAATAGAATTCTTGGGTAGCATCCCAGAGATCCAAGAAAGAATCAAATCCACCAGAAATATTACTTGCATTAGTAGGACCCTTCTTGCAAGCACTGTCCTTTTTATCACTACTTAAATTATCTCCACTACACTGCCCCTGAACTCTGGTATCAGTGATCCGGTCATTGGTCCCAGTTCCATCACCACTATGTCCAAATTGTACAGAGAGGATTGTTTCTGCACTATTCTTATGATCACCAGTAGTACAAAGCTCGGTGCCAAGATTTGAAGATTTCTTAGCTGGTACTGTAGAATTTTCAGCACCAATATAGCACTGAATGGGACCATTTGAGTTTCCTTCTGCAGCAACTACCAATCCAACACTGACTGGTTTCATTAGTTTGTCTTCTCCGGTTCCCATTGTAACTTTACCAGAATTCTTGCTACCTTCTATGAACAGCATAGATGAAGCATGATCTCTTTGGTCCACATGCAAAATGATATTAGATTTATCTCCAAACAAGGTACCTGCATTTCCTTGCTCAGCAAGATTTTCGGGAGCATTGGATAACAAAGGCGGAGAAAATTGTGGAACATTGAATCCAAGTGATTTGAAAGCTGCAAAAGCAATAACCCTTGCCTCTTCTGCTTTGTCAAGTACAATTTTACGTGCACCATTCTTGATTTTCTTCGCAATTCCCAATTGCACGCGTCTTTGTGCTGAACCTTCTGCATCAATTTTCTCAACTTGTGTGAATCATAATAAATCCAAATATTTAATACATGCATCTATAAATGCATGCTACACAACAGAGACAACAAGGGTACACAAAGTCTCTATTAGAAGGCATGTAGTAGGAACATCATTGCAAATATTAGAAAAGTTCCATTACAAGTATGATATTAAATATGAGATACTTAGATTTAGATCAGAAATCCATAGATGCATGTTTAGAAAACAGAAATAACAACCAAGAATGAAACCTCACCCCAAAATTCTACACACTAAAACCTAAAAAAGAACTATATGCCCTAGGATCCTAACCTGCAAACCTATACTGAATATACAACCCTAAACTTAGGCACATTTTCCCTAAGACCCCCAAAACTAAACCTGTCATTAATGAGAACAAATTCGGTTAGAAACCCTTATAGCTGTAACTCAATTACATCTAAGTGTTAAATCCTGAAAATCTCAACCTCAATGATAAACATGAAACCTAAATCCATATACCAAAACCTAAATTGCTGAGCACAAAAAAAAAAATAAAGGATCACAAAGAATACAACAGGACAAAACTGAAATATAGGCATGTGCACCTACACACACAACTTCAATGCGAAATATAACTATTATATTTGAATGTAAATAGATCTTTATACACAGATACAATGTGCAGGTGCACATGTAGTCTTACAGACAGAGTGCATGTTTTGGCATGCCACAAAATCCGAACCAAGAATTTGTTTCTCATACACCACAAGAAAGACTCGTTTTCCTATCTAAGAAACTCATCCATTACAAATTGCCAAACCTAAAGCATGCAACAACATTCTAGAATCTGCTGCCACTTGGCATGATGTTCATAAATCTGTGATTTCTTTCTTCCAAAGTATAAAAGGTACAAACCTCTCACAGTGGAGAAAGAATTCTGTGATAAATAAATTCTGTAAGAATCACAAAATAATCTCCCATAAAAGAAGAAATCACATGTAAGTTACACCAAGGGAAGTCTTCAGTTAGGACATTTTAGCTAGAATAAAGATAACATGCATTTTCTACACAAAACATCGTATAAGAGGTCATGTGCTGAAAACTCTATCAAGTTCACCTTGTGCAGACCATGATGAAGATTCAAAAAGTGCTTTGCCTATTTCAGGAATAGATGCTTCAGCAATAGCTTGAGGTGTACGCAACCCTGCTTTATAGAGTGCCCTTGCTCGAGAACCCTACAAATGAAGCAATGAAAATAATGGCCATCTCTGAATCATTAACTAGAAACTTTGAAGCATCAACAGGATGACAAATAACTATTACAACTATGTGTTAGCAATCTTGCAGGAAAAAAATAGAAGCAATTGATTACCTTAACATATGGAATATTAGTGAGCTCCACAATCTCTGCTCGCACTCCAAATGAAACACGATTTTGGAACTTCGCAACCAGACCTTCAAGATCATGCCATCCAAGTCTTTCACAAAACACAGAAACCATAGAAGCAAATCTTCCAGCATTCTCTTGTAAGGATTGGACCATGCCTCTAGCAACTTTAAAAGCTTCACACACCTCAGGTACAGGTGCTTCCTTTATGCCAGAATTTAAACAGCATTTATTCAGAAAAGCAATGAACTAAAAAAATAAATATAAAAATCAGCATTTATTAGCAAGCAGAAGCAAACACAGCCCATGATAAAGAAATATTAGGTATCATATCCAAGTAACCATGTGAATAAATAAGCAGAATACTTGATAAATATACTTTTTTCAGGATAAAGAAATAACCAAGAATGTATATTCTTAGTATATGCAATTTACACATGGTATTATATGCCAACACGCACAAAATAAACACAAAAAATAGATGTACTCAAAAAGATGTGAATCGCACAGGAAAATATTTGGTTCCCTGAGTCAATATTATTGATCAGATTGGAGGAAAGATGAAAAGGGATGAAACACCTGCACAAGTCTTGACAAGATGAGAGCAACATAAAATCTTTTGCACACCCTAAGTGTCTGATCATCTGAAATGGCACTTTTGTTTGTAACCCCAGATTGGTTTTCATACTTGCTGGCATGCAAGGCTTTTGTATTATCTATTGATCTGTTGAAGCTGCGCATAGGTGCTCCATGTGCCATCCGCATCAAAAATGGCTCTGAAACTCCAACTCGATTTCCAACAGACTTCATTCCATGAAATTGGAAAAGAAAGGGGTAAGAAATTTAAAGCATTATTGAAAATCCAGAGAAAAGATCAATCAAATGTGAAACAATAACTCAAAGATTGGGGAAAAAATGAGCAGAGGAAAGACATCACCTCTATTTCTACCGTTTAGTAATTTAATCATGCATAATAGTACCAATATCTGTTAGTTTACATGAACTAATTACATGAACAAATTATGTTGGTTCAATTCTACTGTTTTTTTCTTTCCTATCACTCTTTGAATTTTAATGAACTTGGTGCTCTGATCATATGTTCTGTGCTAAGTGGCATCTACATAGAGAGGTCAAAAGATTTGAACTCTATGTGGCTTCAATATCACCAAGCAGGTTACATCTGAAAAGACCATTGGCCAGGATGAAAGAATGCTATTCAGAAATCACATTTCACACACCAAACATATAGATTCAACATACAGAAGTCCATCTCTCACAAAAATTGGAAAGCAGCCACAAGGTATCAGTTGTCTCCAACTTGCAACGAAATGAATGCCCTATATCAACTGACACAAGGTGATCAAAACCAGCAACATTACCTGATCAAGGATAGACAATTCCATAAACCTTTCATAATACAATTCCCAGTTCGGCTCAACATCAACATTGATTGGTGTGACTAAGTACACTAAATGCAAATCGGACGCAAGCACAAATCCTTCTCGTGCTCTGGAAAGATCATCTAGCACAATCTAGGAAACCAGACAAAAAACCACAATAAATGAAAGCACAGGCAAGTGTCAAATAGTTAGCTACAACAATTAAGAGAGAAAAAATTGAAAAGCAAGCAAACTCACTGAGAGAACGCTTAGGAAAACATGTTAAACAAAAGGGATGCAACCAACAAAACATTGGTCTGAAAATGGAGCGAAAAATGCAGAAAAAATAAGGCTACAGATCTTTACAAGTGATTCTTCTGGACAAAGAGAACTGCCAAAAGCTGCACGTCCAAGAGGTGTTGTGCCATATAACATAGTATCTTCATTCCATTCAAGAAATTTTCTGTGGCACAACCACCTAAGTGAATCCTGTGCTGATTTCACAACATCCCTGAACGGTTTTGTAGAATTGAGAAGAGTACATCTAACATAACGATGAATATCATTAGCAGTTTGAACAATCCCACCAGCCACAACTTCTAAAATTGCATGTGTCATTCCATTTTTATCTTCAGATAGACACGACTGCAATGGTGGACAGCTTTCATTAAGAAGTCCCATAATTCTTTTTAACTCTTCTGGTTTGCAAATCAGTACCTGATCAGGTAAAGCTATACAACTGTTAAATGGAAAAGGATAATTTCATTCAAAATAAATTTATGCCCTCTTCAGCAAAATTAAAGGTAAGGTGATAAAACACAGATTATTCAAATACTACTAGCAAGTTCCTAGGATAAGCTTACACTTTCCCCTTTAGTATCTATTCCAGTTCGACCAGCTCGACCAGCCATCTGTCTATACCTTGTCCCGTCAATGAAATCACGACCAATTCTGGGTTGTCGAAAAATGACCCTCCTAGCAGGCAGGTTAACCCCGGCAGCTAAGGTAGATGTAGCAGTTAAGATGCGCAAAAGACCTTTACGATAGCAGGTCTCAATAATTTCTCTTTCCTCTACCTGTAAGAAATAGAACATTATAATCCTTTGATGACACATCTAATAGAAAGGAAGTATATACTTAAAAACAACAACCAAGCCTCAAACTACTTGGGGTTGGCTGTATAGATCCTTTTGCATCATTCCACACAATTAAGTGCATAATTTTTATAAAAAAAAAAAGAGTACATGAATGAATATATACAACATACACTATCCACCAAATAAACCACATCATGAAAAATAGATAATAAAAGTTGCAAGAAATTAGATTACCAGAACATAGATAAAAAAAAAAAGAGAGCCAGGAAATCATACCGTCAAGCCAGCATGATGATAGGCAACCCCGGAAGGTAGAGTTTCTTCCAACGTTGAATCCAATCCTGCAGGACATCTTCGCAGTGCATCAATGGCCGAAGTAATATCACCAAACTCGCTCTCATTCTGAATGTTAATAGAAAACTTCTTCACAAATTTTGAAACATGCCTCGCAGTTGATTCACATCCTTTTCGACTAGAGCAGAATATTAACACTGAATGTCCATCTTGAACAACCTAAAATACATAACAGCCATCCAAAATTATTCAGCTTTCTAATAATTAGATACAGCTTGATTCACATTAGAAAAAGAAGGGTCCCTGCCTCATTGCATAGTTCCACAATATGATCTGGATCTTTACCACCCAGGTCAGCTGCTCTTGAAAGTGTTCTAACAATATCCATTTTCTTGTCATAAATTGTGTTGCCAACTTTAATGTATTCTTCTAGTGGAACCGGTCGGAAATTTGTCTGGTATAGTGCTGCCTGCACAAAAGATTGGTTGCAAAAACAATTTGATGAAACTATCAAATGCACAATAATATTGAGAAAAACATATAATACAGCCAGAGTGGCAGAGAAACAAGTTCTTGAAAAGGTAAGAGCAAACAAACATCCTGTACGGTATAGAAGTACAATTAAAAGCTGTTGTACCTAGATTAATCTGGTCCTATATGTTTATTAAAAGACTCTCACCTATGGCTGACCAGTAAGTTGAAGAAACAGAAACACAAATTAAAAAAAAAAAAACCTTAGTCGGACAATCTTTTGTAAACCCACTTACTTGAAGCCAATCAGCAACTGCTGCCACATTGGGCATGGTAGCACTCATCCCAACAATTTGCAGACCATGAGCAGCATCACCCTTACTGCTTGTACCTGAGCTTTCTCCGCTACTGGATTCTGAATTGCCTTCACCAGCAGCATAACGAAGCTTTGTCAGCAGAAGTTCCAAAAGGTAACCCCTGCTCTGATCACCAACCTGTCCACACAAAATAAAAGGCCACAATACTTAAAATACACAGATAAATAAACCTAATGAATAATTTATGAAAGCTGTATGAGTCATACTTAAATCACATGTCTAAATAAAGGGAAATCATAGAAAACATCCAGTTTAAGTTTTGCTCTACATAACATTTTCTTCCTATATTGTTGATCAAATGTCATTTCACTAGAAAGGAAAAAAAAACATCTAGAGATTATTTGAATGAACAAAAATGCTTGTACCTGAAACATACAAAGTTTTAGAGGAAGATTTTGAACAGTGATTAGGCTTCTCTGTGGGTGACAAGATTTTTTCACATTGCACACTCCCATTAAAGCACCTCTTTACAGTCGTAAGTGCCAGTGAAGATTGAGGAAGAGGGAGGGACGGAGTTATTAAGAGAGAATGAAAAGAAGGGTCTGGAGGGTGAAACTTAAAGAGCATATTTGTAATTTTACTCCATATTAATGAAACTTCAAAATGCCATCAGCTAAGGACGCAACGTGTTACCTCATGCATAATGGGGGTTGTTTCAATGTTCTCACTTAAATAACAAACAGCCATATAGATATATACAAGAAGAGACATGGTTTTACATTCATGGGAACCTATGATTCGAATTACCATGTGCAGTTCATCTATCACCATGATTCCAACTTCTGATAGACGACCCTCTTCCAGTAATCTGTTTATTAAGGAGTTTGCTTTCTCTATTGTGCAGACAGCTACGGAAGTATCTTTAGGAAGTGTTCCTCCACCCTGGTTGCCATAATAACTCCGGACATGCTTACCAAGAGGTTCCAGAAGGCCCTCCAGATGTTCTGCCTGGGAAAATTAAGACACGGATAAAATATACATGGTATACAGTATATCACAAACAGGTCATGCACTAAGAAAAGAGTAAGAACATTTCGTAATTCCATGAAAAAATTAAGAGACCTTTTCTGCACAAATTGATACATAGGGAAGTACAAGAAGCGCAATCTTTCCAGTTGATACAACCCGCCGCAACATCAAAATTTCCGCAACAAAACTTTTACCAGCACTGTGGCAAGCAAACATGTTTAAGGAATGAATACCGCATCATAAGACACAACCAAAAGGGGAAAGGAGAAGGAAAACATTGATTAGAATTTGTTCTCCTTCTAAACAACAAGCTTGCTGGCACAAAATAGAAATAAGTGATAGAAAATGTATAAATCAGTTACAGAATATAATCTGAAATCAAATTAACAAAAAGTACCTTGTAGACGCACAATATACAAGATTTCGTCTCTGCAGAACACCATCCACCTGAAGGCAATCAACCTGCAAAACAGAACAGCCGAATACATCAGAGTCAGACAGACATATTGAAATATATGAGCACCAACACAGAAATCTCAATAAATAAATAAATACAAAAAGAATTCTGCAACCCCACTGGAAGCATAATTGTGCTTGAATACTGGAGAAAAATATTCTATAGATGACCTCTGGCAAATCAAAAGCCAAAATTGAGAAATTGTATATGAGAGTTTGAATAGTTCATGTGTACACGCCCTGTGCAGAAAAGCATTAAAACAAAAGGAAAAGAGTACATAATGAAGCCCAAACATCATATAGATAAGATCAGAATAATATGGAGAGAATACAAACGGAAAGCACAACACTTGAAAATCAAAAGTAAATCAAGTTTTACACCAAGTTATACAATAAAACCAAAACAAAAAGGATTGGCAACAAGTAGATAAGTTGGAACTCAGATGAGCGATCTTGAAATAAAATAAATGTGCACTGGAATAGGGATTACAAAACATGCTTGAATACTCCCAAGCTAAGAAAGGTTTTTTCTATGAGATAAAGACTGCAAGAAAGCAATATAAAGATTCAGAGGGTAAATATGAACCTCGATTAAAGATGCTCCTATTCACTTTTTGAGTGACGAAAATAATACAGGAATTGGCACTACTGCCTAATATAACAAAAAAAACACCCCAAACTTTGGCTCTAATGATCCATCTCTGTCCAGGTTAAAATTGGACTACATATCCGAACATCAAGTTGGCAAGGATGGAGTGTGACAAGCCATTGAATTAAACCAATGAAGTAGCCGGTTACTTGTCTGAGTTTTACTAAATGTGATTGAGTCCAATACAAACAAATTCCACAAGAAATACACTAGTGGCAACCCAAAACTACCCTGAACATTTGTACAAGTTACACCAGTCTGTGGAAGTCTTCTTATTTCATGATGGTGAAAACCAACCTCATAAGAATTATATCTGGGGCCAGTACAAGTGGACCCTAGTCTATATCTGTGTCCCAAAAATGAAAGAGATAGGAGAGTCTCTCCATAGTGGGCCCAAACACCCAAAATTGCAACACGAGGTGGGTAACTTATGTATAAGCAGGAGAGATAACAAAACAAACCTTGTCATTTCCATCCTGATCACTAAGCAAAATATAAAGGCAACCTCAAGCATTGTGATTCAAAAGTTCGAAGATACCTGCCAAGGATACAGTTTTGAAATTCCTTTCCTCTTATATATGCTGCATACTTCTAGAGGAAGCCAGTTGCTAAGATCTAACCGGTCCCTGAGTGGCCCAAAACTTGAAGGAGTTCCAGCTTCAACACACTCATTATTATCAATTACATTCCTGGTTTCTTTAACTGGCAAATGATATATAATGCTATCGGCATCTTGATTTGGCAAATCCACTTTCTTTGTGGTCTCTGTATCCACAGTTGTTTTCTCCTCTTCTTTATGCATCTCTTCTCTTGGCTCATCTTTGAGATGATATGTTACAATATTCGCATTTTGTAAGCTTTTTAGATTAATAGAACCGTGCTCAGATTTTTCACTGCTTCTGTCCACATTGGAATCATCTTTAGCACAGGGTGGGGTGCTAACTTCCAAGTTCCTGTCCTCAAATAGTAAGTCAAGTTGTTTGACAGGCAGTGGAGATACTTTTTCCATATGCTTCCTTATAAACTCCAATGAACAACCTCTGCTGCCGGCTTTGTTTAACAATTCCCGTGACAGGTTGCCAGACTTCCCATTAATGATATTTCCAACTGCCTGGACAAAAGGATTGTCAGCTTCAGAAAATAAACTATCAGCAACTTGAATTGCTTCATTCCAAAATGCGTCTCCTGGTGAAAAGATAGAGCTTCCACGTGTAGATTTGGGACCATCACTACCCCGTTCTCTACAAATTGATGATCCTGGTGTACAGCATTCAGCCATATTTACCGTTGAGTTAGCCATTTTGTTGCATTTTCTCAAGCTTGCTTGAAGCTGAACAGGATCATTTCCAACAGCTACCTGCCATGAAAGCGCAGGAGTCGGAGGAAAAGAATGGTCATAAACCAGAAACCTCACATATAACAGTCATAAGACTGCTTCATAAGACACCAATTTTACCTCTCCAAATGCATTGAAAACAGATGCTCCATTTTTAACAACAAAAGCAGATTGCTTGTCTTCTGGCTTCTTCTCGATTGGACAAGGGGTTTCAACTTCAGAATTTAACTGATTGGACATGCAAAGCCTCTTTTTGGATGTTTTATAATCAACATCCACTAGCAATGGACCACCATTTCGCTTATGGTCATTCAACTTTGTCTTTGAAGGTGAAGTTGCAGTTGATTGAAGTTCACTGCAATAAAATGATTAGCAATGACATTTGCATAGTGAAAACAGACACAGACACACTACATAGCATAATTTCAATGGACATACAGAAATTTAAACTACATTACCCACAATACAGAGACAAAAAATCAGTAGCAAACTGTTTTAGTTCCGAATTCTCCACCCCATTCCCCAGATCCAAGCAACCCTTCACAACCCTTTCAACCGCAATATTTCCCACATTTCCTGCATCGGACGAACCTTGAGACATTTCCTTCTGAACCTCTTTGCCGCCTTCACAACTTCCCACGCACAATCGACCAGACACAAAAGATTCCTCCTTTTCTTCATTTGAAACTTCATCAATCCCCAATGCCAAGCTTCTTTTAACCAAGAGACCATGCCCACGGTTATCATCCTTCGAGTTCACCAAGTAATTATCCAAAGTTCCTTTGGCACTGGGGGACCCTTCAACTACTTTGCTTCTTGCATCTTTTTCGATCCTTCCCGACTTCAAATTCGGCGACGAAGATTTCCTCTTCCTCGACGCAAAAAACTGTAAATTAAATCACAGACACAAGCAAAGCAAGTGTTGGAATAATTAAATCCGCACTAAAATATAGTAAATTAGTTCAAATCTTCTATGATCTGAATTCAAATTTGACTAATTTCGAACAAACCCAGTTTTCAAAATTCAGGTTCAGATTTTCTTTATCTTTGAAGAAAGATCGATTTTTTTT
>Ga0325402_1005147_pt1 | contig 12198 bp, 10 predicted proteins | sample PopdelMetagenome_22_FD_207212 | JGI IMG/M metagenome (GOLD analysis project Ga0325402, IMG submission 207212) | Populus deltoides microbial communities from Bellville, Georgia, United States - Xylem-PdKOR-R3 | ecosystem: Host-associated > Plants > Phyllosphere > Stem > Wood/Secondary xylem...
GCCCAGAAACTTAAGTCCTGAGGTCAATCAACTAAGTTTCTTGCCATATATTTAAAAGAAAAGAGCAGAGCGTGGGAAAAAAAATACTTTCTTTTTCACTATAAAATTTTAGGTTATTTATGTTTTTCAAGATTATCAAGGTTTTTCAACTGTGATTTCAACCATGAGTGCTCCTGCTGCAACCTCTCTAGCTTAGCCTCAACCATAAACATCTCATCTTTAAGGTGGTGCGTCCGCCTCTCCAACCAAGCCACAGCTTCAGCTGATTTTTCACCAGCCCCAGCTCGCAGGCCACCCATGTAGTATTCTGGAGAAGCCACGTGGACAGTTTGTGGTCTGTTCAATAGCACGAGGATGCTCACCTGCAGTTAAAAAGGGTCAAAAAGGCAGTTAGAGTGTAGGAAGCTTATGTCCATGTGGTACCTATCGATCCAGATGACAATGGTATTATGCTCTAGCCACTACAAAAACCCATGAGACCGGGGGATCTAGGACAAGGTGGATAAACAAAAACAAGCAGCAATACGTGAAGCCTAGGCACATACGCATATGTAGTAAAAAAAATGTTACAGAAGGATGCTGCCGAGCAATGCTAAATTTTGTGGGGGCACCTTGCAACTAACCCTAATGTTTTGAGTTGGCAACACAGTTAACCCAAAATCATTAAAAAAAAAAAATACTTCTTTTTCAGCCATTTTGTGAATACTAAACTTCAAACTGAGATATGTTTTCGGTTCCTTGGGTTTTATTTTTATTTATTTTTGGGTTCTTTCCAACAAACCAAGGTCATGCAAGGATCCCAATGACCAAGGAAAATGGAGACTGAAAAAAGGAATAGAAAAAACAAATAGATTTAAATTACTTATCCAGTAGTTATTCCATGGCATCATTTACAACCAAAAACAGCAGCAGTGGTTACAAAAACACGGTGACAACAATCTAACATGCACAAGATGCGTGAAAAAATGAAGACTAAACATTAAAGCCACAAAATTAAAACATCATGCCAGTGTTGGAGTTAATTGAGCAAAATAACTAGATTGAATTATGCATGTCACCAGAAGAAATTCGGGGAATTTGCATACCTGCATCAGGATGATCACAATAAATGCAACAACTAAGACTAGGGAAATTTGGCTCTGGCTTTTAAAAAACGAAAAGAGCTTTGTCGCATATTCTCCTAGCGAAGATGCAATGGATGTAGCATTTGTAAAATTTCCCTGCGCAAGATCATCGGCCTGTTGACTAACAGCCACAGAACTAGACATCTGCTGCATCCTCACATGCCCTCTTGGCTTGTAAGAGTTTTCTGAAGCTTCTCCAGTCTCCACTTCTCTTTCAGAATGAACTTCTTCCTCATGAATCATGCTGAGAGTTGGCCCTGCCTCTGCTTTAAGAAAATAGGAAATGATAGAATGAAGTTAGTAATTCAATTTCCTGGCAATATCACAAAAAGCAGAGCACATCATGCAGAGGAGGAGCTGGCATGAAGTCTTATGATGATTAACCTTGTTTTTCAAGGTTCTTCTGCTTCAACAATTCATGTGCCTGAAAAATTAGTGAACATGCAGTCAATAAACCCTCCATCCAATATACAACATTGACTTGATAACTCATGTCTAAAAAGAATGAATATATTACCATGTTTATCCATATTGCGTAAGCTTCTCGACATTCTTCCACAGTAGACTGCACTATCTTACCTGTAATATTGCAAGTCATTAGGCATGAAAAATCTAGTACACATTATTATGAAAACATGTATTGCAAAGCTGCTTTCGCAATAATAAAAGCATCCATGAAATGTAAATTACAGAAATGAATAAAAATACAAGCCATAAAAGCTTGTGGGGCACATCCTGACTCCTGAGACTTGATTTCAAGCAATTATTGAACCATAACCCCTGTTCTAAGAAGTATTTATAGCGATAGCATGAGGTAAAGCATATCAGGACTTGTAGCTCATTTTATTCCTATTTCACATATAAAAGAAGAAAGGTCATTTTATATTCTTTAACAAAATCCCTGTTCATTCAGATTAGTCTTTCTTGATTACCAGGGAACCTTCCCAGTTCATACTCCAATCTCCATACGTATTATTTTATGCAAAGTATTTGCATATAAAATAATCTCAAAGGTAGTGCACCAAGAGAATCCCGTTCGATAAAGATCATTATTAGTGAATCTTGTTCGAGAAGAGTTGGGTGGTCAGGATTTTCCAAAGGTTCAGAGATGCAATCCATCTGCAGATTGATCGAGGGTATTTCACACAGCCAAAGGAAAGAGCATTTCAACAATCCTCCCTCTGGTTTATGCCATGTCTGTAAGCTGTTTCTTATAGTATTACGCTAGCAGAGTTGGTAGAAGCTAGTTAGTTTTTCTTTCAAGTTTTGGTGTCAGAGGATACCAAAAAATTAAAAACATGACGGTGAAATCAAGATCGATTATGGAAAAAAAATAGTGCAACATGAAGCATGTAATAAATGTACGCAATGGCAAACGCAAACCTTTAAAAATAATTTTCTTGCTGAATACAACATCCACATATATCCGCAAAATGCAGCCTTCATTTGATCCATCGCCATCTCTAGTCACATCCCATAGTCCCTGACATTGTACCCATGAAGAGAAGAGGGGCATCAGGTAGGTTTAAATAGTAGAGATGGGCTTAAGCCAGATTGAAGCTTGTGCCATGAACTATTTTGAATACTTGCCGCCACTGGTATTTAGAAGTATCCATTCTGTTATAGACTTGTTTTTTCCTTGCACATGTTGACAAATCATTAACATAACCATTACACTGATCTCTATCCACACATTTCATTTTTTATTTCATGAATTACTCGTTTTTGTTTATTATCTCTTCTACATTAATCTGTCGTGTGAAATTGTTAATTGAATCCTGGGGATCATGACCATTCAATTTTATTTTTTTCTCCCTTTCTACTCTCTTCCCAAATTTCTTCCTTTTTACTCCTTCAATCTCCCTCCAATCACTTTTCTTACATAGTAGGTACTTCTCCTAGACATTCCAGTTGACTTATTGGTAAAAGTGTAGTACAAGGGTACCCATGAAGACAAAGAATTGAAGAATTCCCAATAGGAGAGGAAGGAATAAATTAAATAAGAGAGGACAACCTTGTAGGAGGCTGGAGAATGAAAAAATTCTCATGTCTCTGTTTTAATTCACCATGATGTGACCATTCAATTAGTTTTTTTTTTCTCCCTTTCCACTCTCTTCCCAAATTTCTTCCTTTTTACTCCTGCAATCTCCCTCCAATAACTTTTCTTACATAGTAGGTACTTTCCTAGACATTCTAGTTGACTTATTGGTAAAAGTGTCGTACAAGGGTACCCATGAAGACAAAGAACTGAAGAATTCCCAATAGGAGAGGAAGGAATAAATTAAATAAGAGAGGACAACCTTGTAGGAGGCTGGAGATTGAAAAAACTCTCATATCTCTGTTTTAATTCACCATGATGTGCCCCAAAATACATAGAGTTTATGCTTCAGAAGACAGTAAGAAAATCCTAGTAACTTACATCCAAAGAAGAGAATCGAAACGAAATATTGTTAAACCCAGAAACTTCTTAGATGATAGTTAATTTCTAAGAGATTATTTAAATTATAAACAAATAAATAAAATTCCATTTTCCTGTTCAGTGTCAAAAGGTTTTTAATGGGCAAAAGATCATCCAACTTATTATCTCTCCAATTAATAAGAATTCCCTACATCATTCCATCTCCTTTTCTAAAGTCACTTCCAAACCTAGGGGTAGAATGGCTGTATCCTCTCTTATTGTTTGTTTCAACATCTTAATGATGTATTAGGAGTAAACTGCTGACCCAAGCCTGACAATCACAGCTGCTTATGGGATACATGCCCTATATGTCTAACATACCCTATACAATTCACTCCCAATCTGGAAGAAAAGGAAACATGTGACAAAGAATGGTGAGAGAGAATGTTAAGGTCCAGGAGGGTGAAAGCATAAGGAGGATCACCTAATATCAGATGAATCTATCCAAGAGCAACCAGAACCATTTGATACATGCATTTTAAAGATGCAGCCATGATAGCATATGCTTGAAAGGAAATAACGTGACAATTCCTAAGCTCCTGAAATGGTTCAATAACTTCATGTAATCCAAGAAAAGAATCAGACCACAAAAGCTGCACCTGCTATATAAGGGCACCAGTTTCTGACTTCATGATAGTTGATTAACATTCAATATAAAATGCCATTATACAATCTATTTCTTAAAAAACTGAGTGCACACCCTACTAAATATATGAAAAGGAATAAATTTAAAACATTTTATCCATCATATCAGTAATGGCTCAGAAACAGCTTGTACCTCAACGCAAAAACAATCTCCAAAAGGGACGTCACTGATCTGTTGTGATGTCTCAATAACCAGATTGCTGGTAAAAGCAAAAGTAAAATCACGAGGAAGAACAAACAATTGGTCAACTCAATTACACGCTCCACAACCAAAAAAGGAGAGGAATTATATAGCAAATAAACAGCTAATTAAATTTAATCCGTGCATAGTCTCCATTAAGAACATTATTGATCAAGAGCTTTATATGTAATTCCACAATGATTTTGCTACAAATGTATTTTACATCCCAAGAAAAACTAAAATGATTTGAGCAAAGAGCGGATAAGAAATGAGTCCACTTGCAAGAAAGTTTGCCATTTGAGGATATGTGAGTGTGACTTGTCTGAAATAGTCTGGCCTTGTAGAAAACAAACATATGGACATCATATAGAAGATAAAATGGATTGAAGTGGTAGGAACAAAGAAGAGAGGGAGTGAGAGACCAAAAAGATCATGAATTCAGATAATGAGAGGTGGTTTAGCATCAAAACAGCGTGCAAAGTTTTCACTCTAAACATAGCAGAACAGTTATGGACCCAAACTAGTGAAGTAGAAAGTTCAAATGAGTTGTGTATGGTCCCAATTTAAGCATATACTTGAATGCGTGCACCAATGCCTCTAATCACTTTATTAATAAAGAAAAGATGCACAAAAAGGATAGGTTCAAAGATCAAACTCCTTGAACATAGTCAGGGGCAGAGTGTCAAATTGTGCTGATCCATCAACACCTAACTCTTACTTACCTTTAAAACAAACCTAATCATAACAAAAATGTCCAGATATAGTGCACCAGCATACCACCAGCAGCACTATGCTACAAAAATGGCCACCGTGTACTGCTTTAAAAATCCTCAAAAACCTTCCTTTCATTTCCAAAAAGGCTTTCCAGTTTTCTTCCATCTAATAAATACACTTTTTTATTTATTTTTTGGTGCTATAAAATAGAGGATGATGGATAGTGAATTATTATTCCATCTTACTGAACTCATCACCAAGTCATCATCAAAACAGTAACAGTGCATCTAAAGTGTCTCACAAATTACAGACTACAAGAACCTGTTTCTGTAGACTCGAAATTTCTGGACCTCCTGGCAGCTGCCAAATTTGGCACCTGTATAAAAGCACAAAAATTTAAAACTAATATTAATGGGTAGAAAGAGTGACAACTTTGCTGAAATCACCACACAAACCAAACATAGATCCATAGTAAAGAAATAGATAAACAAATAATGCACCTCCATACCAAAATATATTTTTATAGGATGCTGAAAAGACACATCACGGGCATGCCCAAATTCCTCATTTGGGTACCATAAAGAGCACCTGAATTCTGAAAAGCACAAGAGTTGACCAGCCAAAGATAAAGGTATGAATTATATCATCCAACATATTCATCAAACTTAATCACATCAAAAAACTAGGCATGTTTTACTTGAGTATGGTTCCATGGGAATTCAAAGCAAATTACCTTTATCTCCACATCTACTATGGAAAGATTCAACAAAGCTAGCAGCATCATCTGAAAAGAACAAATTAAAGAACTCCTCTACCTTTATCTGCATTCCTTAAAATAAAAGAAGATCAGAGAAAAACTCTTTAATGTGGCAATATTTATTGAATTCTACATGTAGCAAGACAATGAAGGAGCAAATTCAAAAGAAAATACAAATCAATAAAAGATAGAACACTACCAGAAACTTCGTCTCTCCAACTTCTTTAAAAGATTCACGTCCTGCATATCAGAAATACAGTTCAATTAACAGAGCAACAAAAAAAAAATAGTAAATCCACACCAAATATCATCCCAAAATTATGCCGATGGAAAATAACCACAATCACAACATTATTTTTTGAGTAGAAAAAAGCTCCATGACCCACATCCAAAGGATTCAATCATCTTCATGCCAAATCTTCGCTGGGAATTACCAAATAATTCCTCTGATAGATTTAATATCAAATTCCCAATTGCTTGATTTAGAATTGACCAAATCTTTTCAGTCTCTAAATAAAAGACTCTAGATTTAACTAGAAGGTGGAGAAGAACCATATGCCTTACAATCTTGATTATTAGGAAGATATTGTAGCTAACTGGAAAATGAGCTCGTTCATTGCATGTTATATACAAAACAAAACCACAATTAAAATAATTCACAAGATATAACTAACTCTGAGGTGCTTCAAAATTTTCCACATTCCATGCCAAAGTTGTTGAAGATAAAGAGTCGGTATTTCTAACTAGCTCAACATCCTGTTCCACTTCATCAGCTACTTGTATCTGTGTTATTGAGACAGTGCCATTTTCAACGGATGCTGAAATCTTAGAATCAGGTGAAGGGGCAGTAGCCATTTGCCTGTATTAACATACATACAGGCAATTTCTGATCGATCCTCCAAAACATGAACCAGAGACAAACTCATATAAACTCTATATGGCTTGTGAAAATACCTGTCAGGGGGGTCTAATTCACTGACTTGCTTGAAGTTATTCACCTTTTCAGTTACAACAAGTCCATTATCTAGGTTACTGGTTACAGAAATCGAATCCTGAGGTAAAATCAGCACATAAGAAGGCGACAATGAAACAAACAGACCCACGGATTTTTTACCATTTTATAATTCACAACGAAGTAATAAAAATTCATTCAACGAGTTTCCAATGCTTTAAAATACCTGTTGTTCTGTGATCAAATTGGAACCATTACCATGTTGTAACCATCCATCACTGATGAGCTTCAAAGCTTCATCGCGAGAAAGGAATGATGCAAAGAAGTACTGCCACACTAATAATTGGATTTAGATGTCACAGTTGTTACTAAAAATTGGAGGTAAAAGAGCACTATCAGAGCAACAATTTCAAGAAATGCCAAAACATAATAGGAGAAGATCAATACTCCATATCTAGCACTACCTTCTTTCCTCCAGCACAAATTTCTATAGCATTAGGAAAGATCCCAGCTGTCTTTGCTCTTTTTACATCCGTAATTTCTTGGAAATGGATTATTTTCTGGATAAAAACACATCAAACATGTCAGGAAACAGTCAAGAATGAGAAAAGGAACCATGAAAGACAGAGACCACAGTAACAAAAATAAAGCTGATGTTCAAACATTACCTTTGTCTCAAACCCAAATATGTTGGAATAAAAGCAAATGTAATGTACAAAAAGGTACATATGCCCCTGCAACATGTAAACAGTAAACAATGCGTGAATAATTTAGGAAAACATAATCTTACCCCCAGATAAGTTTTAAAAAAAAAACTTGTATAAACAAAAATTATCACATAACTCGTCTGTGATATCATTTACCTAATGAAATTCCAAGTCAAAAGATGAGATGCAGCATACTATAGCAATTAATGTTTAATGCATGCATCTCCAAGAAAATAATAAAAGTCAGCATCAAGATTACCTGAAGAAGAATACTCTCCTGGTATGCACAATTAAAGTCTTGTATGAGCACCTATTGGGAGGGGACAAAAGATGAAAATTTTAGATACATATTCGAATAAAACAGAGGTCCTTTAGAACTGTTAAGATATCCTCTGCTGTGTGTGTGAGAGAGGGGGCGGGCAATATCATAAGTTTTAACAATAAGAACCATTCCAGAAAATCTCAAACCATATACGATAAGTTCAAGGTACAAGCATGGGCACACACATGCTTAACTGGCAGACAATTACAAGTGCAAGAAAAACTAAGCATTTTGAACTGTCCCATACCTACAACATGTTCGACAGTTTAAAAATGACACTCATAAGATTACTTTTCGTCAGCTTCTTGGCACATTCCACAGCACTTCCATCAATTTTCACCTCATTATATTTGAAATTTGTGTTCTAACTTCTATTTGATACATTGGTAAGCTTTAGAATCCTATTAACTTAAAGCTACGATTAATCACCCTAGACTGGGTCCAGCTGTCACCACAAAAGAATAAAAATACAATGACATGTTTGTGAACCTCCAAACCTTCTTAGATCCCCCACTCGAAGAGAATTTCTGAAATGTTACAAATTATCGGATCCTAACTCCCATGGAATTAACAGGTTTTCTTCTTGATAAAAATTCTCGATGATATTAACCTCAAATTTAGCAGTGATATATTTGACGAAACCAAAACAACTACGAACAACGAAGAGCAAATGAAGATTTAGCATAAAAAACTCCTAAGAGATAGCAAATGAGTAATTAATTCTCTTTTTTTTTTTCAGCTTAGGAATCCTTCGAACGGAAGAAAAAGAAATTTAAAAGACATGATCATCCATAAAGTGACTTACTTCCTCCGTTGGAAGACGAAACAATTGCCTATACTCTTCACTCCTCGCTGAAGCCTGTGACTGTAAAAAAGAAAAAAACAGTACAGTAAAATCCAAAAAAAAAGCCGCTTGATCAAGTACAGGTGTGAAATGAAGGAGAAATACGTGAGGATCGACTTCACGGCTAGGACTAGGAGCAATATTTGAGTGATCATTGAGATCAGCGAAAGAAGAGGAAGAAGAGTCAGACGCGGCGTCTGTTGCTGATTTTGAAGAGAGAACATCCATCGCTGGCGACGTGTCAGGCCTCTCTCCTCCGCTTGCGGATGCAACTGCTGCCATGGCAGAGAACGAGAGGCAGGCAGGGAGAGGGAGATCGATCTAGGGTTTTTGTTCGAAAGGAAATGGTGAAATTGGACTGGAAAGTGATCGTGGATTGACTACTGGCGAGGTGGTTAAGTGTTGTTCGTTTCCCTTTTTTAGGATAACGGACAGAAATTGGTAGACGTTGCCGTCCGTTTAAGTCGGTACTCTGTGTTTGTTGCTAATCGATGTCGGTCCTAGTTTGGGAAGTTTACGCGTTAAGACGTCGTGGTGGTTTGTTTTGTGAACGACACGTCATTATGTGATCCGGTACCGTTTCGGGTGAATTGAAGGCGACGGGTTATGTTGTAGAAGAAAAATCGAAAAGATTTTTTTGAGCTTAATGATTGTTCACTTAAAAACATATATTAAAATTATATTTTTATATATTTTCAAATTTACTTTTGATATTAAGAAGATTTTAAAAATACTATAAAAAATTAATTTAAAAATAAAAATTCAAATTTTTGCAAAAATCTTTTCCAAAAGCAATCGAAACCTTTGGGTGTGGATAGCAAAATCCAATTTGTAGACTTTTTGACAAATTTTTTTATTGGGAATTAAAAAAAATACTTGTTCGCCTATATTAACATTAACATTGAAAAAAATTGTGAATATATATATATATAGAACTATGTATTAACCTTCTCTATGATACATTGAAAAAATATATTAGATTGATATTTTTTATTATTTTAATGTGTTTATTTTAAAAATATAAAAAATATATTATTTTAATATATTTTAAATTAAAAAAATATTTTTAAAAAACATTATTTATTAAATATATATTCTACGCAAATGATGGTATTTTAATTGAACAAAGATAAGAACTATCAATGATCATAGATATTAGATTCAGCTCGGCTTAATGATTTAACCCGAGAATCAAGCGAGCAAGAGTCCTAATCAGGTCTGAAGAAGTTTAAAGTCAGCCCTATAATTAGTCCGGTGAATTTCATCTGACTTTTTAGATTACCCGTAATCGGATGCCCAGCAAAACCCTGCAAAGATTCTTCCATTTTTGTCAGTATCTTTGCAACAGACTAAAGAATCTAATATTTGATTCAGCTGACATTTTTTTCAGTTTTTTTATAGCATATTTATTCTACTGCTAGTGCTAGAAGAAGAAATGAAGGTGGAGTGGTTGGTAGACAAAGGGTGATGAAGTGGTTGGAGATTTGGCATCGCTGGAAAAATAAAAGGCTTTAGAACCTCATCGTTTGTGTTTTTCCTTTTCTTTGTGGTCTGGATTTTTATTGACCAGAACAACAGATAAACTTTGTAACAGATATGAAATTAGGAGAAGCCGGAGCGTCTCTCTCTCACACGCAAAGAAAGCAGAAGGATTTCCATGGCAAAGGAGATGCTGGGATCATGCCTGGGGAAGTGAACAGATGGATTTTCATGGCAAAAGAGATGTTGACACGTGTGGGAACTTCTAAAACGCTGGCGTTTTGAAGAAGAAGAAACATCAAATTTACAGCTAGTACAATCAAGTCCAGATTTGCTTTTGATTTTTAAATTGCATCCATTTGCAATATTTTTTAAAATATTTCTAGATTAAGATAACTATGCGAATGGCTGTGAAGGATGGTATTTTACACGAACAAGTGGCAGCACATGAATGGTATAGTAGTGGTTAATTTAGCACGTGAATGCTAACTTTTGATTGACTGATTATTAATTATGGTATAGAAACAAAACTGAATGTGAAAATATATATTTTTGTATTTCTTGGTTGTATTAAATATTTTCAAGGGGGTGTTTGTTTTATAGAAAATATTCTTATATAAATTATTTTTCGAACTTTTTATATTTATATAATTTTAAGAAAATTGGTCAATGATCAAAGTCAAAGGAAAAACTCAACCCTAATTTTTGGATCTACAATAAAAAGTAAAATAATTAAATTAATTTTAAAATTAATATTTATTAAACTGGGTTCAAGGGACTTTTCATATTTTCATATTGGTTTTTTAGTATAAATATTTTTATTTTATCTAGTAAAAAGATAAAAAAAAATACAGTTTGAAGTAATACAAGTATACCATCGTTCTTGCATTTTCTTATCTTCATTAAATTTAAAATTACAGGGAAAAATATTTTATTTAGTAAATCATGCATATTTATTTTATTATTTCAGTAGAAATATTTCATTCTCTTCAAAATAATATAAATTTTTAAACTAAAAACAGCATAATAAATTTCATGTAAGTGAAGTCATATAAAAATAAATTGGCTGGAAATACAAAAAATCACCGTCCAGTTTACAGCACATATAAGAGTAATACAATTATAAATGAGGGATTCAATGGAGGAATTTTTGTAAAGCAATTGTTTTTTAAAAAAGAACAGATAGGTAAAGATGTCATTAAATGTTTTTTTTTTTTTAAAAAAAAAAGGAGAGTGATATGGGCCTGGAGTTGAGCCCGTTCATGTTTGGGCTTTCTCTAGGCCTAACCATTCGACATGTATAACATGTCATTCTTTCATTTGAGGCTTTTGCATGATAATTTGTTTTCTCTTCCTCAAGTTGAATTCTAGCCGCTCGTGTCCGATTATAGCCGCGCTGAATCTGTATTATTTTTATAGTAAAATATTTAGATGTCATATGCATATTTTAAAAAATAAATTAATTAATAAATTGGATTATAGACTTGATCAATTAACAAGCTGAATCTATTCGAATCATATTAAAAAAATAATAATAACCAACAAGAAAATATATATATATATATAAAAAAGATAAAAAAATCTTTATACAAAAGTAAGAAACAAAAAATTCAAAATTTATTTTTTGCTAAAAATTAATTTTTTTGTATGTTTTGGGTCGTTTAGATGCGCTGATCTCAAAAATAATTTTTAAAAAATAAAAAAAATCATTTTAATGCATTTCGGCACGAAAAATACTTTAAAAAGTAATTGCAGCCACACTCCCAAACAGGTAAGTACCTGATTGTGTTTAATGAATTTATTTATTAAAAATCAATTTGTAATTGAAATTAACACATATATAAAATTTATTAAATAAAACAAAAAAGAAAGAAATGTTATACAATACTGCATGTATTAAAAACATAATAAAAAATAAATATTTAATCAGTATAGAATATTAGAAAAACATATATGAATCATATTAACCTCTTAAAAAATCAAACATACTCAAAATAATTAAAAAGTAAGTACTA
>Ga0325402_1005153_pt1 | contig 12195 bp, 4 predicted proteins | sample PopdelMetagenome_22_FD_207212 | JGI IMG/M metagenome (GOLD analysis project Ga0325402, IMG submission 207212) | Populus deltoides microbial communities from Bellville, Georgia, United States - Xylem-PdKOR-R3 | ecosystem: Host-associated > Plants > Phyllosphere > Stem > Wood/Secondary xylem...
ATTTCTAATGTTTACTGGGTTTAAGCTTGAAAACTTCAATTTTGCCCATCATGGCTCGGCTCGATTATTAGAGATCTTGTAACTAGTCTGTTTCTTCGAACTTGTCTGTGCCAAAGGAATATGTTGCTTTCGAGATTAACATGTTCAAAGGTTTAACATCTTGGATGTCAAGATATATATAGCTTGGCATATGCTACATGTGATCTTTAATGCTAGATTTTCGTCTGGCTTACTTCTTGTACAAATTCTATCATGTACTTGCATTCTTTCAAATATTTTCTGATATTTCTCTGAAACTTGCAAGAAAATATTGACAAACTCTATCAAATCAACAAGCCAAGAGATTGTCCCTTTCTTTTCACTGAAGTCATGCCAATATTTTGTTAATGCTCCTCTCCACACTGGTGAAGATATTGGTAGTTGCTTTGAACAAATTAATTATAGTGAGGTTTTGAAGAGGAGTCTCCTCATGTGTTGGACTTAATTTTGAAATTTTTATTTAAAGGATTTTTAATTTTTCTAAGTGTCTCCTAGATATATTATCTAGGCATTTAATTATTAAAAGTGTATTTATTTTTTAAGTCTGCTTCAAATATTTCTAACAAATTGGACTGCAAAATATAGTGAGGTTTTGAAGATTTTTTGGGCTGAGTAGCCATTTCTGATTTGGTTTAGCTTGAAGATTAGAGAATTTGGATTGGTTTCTTGATTAGACCATGATTTTACAAAGACAATCAGCCACTAAAAATGATGTCAATATCTCACATTTAGTGACATGAAGGCAGTTCTACTCTTTGAAAATCTCAATGCTTGAATAGAGTTGTGCTTGCATCAGAGTATTTGTCAGTCTAGAACCATATTTCTTTCAATATATTTTTCTTATACGTTATGTTGGCTTGTTTATATGGAATGCTAGATGCTTCTATTTATTTGATTGATCTTTTTCATGAATACAAGTACATGCAAACAAAGCATTTGCTGTGGAAATTTTGCAGTTTAATTTAGAAAAGTTCAGTTTTTTGTATATAAAGCTGTTCTTATCTTGCAGAAGTCTAAAATTTCAGTTTTTAGTTTGAACTTTTTCATTAGAAATCTAACTCCTCACTGCTTTCTACTATTTTATCCAGGAAATAAAGATGTCATGAATGTGGGTCGGAAGGTTCGTATGGGTAAGATGTTGTCATGATCTCTCTTTACCATTTACATATGTTTCTCTGCATTGTTAATCACTTCAATTACGTATCTAAATGCTGTGAAAGTTTTCGCACCTAACTGTTACTGAAAAGGCTAACCAATCCCAGCATTCTCCTTTCAGCTCTTGGGGCATCTCTTGGTACGGTAATCATAATGTCCATAGCATTCTTCTTCTGGTACCGCCACAAGAAAAGGCAATATGTATCCTTTGTCTCTCGAAGCATTAAATCAGTTCCATGTTCCAAGGCATATATGGAGAAGCGAGGTAGCTACAATGGCATCCATCTCTTCTCTTATGATGAACTTGAAGAGGCTACTAACAATTTTGATGAGACTAGAGAGCTTGGAGATGGAGGCTTTGGGACAGTATATTACGGTAAAGAACTAACAATCATTATTACAGTGTTGGTTTTTGAAGGACACAATTTATTTAAATTGTTGCTGCTGCCTATGTTTCTTCATTAGGCAAACTTCCAGATGGCCGCGAGGTTGCAGTCAAGCGCTTGTATGAGAACAATTACAAGAGACTTGAGCAGTTTTTGAATGAAGTTGACATCCTAACTCGCCTGCGCCATAAAAATCTTGTTCTGCTATATGGATGCACCTCTCGGCATAGCCGTGAACTCCTACTAGTATACGAGTACATTCCCAATGGTACACTTGCTGATCATCTTCATGGTCAAAGAGCAAAGCCTGGTGCATTGACTTGTCGTACTCGGATGAACATTGCTGTAGAGACTGCAAGTGCACTGGCATATCTTCATGCTTCTGATATTGTGCACCGTGATGTGAAAACCACCAATATTCTCCTTGGTAACGATTTCTGCGTAAAAGTTGCAGATTTTGGGCTGTCTCGACTATTTCCATTAGACGTCACCCATGTTTCAACTGCTCCACAAGGGACTCCTGGTTATGTTGATCCAGACTATCATCAATGCTACCAGCTGACTGATAAGAGTGATGTCTATAGCTTCGGGGTGGTCTTGATTGAGCTTATATCATCAATGCCTGCCGTTGATATCTCTAGACACCGGCACGAGATTAATTTGTCTAACATGGCAATCAATAAAATCCAAAGCAATGCATTAAATGAACTTGTTGACCCAAGTCTTGGGTTTGAATCAGATTATGCAGCAAGAAAAATGATTTCTGCGGTGGCTGAGTTGGCTTTTCAATGTCTACAATCTGCAAGGGAGTTGAGACCCTCTATGGAACAAGTCGTAGAGATTCTGAAAGATATACAAAGTAGAGACTACACTGCGGAAAGGGCAGAAGAGATAGATATTCCGTCAGATGATGTTGTGCTGTTGAAGAGTGGCCCGATACCACTTGACTGCACGCTGTCACTGTGACCTGGATTAGCACTACTACGACCCCTTGTGCGCTAGTGCTTACCTGACTTTTTCCTTGTTTCACTATATTTTCAAGTACATATATAGCGAAGAAGCAGCATCCTGTGTGCAATGAAGTGACTGATATTGCCAGTCTCTATTTATTTGCCATGGCTTGGCAGTGTATTTTGACCAGATGTACATACATTGTTGGAGCAGCAGTGGAAGTTGAAATTTTGCTGATGACTTCTCTAATCTTTTACTTTGCTGCTGATTAATAGTTTCAATATTTGATTGTTTCGCTCATTCTATTGATAGAAGCTAGGAAAAGCAATTCCTGAAAACAAAATCTACTTTTGCAATGCATAATTGTCATTCAGTTAGTATTGCATCTATAGTATGTTCATTGGTTATTAGATTTTTAAGGATAGAAGACAGGAAAAGGTTGATTTTTAAGGATAGACTGCTCAATTTTCTTTCCCATCCACATTTCAACAGAATTTTCTCTGCAGTACAACTGATTCATGTTGGATGCAATCTATTAGAATTGCTTGCTTCGACAGGGCAGCCGTGAGCTTGTTGCTTATTAGCAGAACCTCATCAGCTATCTTGATCTCAGCGACTGGCTTCGTAAAATTCAGCAGTTCATCTCTAGGCTACGGCATTATTTCCATTAAAAAAAAACGGTTCACGAGATATATCATCCACTTCTCCGTGCTTGAACAAGGCTCAGCTGTAATTTGATATTGTTGATTGTTAGTGAATATATCCGGTAACTAATTGATTGGTTATATATAGTATTAATTTTATTTATGTAAAATATATTTATTATTAATAAAGGTATTTTTATCTTTAATATTTGATTTTATTTTATTAATGAATCTAATGTTTGATTAATAAATCTAGAGTAAAAATAAAATTCATGTGACAAAAATATTTTGCATAGAAAATTATAAAGTTGTTATAATTATGAGATTTATATTGCATCAAAGTATTGTTCATAAATATTTTTTTTATCAATACTTTATTGAGACTGAATATTAATTAAAGTTGTTGAAATCAAAGCATATTATGTTTCTTTTTTTATAAAAGAAAGCAGCTACTCTCATAAACTAAGATACAAGAGATACCTAGAACTCACATGCAAGTACTTGTTAGATGACATGTACACTACACTTGCATAAAAGAGAATTTCATATGGAGAGATCACTTATGTCCATGAAAAAACTCACGTTATAGTTGTGTAAGTGATCCTTAGAGTTGAGATCATTAAGTTATCTTATATAGAGAGTGTTATGTTTTGATCCTGACGACACATTGTTCTAATCAAGGTTAACAAATAGGTAGATATTAGATATAGTGTAAACTATATGAAGATATTTAAGTAATCAAGAGAGGATTCATCACCTTAGGTGAATTAAAAAAAATATTAATTGTGAAATCCTTGATCAAGGTGCAATGAGATTTTAAAAAAAATTTCAAATCGTATTTAAAGAATCAATGACTATAGTGTTGAGAACTAAAATGATTTAACAAAGTAGACATATTTCATGCTATAATGTCTAAATCGAAACATTCTTGATTAAGGATAATAATTAAACTGAGAAATTGATCACTGAAAGGTTAAGTCAAACCACTTATGACTTTCCTAAAATTTGGAGGATCATGATAAGATGTTAAACATTGTATCTAATCTTCAAATAAAAATCAATCAATTGTTGAATTGTTAATAAGTTAAATTGTATAATTTATTTAATTATATTTTAATAAATTAAATATTCAATATTGATTTCAAGAAATGGTTTGAAGCCATGAAATCTGAAATGGATTTCATGTACACCAACCAGGTATAGACTTTGGTTGATCCACCTGAAGGGTTGGAAAATATTCTCTATACTTCGGTTATAGAATCCATTATGTATGCGATGTTATGTATAAGATAAAATGTATTTCATGCTTTGAGCAGAATGAGTAGATAACAATCCAATATAGGTAAAAGTCATTGGAAGATAGTTAAAAATATTCTTAAGTACTTAAAAAGAACTAAGAATGTCTTTTTGGTATATGAAGGATATGAATTGAAAGTTCATGGTTATTCAAATGCTAGTTTTCAATCAGATATTAATGATAGCAAATCTTAGTAAAGATATGTTTTTACTCTAAATTGTGGTGTTGTGAGTTGGAGGAGTTTCAAGTAAGAGACCACAATTGATTCCACAACTAAAATTGAATACATTTATGTGTCTAAAGCGGTGAAAAAGGTTGTTTGATTTAATAATTCATCAATAAACAAGGTGTGATTCCTAACATTGTTGATCCAGTAGCCATGTAATATGATAGCAATAGAGTCATTGTACAAGGAAAAGAACCAAAGTCTCATTAATAATCCAAACATGTACTTAGGTGATTCTATTTAATTATAAAAATCATAGAGAAAAAAAAATGTAAAGATAGAGTGAGTCTGTAAACCTTGGTTAAAATTTTACAAGATTCATAAATATTAAAATTTTGATTCATAAATAAAATGGGTAAAATTAAACTAAGGGATTGTCATGTTAATAATAATATGGATACAAAAAAATTGTACTGAATTTAAAATTATCAGGTTGACGAGACAAAATACCCTTTTAAACAAAAAACACTAGATTACTAAAAGGATGGGAATTCTTATCTTTAAGGGCTAAAAGATGAGTATATAAGCACTATTGGCTTTCAAAGGAAGCCAAGAGTTGCCAGTTAAATAGAGAAGGAAAGAGGAAGGGATTTTTGACAAAATCCCTTCATTAATCTACCTAAATTCATATCTCTACACTAGAAATTAAGGGGTAAAAAAGGATTAAAAGAAGATTAGGCTTCAAAAAATGAAGAAAACTTAGGGGAATTTGGCATGGAAGGTGGCAAGTTCGGGAGGAGAAATTAGAAGGAAAGAAAACATGTTTCTAACACTTTCTTTTCTTCAAATTCTTGTGCTTAAGAGGCGAGAAGCTTTAATTGTGTGTACGTTACGTGAAAAGTACATTGTTTATTAAAGAATGCATTATGGGATATGATTTTGAATGAATGATTGAATTAATGCTTAATGTAGTGTTTGATTAATGCTTATATACATGAATATTGAATGGGTTATGATCTAATTTGGGAAAAAATTGAAAATAAACTTATTCCCATCACTTGCTACGTTTCGGCCTAAGGGAAAGAAATTAAGAAATGAATTTGCATGATGAAATTATTAGAGGAATTGTATTTAGAAATGATGTGACTTGTATTAGAAAGTTGAATAATTAGTATAATCCCTAAAATGAAAATTTGGAACCATTTTCTTTGACGGTAAGGTTTTGGCTAAGAGTAGGAATTAAAGGGGAGCGAACCATTTTGTTCGATTTGAGTTCTCGATAATAAAATGAATTAATAGTAGTATAAGAAAAAAGTAAAGGAAGTACATTTCTTTTATAATGGTTTAAATGTTTTGGTTGTGTGTTAAACTTGAAAGTTGAAATTGTGATAGTTTCGTCATCTAGGTTCTGGCTGCAATTAGGACAAGTAAATGAGAGATCTGGAAATATGTCTCTTCATAAAAGTTGTAGCATGATGTGTTAACTTTAAAAAAAAAAACTACCTTTGCAAAATTTGGAGTTATAAAACTCCTATCATGCTACTATTAAGGGTGATTTCAAGTTGGTATATGGCAAAACTAGTTATTGCTTCCTTTATCAAAGCTGTAACCTTACATCTTACCTTTTCAAAAAGACCAACCATGCCTAAAACAAAGCTCAATAACTCTAGGTATAATTAAAATACCTAACAGTGTTCGGGGGTCGAGTAGAATAATCCAACCAGGATTTTATAAATTTCTAATGTTGTTTGAAATTGTTGTTAAAGAATAATATTAATGTGAAAACTAAAAGAATGAGTATGAATATAAAAAAATTAACATATTTATATGCATAAGTGGAATCCTGAAAAGCTTTTCTTGTTAGTGTTTAAATGAAAATAGAGTTTGGATATGGTTGATAGTTATATTTCTGATAATAATAATTGTAACCATAATGGTCGGGTCAGAGAGCAAGTCAAGAGCAATAGGACGAGCACATGTGCTAGTTAGGAGTTAATCTCACACTCATATTTTTCTTCATATTGTAGTTTTAAATGTTAGTCAATGTTAAATTCTAGAAGTGTTATATATGTCTACATTGATAATGATGGATTGAAATTGACTAGTACCTGGAGTGGTACTAAAGGCGTTAGTGATTTTGATGACTAAAATTGAAATTGACTAGTACCTTGAGTAGTACTAGAGGCGTCAGTGAATCTCATGACCGAGACTGAAATTGATTAGTACCTTGAATGTACTTGAAGCGTTAGTGAATTTGACAACTGAGACTAAAATTGATTAGTATCTTGGAAGGTACTAGAGGTGTCAAAGAATTTGACGACCAGGATTAAATAAAATCGACTAGTACCTGGATGATGCTAGATGCATCAAAATGTCTGATGACCGGGATGATATGTTATTTAAAGTTTAAATGAAAATAACGGTAAATAGAAACATTGTATAAACAGGATAATCATAAGGTATCTAATTAGATAAAGAATTTATCTTCATAATATGTTATTACACAAAAGAAAATGAAAAATAATAAGAATCATAATTAAGGAGATATAATTTCTTCATATTATAATGGTCATTAAATAATGTTTTCTCATTAAATAATTAAATTTTGATTTTAAGATCTCATATTCATGCGAGCAACATATTACTTCTATGTTTAGGAGCTACAAAAGGTTGTAATAGGGACTTTTGTAAACTTTTCATGTATTATAATTTTTTAAAATGCTATTTGATGTACATCTAAATTTCAAATTTAGAAAACATATAACATTTTAGTCTTATAACCAATTAGTAATATTATTTCATAATTAATAATTTTATATAAAAGGAAAGCGTTAGTTTTCTTTTTATTACTTATCTTCTATCTTGTTTATATTTTATATCGCAGAGGAAAATAAATGTAATAATGACTATGATGATTATGAAAATAGTCTAGAATGATTGGATTAAATGTTTAGGTTGTGGAAAATTGTGAAAGACAAGGATATCAATACTTAATGTCGCATGTGTGTGGCGTCGCGACGATCATCTACCACTCAAGGAAAATGGTGTAATGGTTTATCTGGCAAAATATGAAGAGACGAGGAATTCTTGTCTCTTATCAGTAAAATATAGACTGGGAGTCGCCACCTAGTATTCTGGTCACTAGGAACCCTAACTGGTCTCAGAGATGGGGTAAGAAGACTGGTTGCGTAAAGGGGAGATATTAGCACCCTAAATATGCCCTACCTAAGGTAAGCTACATTGTTTTATCTGATAAAATCTAAAGTATTGCTGTGGTTTCTAATTGTCGGTCCGTTTACGGTTTAAGAAAAGTCCTCCTCTGTAAGGAGATCCTTATCTTATCGGGTAAAAACCTAACTGTTCTAAGTCGTCAAAAGAAAATACCTTTTTAATATTGGGAATACGTTTTACGTATAAATTTATAATCCCTGATACTAAAACAAAACAAAATAAAATTTTTGTTGTTTTTGAAATTTTGGCCAATGTTCTTTTGACTTTAATAAACTGGTTATTAAAGCCAAAATGCATGCTATAACATTGTTTTTTGGTGTATGAAAAAACACAATATGATTTTTAGCTTTGAGACACTTGGCCGTATGCACACAAATATTTTTTTCTTTTTTCTTTTTAATTTTTTTTTGTATTTTTGGAAGTTTTGACGAAAACCGAGTATTTTAATACCGGATTTGTATATTTACGGTGTAAAAATATAAATCGATATTAACCAAAATGGATAAAATAAAAAAAACACGATAAAATCACTAATGGTTTTTTTTTTTAAAGAAAAAAACAACATGGGCCAACACCGGGCCAAAATAAGAATGGGCCAGCATCGGCCCAAAAATTATAATTAGCTGGTTACTGTGCACAGCATAGTAACCACCTAATTATTTTCATTTGCTCTCATGTTCTGCATGCAAATGAAAACAGAGGGATACGGAGCAACGAAGGGGAAGAAGGAAGAAGAGAGAGGCGGGGGGAACTGACCTGCGGTGGCTGCTGTGGAGGCTCCTGGTGGTGCTCGCTAGTGGCGGTGAAATGTCGGTGGATCTAGGTGGCGTTCCTTCTCTCTTCTCTCCTCTGTTTTCCTTTTCTTCTTCTCCGTTTTTTTTCTTTACTGCCTTCTTCCCCTTTCTTTTGGTCTTTAGTTCTTTTTTTTTTTCGGTCTCTAAAGCCTCTCCTCTTTTTTTTGTCCCTCCTTTTGTGCTCTCCCCCTATGTATTTATAGGTAAAACAGAGGGGAGAGAGTCAGGGGCGGCCATTGTGCAGCCGCCCCAAAAAAACCGACAGAGAGGCACGTCCCCTCTATTTTTTTCACCGCCCTGTGGTAGGCCACGGGTAAGAGTTTATGTAAGTGGCTATGGTCGGCGTCTTTTTGATGTTTAGGAGAGAGAGGGAGAGGATAAACATTGGTGAAAACAGGGGAACAAAACTTTCTTTTTCCCCTATTTTCTGCGCGTCCAGGGGAAGAAGAAAGGTTATAGTGCCGTTCAAAACGGCATCGTTTTGGGATTTTTTTTAACAGTGTATGGAACGGTGCCGTTTTGGACAAAACGTGCCGTTTCATTTAAATGAAAAGGCGTCAAAATGTGTCTGAGTTCACATTGTTCCTCAATTTGTGATTTGTTCAATCGCATCCTTAATTGCAATTTTAATTGTAAAAATCAATTCAATTACATCCCTATCAAAAATCAGACAGCAGCCCTGAAGTTAGCCGCCCTTTTCACTTTGGTTCTTGGTCTTGAATTTATGCAATTTGACCCTCAATTGAGCAATAAACTTCTAATTTCTTCAATTTAGCCCCTGATCCAGTTTTAATTACAGCCCCTCTATTTACGCGCCTTTTCCAGTTTGGTCCTTGGTTTTGGATTTCTTCAATTAAATCCCTAATTGGCCATCAAACTTCAATATTTATGCAATTAAGCCTTTGATTTGACCAAATTAACTCTCAAAAATTATATTTTGACCCCAGAACTTTAATTTCTTCTAATTAAAGCCTAAATTAACTCCAAAATCAATTTTTCTTGCAATCAGAACCTCCATAAATTCAATTAAACCTTCAATAAAATTTAATTGAGTCCATAAACATCTGATTTTGGACTTTTCTTCCTCAAATTAAATTTTCTTTGTCAACAGGGTTCTCATCAGTCAACAAAATACTGTCAAATTTTAATCTTTGTAATTTCAAACCTTCTCAACCAATTTTTGACCATTTTTAGGGCACTCCGGCATCCTCTTCTCACTACTACTATTTTTTTAAATACTTTTTATTTTTTGTATTTATTTATTTATTTTTCTTTTCTTTTTAATTTTTTTCCTTTTTGCGCGGTGACCCAAAAATGGGTTATGACACTTAGAAACATAAAAAATTAGAGGAAACTCTACCAAATTTTTTGTAGAATTAAAATATCATGTTAATATATATATATATATATATATATATATATATATATATATATATATATATAATTCATCGATTTTACATTCTAATCATAATGGATAAAATAAATCAATTAAGTGAAATTAAAAAGTTGAAGATGTTATTGAATGCCTACTGAAAAAATCTTATAGATACTCTTATTAAGGCACTGTCCCAACAGAAGCATGGTCACCGTATGGAAGGATATTAGATACATGAGCGACTGACTTTAGTCTAAGTAAGAGATTGTTAGTGAATATACCATGTAGTTAATCGATTGGTGACATATAGCACTAATTTTATTCATGTAAAATATATTTATTATTAATAAAGGCTTTCTTTATCTTTAATATTCAATTATATTTTATTAATGAATCTAATATTTGATTCATGAATCCAAAGTAAAGATAAAATCCGTGGGACAAAAATGTTTTGTATAGAAAATTATAAAATTGTTATAATTATGAGATTCTTATTGCGTCAAAGCATTGTTTCTAAATACATCTATGCATAAGAAGTGGCAAATAAGATTGTTTGAATCAAGAAATTCAGGACTAAACTAGGTGTAGTTCCTAGAATTGTTGATCTAATAGCTTTATAATGTGATAACAATTAAGTCATTGCACAAGTAAAAGAACCAAGGTCTCATCAAAGATATATATATATATATATATATATAGACGATTCCATTTTATTAGAGAAATCATAAGGAATGCCTAGAACTAATATGCAAGTGCTTGTTAAATGACATGTACACTGAACTGACTTGCAAGATAATATCATATAAAAAAATCACTTATGTCTATGGAAAGGCTCACGTGATAAATGTGTAAGTAATTCTTAAAGTTGAGATCCCTAAATAGTATTATATAAGAGGTGTTATGCTTTGATCCTGACCACACGTCTCAATCAAGGGTAATAGACAGACATATATTGAACATAATATGAACTATATGGAGGTATTTAAGTAATCAATAGAGGATTCATAACCTTAGATGAATTATAAAAAAAATATTTTATTTTTTCTCAAATAATATTGATTGTAAAATGTTTGGCCAACATAGAATGAGATTTGAAAAGAGTTTCAAATCTTATTCAAAGAATCAATAACTACAGTGTTGAGAATTAAAATTATTTAACAAAGCAGACATATTTCATGCTATAATATCAAAATCAAGACATTCTTGATGAAAGGATAATAATTACACTAAGAAACTAGTCACTGAAAAGTTAAATCAAATCACTTATGAATTTTCAAATATTTAGGGGATCATGACAGGTTGATAGACATTGTATCTGATCTTTAAATATGAATCAATCAATTGTTGAATTGATAAGAAACTAAATTGTATAGATTATTTAATTTTATTTTATTTAGGATTATGATTTATATTTGAACCAATTTATTAGAGAACCTACTGAGTCACACATATAAGAACATTTGGTTAAAAATGAAAATGAGATGATTAATCAAGTGTGGCTTGATGGTAAATAAGCTTTAGAAATTAAGGACTAGAATGTATTTAATACTAGGGATTTGCAATTTTAGACCTTGAAATAATTAAGTGAGGACTTGATTGAATAAATTTCTAAAATTAGTCTAAAATAATATATGTGGTGGTATTTAAGGGTCAAATTAGTACTTTATCATTTATAGGGTTTTTTAGATTTTTCTATAAATTGAAAGTTATGCATTTTATTTTCTAAGAGGAGAATATAATATAGAAACACGCAGAACACAAAAGAAAAGAGGTAGTACTTTAATATATAACAATCATCATCTTCTAAAGGGGTTTAAGAGATTTCTCACTAGTGGTTCGTGTGTATTATTATTAGAGGTCGAATACTTTGACGATTTGTGGTTTATGCTAACTTAGCCTTAAAGCAAGTATTAAAAATTGAAAATAACATATGATCTTCAAGTAATCTTCCTATAAATCCCCAAATAATTCTAGATCTATTTAACGATATTTTTGAGACTCTTAAAAAATTTTAAATTTATTATTTCTACTATGTATATATATTTCGAGAAACCTAACATTTACAGCATAGATTGTACAGTGGAAATTCTATTGAAAAGGACATCCTGATTAATAAAAGGGACAGTACTGAAATTCGAAACATAAACTGTTAGATGT
>Ga0325402_1005156_pt1 | contig 12194 bp, 9 predicted proteins | sample PopdelMetagenome_22_FD_207212 | JGI IMG/M metagenome (GOLD analysis project Ga0325402, IMG submission 207212) | Populus deltoides microbial communities from Bellville, Georgia, United States - Xylem-PdKOR-R3 | ecosystem: Host-associated > Plants > Phyllosphere > Stem > Wood/Secondary xylem...
TGGTGGATACCCACGTGGCCTCTTCAACTGGTAGATATTTCCAGTGGACTAAACTTTCTTCGACAATTTGAGCGCCTTGTTTGATCCAGCGATGATCAATAACCGCTTGTGGTGTCAATAGAACTTCACCATCATCACTGAAGGAAGGTATCTCCGTGTCGTGTTCGTTAACATTTGTGTTGGTGTGGTACCGTTTGAGCAGAGAGACATGGAATATTGGATGAATACGTGACTCTGCTGGTAAATGGAGTTTGTAATGGATGAATACGTGACTCTGCTGGTAAATGGAGTTTGTAAATTGATCCGATTTTTTCCAGAATTTCATAGGGTCCATAGAAGCGACTGGCAAGTTTCTGGTATTCTCTTTTAAAAACTGTATGCTAGCGATAAGGATGGACAGAAGGACTAAATCACCAATATCAAATGAGACATCTCTTCTTTTTGTATCTGCGATTTGTTTCATCCGATTAACTGAGTGTGCTAAGTTGACTTTAAGCTGTTGGAGTAATTCATCGCGGTCCTATAACTGTTGATCCACTTCATGCACCATCAATAGTCCTTCATTGTATGATGGAATGGTGGGTGGAAGCCGGCTATAAAGTGCTTGAAAAGGAGTCATTCCAGTTGAGATATGGTATGTGGTATTATACAAATATTCTACCCAAAGTAAGTAGAAACTGCACTTCTTTGGCCATTGGTGGACAAAGCATCGTAGATATTGTTTAACGCAGCAATTAACAACCTCAGTTTGGCCATCTATTTGCAGGTGATACGCGGAGCTGAGCTGTAATTTTGTACCTGACATATTGAAGAACTCCTGCCAGAAATGGCTCACAAAAACTCATGCCATGTAACTTAATAATACCTTCTATAAATTTCTCTGCAACACTTTTAGCTGTAAAAAGATGTTTTAAAGGAAGAAAATGAGCTAATTTGTTGAGCCTATCGACGACTACCATGATGGTATCCTTACCCTGGGAGGCGGGTAATCGCTCAATGAAATCAAGTGTAATGTCATCCCACACTTGGCAAGTAATGGGCAGTGGTTGGAGGAGACCTGCGGGTGCCAATGTGTCTAACTTGGTTTTCTGGCACATTACACAATTTTTGATATATTCTTGGACCGATTTACGCATTCTTGGCCAATAGAATTGTTGTCCCAGTTTTTTGTATGTGCGCAGAACACCAGAGTGGCCGCCAACCTTGGTATCATGCATTTCATGCAGCAGCTTTGCACAAAGGGTAGAGTCTGCAGGGATGATGACCCGTTCTTTGTAATGAAGTAGACCATTGCGCCATACAAAGTGGCTGTGTAATTGATCCATGGCTACTTGACTCATGAATTGTATACATAAATCTGTCTTTTTCGCCTATTTAATTTCTTCCCACAAAGTAACCTAAGGAACAAAAAGATGGTGAAGAATAGGACTACCTTGTTTGCGAGAGAGAGCATCGGCTGCAGAATTTTCACGTCCAGGACGGTATGTGATCTTATAGTCATAGCCTAAGAGTTTGGCTACCCATTTTTGTTGCTTTAGTGTGGTGATACGTTACTCTAACAAGTATTTTATGTTGTGTTGATCCGTCTGAATATAAAACTTTCAGCCCAAAAGATATTGCCGCCACAGACGGATAGCTTCAAGGATGTCTAACATCTCTTTAGCATAAGTAGACCAAGATTTCTTTGCCACCTTAAGTGCTTTACTCATATATTGGTTTGCCTTGCTGGGTTAATATTGCGCCAATACCATCACCTGATGCATCAATTTCTATAGTGAAGACATCTTTGAAGTTGGGCATTGCTAACGTTGGTGTCGTTTTCATGGCGTGTTTGAGCGCAAGAAAAGCAGTTTCAACTTCCTCATGCCACCCGAAATGGCCCTTTTTAAGGAGATTGTTGAGAGTCCGCGCTATAGTGCTATAATTTTTGACAAACTTCTTGTAATATCCTGTCAATCCTAAAAACCCACGAAACTCTAAAATATTAGTAGGTCGTGGCCATGCCACCATTGCTGCAATTTTATTTTCATCTACCTTCACTCCTTGATTGGTGATTATGTGCCCTAAGTACTCCAGCTCTTGTTTGCCAAAAGCATATTTGCTAGCTTTGACAAAGAATTGTTGTTGCTGTAATATCTCAAAAGTCTGCCTTACATGCATCAAATGCATGTCCCACGTAGGACTATAGACTAATATGTCATCGAAGAAAACCAATATAAATTTTTAAAGATGAGGTCAAAATATAGAATTCATGATAGCTTGATATGTAGAGGGTGCATTACATAACCCAAATGGCATAACCAAGTATTCATAATGTCCGTTGTGAGTGCAGAAAGTAGTCTTTGGAATGTCCATAGGATTAACTCGTACCTGGTGATACCCGGCTCAAAGATCAAGCTTTGTGAAATATGAAGCACCATAGAGCTCGTCTAACATATCATCAACTGTAGGAATAGGAAAGCGGTCCTTCACGGTCGCAGCATTGAGTGCCCTGTAATCTGTGTAGAAACACCATGTTCCATCTTTTTTCTTCACCAACAGTACAGGTGATGAAAACAGGCCAGTACTTGGTCTGATAAGGCCAGAATTCAACATCTCGTGAACTTGCTTCTCAATTGCTTCCTTTTGATAATATGCATAACGATATAGCCGAACATTAATAGGTTCGGTTCTTGCATTGAGGGAGATACAGTGATCAACGTCCCTGCTGGGTGGTAGACCTGTCGGTTCCTTTAAAATTTCTGAGAATTCATGCAAAATTATCGTCATACTAGGATGAATTGTCTGGCTTTATAGCTCCACAGTACTGACCTGTAGACATGATGTAAAACTGGCATGGTTCTGGTGAATTGCTTTGGTGAGTTCAGTGATTGATGCAATTTGTATGCCTTCATCGTCTATTCCTTGTAACCGCCTAAGTTGGTTCTTCCACAGAAATTCCATGGTTAACTGTTTCCAGTTGCAAACCACAGAACCTAGCATTTCCAACCATTGGATTCCCAGAACTAAATCAAACCCTGTAAGTGGAAGAGAATAAAGAGTTAATGAGAATTGAGTGCCTTTCAGGTCTACTCCGACCTCTTCAAAACGCCCCTGACATTTCAATATTTCATCATTCGCCACTCGCACTGTGAAGGTTGTGGTTGGCACCACTGGTATTTGTAATGCATTGGCCAATCTTTCGTTAATGAAATTGTGAGTTGAGCCACTGTCGATGAATGCAATGACATCGTTGGACCCTATCCTGGCAGTGATGCACATTGTCTTGGGTGTAGCCCAACCTGTCAACGCATGTAGTGTAATTTTTGGTTCAGTGGTTGTCTCAAAATTCTTCTAAAGTGGTTGGTCTTCACTTTCATTATCACATAAAAGTGTGTTGCTGCCATTGGACCCTTCCAACATTAGGATTCGAGGCTCGCGACATTTATGTCCTGTAGTAAAACGATCATTGCAATTAAAACATAAATTTTGAGCTCATCGTCACTGCTTTTCCTCCTAGGTGAGGCACCGAATGGGATTGGCAGGAATCGTTGGTGCAGCTCGATTGAAATTGGGAGGAGAAAGCGTAGATCTTATTGGTGGTGGTAGCGTTGGTTTAATAAACCTCTTATGTATGCTAAGTTGATCATCCTTCATTCGGGCTAGACTGATGGCCTCCTTCAAGGTTTGTGGTTTAAACATGCGTATTCCATCTGAAATCTCAGTTTTTAAACCACCCATAAATGTACCTACAAGAGCCTTTTGCGTCCATCAGCGCACTCGGTTGCCCAGGTGCTCGAATTCTCGTTGATAATCTCACAGTGAGCCTCATTGCCTTATTTTTGATAGGGCCTCATCAAAATCCTCACACTCTTAAAGACCAAAATGAGCCTAGAGTTCGTCTTCAAAATTTGCCCATGATATATCGCGTCCTTCTTCTTCAGTCAACCAACGAACCCATTGCCACCACTGGTTGGCTTCCTCTTCCAAGTGGTAAGAAGCCAGGGAGACCTTCTGAAGTTCTAGAGTATTTTGAAATACAAAAAACTGATTCACACGATTAAACCACTCTACGGGATCATCTTCTGAAAATCTAGGAAATTCAAGTCTTGATGTCTTGGAAGAGACAATTAGTCGTCCCCCCTCTTGACCTTCACATTGCTAGTTGCCCTGGTTTGGAGGCTCCTGATTTGCCAGTAGCACATCAGAAAGTCGGTTAAGCATGTCCTCTAAATGTTGCAATCTAGCAGTCATGCCCAGCTCCATTCGGTGTAGTCCATCTTCTAACTACTCAATGTGTTCTTTATTAGTGTCCATAAGATCTTCTAAATTGCTCTGATTCTAATGATAGATACAACAAATATTTAACAAATATTGGCTGTGAAAGGTTTGTTTCTCTTCGGGTGAGAAAGTACCACAATAATTTAAATATTGATTGATTACCTCTTCATAATTCTCGGTTGCTTTAAATAAGCAAAACCGGTACAGGAAACTGAAATTAAGGAAAAGTTGGTAACTCACGATGTCAGATTACCCACATAAAAATTGAAAGTAACACATACTAAATAATAAGCATAACAACTATAACTAACTGAAATAAAAGGGACAAATAAATCGAACTACAGAAGACCTAGTTCTGTAGAGAACCCACTCTTCCTTAGCTCAATCTTTATCTCTTCTGCATACGTGCATGTCCATATAGATATTGTTCACATGCACCTATTGTTGCATGGCACATGCAGTTAATATTTCACGTTCACATCTTCCCGCACGGCACATGCAACTAATATATTACATTCACTTCAACACATATATTTAGGATTTGGCCTAATGGCCCTAGCTGATCTACGTGGCTTATCAGTTACACGGTGCTTTTAAATCGAACACTTTTTTTATTGCCCCTCGAATGACAGGGACCCTAGAGAGTTGATCGTGGACATAAGGCTTGTGTATCGAGAGGTTAATGCATCTACTGATGCTTTTGCTTACAATTAGGAAATGAGACTATTTTGTTTTTAACCCCTCCATACCTTTGCACCAATTGTATTTTTGAAACACGGATCGGCCTGGCCGGTCGACCCGGGTCAAAGTAAAAACTCGCAGAGGAATTGGCCCGGCAAAACCCGGCCTTTTATATATATACAGAGACGTGAAACAACGTTGTTTTGACCTTTTAAAAGGTCAAAACAATGAAGACGAAGAGCAAAATTGCAGACAGAGAGAAAACCTAATTAAAGAAAAAGCAATTTCAATAGCGAAGAATAAAGGAGCAAAAGACTCTTGATCAATAAAGAAAAACTGATTTTAATAAGGTTAGACTCTTATTTCTCTTCACGAATCTCCTTCTTTCACTCTCTCTTTTCTTTATTCTTTGCCTTTTTTTGAACTTGCATATCTGGCATCGATTCGCAGTTCCTGATCTCTGCATCGATTCGCAATTCTTGATCTCTGTTCTTTTCTTTTATGCACGTCTTTATTTAAGGTTTTTACATGCACGTCTTTGAGTAAATTGACAGGGCTAAATCATCTTGGATAAAGAAAATGGTGAATTATTTCAATTGTATTCTTGTTTTTTTAGGACAAGTAGGATTTGTTTAAACACCTGGATCAAGAAACTTGTTAAGTTACAAAATTTATGAACACCTGGATCAAGAAACTTGGTTCTGGACGTAATCTCTGCGAGGGAGAGAGAGATATAGGGAGAAAGATGAGAAAAGATTACTATCTTCCATTTCTGTAACAGTGGCATCAAAAGGAGGTTTATGTTCATTTCTATTAATGGGTTTGTTTTATTTTCACATGGCTTTCTATTGTTGGCATTGATTTTGCATTCTTTGACCATTTTCTATATGATGCTAATTCATGTTGAAATTTGAAAACTTGTCCGGGATTTTTCTCGATTGATTTGAATTTTATGGGAGCTATAATGTTCAGGATGCTTGGATACTAGTCATCTTATGCCTTGATTGGTTACAATGTCTGTATGATTGCTTCATTTTACATTTTTTCTTCAGTTCTTATAGCCTTAATTTGTTTTTGAAACTGTTCCATCGTATCTTCTACAAGCATTTAGAAAGTATTCTTAAATCTTCTTCCTCTCTAGTTACTTATATGTTGTTATCATTTCATATGGAATCATCTTGAATTACAGCGTCCCCATTTTAGCGAATTGCTTATAGATGCATAGCTGCTGTTTTGCATTTTGTGTCTATGTGTTAGTATGATAATTGATGCACATTGCATATTTGGATATCTTGCAGCTTTTGGATATGGCAATCATGAATCATGGGGTCACTGTAGAGACTGAATATATAATAAAAGTATATAAATTTTGTGTTTTGGATATTGAATTAAATTTATCTTGTTAGTTTAAAATTTAAATTTGGTTTATTTAAGTGTTGCATTGTAACTAGTTAGGTGTTTTCTATAGGTGTTGTATTGTTTTTTTTTTTTTAGTTCACCCGAGTCAACCCATCTGACCCATAACCCAATCATTAGATCGGGTCGACCACCAGGTCGGATTTCAAAACTATGATTGCGATCATACTTGTGTAAGGGAGTTTAGAGCTTGTCGAGGCTCCGTTTGTCAAAAAAAGAAAAAACTGGATGCCTATATAGGAACCAAGCACCCAGTTGAGTAGGGATGACAATTTCACACAAACTTAAAGAATATCAACTTGAATGAGTAGGAAATTTTTAGACCTGATAGTATTTAGTTCATTCGATTTGAGTTTGGGTAAAACTTGAAAGTAAAAGGTTAGGTTTTAAGTTAGGTATGGATATTGATTTGCTTAATCCGAACTTGACCAGAAATAAATAAATAATGTTAATTTTTTTTAAAAAAAGTTACACACACACACACACACACACACCAAGCTAATTATGCACTAAATAGTACTAGATTATAGTATTTGAGCTATGGATATCTATTAGGTATACGAAACCTCACCAGGTTGGAATATTAAAAATTTATACACGTTCAAGTTTGAATTTGGTTTGGATAGTTATTTTGGGTTTAAGTTTGATATGTATAATACAAAATATAATATATGGGTATCCATGACCTTTCATATCATTATATGGAGATTTATATATTTCATTTGATTATTCAATTCAACTTGTTTTTAAATTTTTTTTCATTTAAAAAATTAAATTATTTTTTATATGTTAATGTAAAAAATTATTTTTAAAAAAAATATATATTTTTAATTAAAAAATATTTTGTACAAAATCAAACCCACCCCACCCCCGCTTTTTCTTCGAGCTTCTATCAGCCTTATTAGGCTTTATGTCTACTTTAGTAATTGTATTGAATTCCCAATTATACTTTTGGGTTTTGGAGCTTTAATTAACGATACATATTTACCCCCGGTTTTCAATAAAACTAGTCAGTTCAACTCGCTAGCCGCCGCAGAGGTTTTTTTAAAAAAAAAACAAAAACAAAAAAACCAAGTGAAGTTTTTTAAGTCAACATAATGACTCCTCAATCCTCATCGTATATAAGCTCGATTTGAGAGCAAATTAGGGCTCTGCAAACAACCGTTTGTTTGCAAGAAGTTTTTTTTTAAAGTGAATTCCAAGAAAGTATTTTTCGATATTTGGTAGTGTTATGAAAAATGAACTGGAAAACATTTTCCAGTGTTTGGTTATGTTATGGAAAATGAACTGGAAAATAATTTATTAATGAATTAATTTTTTTTTCAAGTTTATCTAATATATATAAAATATTTAATATAAATATTCTTAAAAATAAGATCAATAAGTTCAATCATTTTAACTTTTAAAAATAATGTGATTATCGAATAATTACATAAACATAAGTTTCGAAAATCACCTCGCATGCAGCAACACAACACACGATCGAGTTCATGGCTAGGTTCAATTCTATTCTATTTTGATTTGTTAGTTGTAACCATGGAGATTGTTAAGTTTAGGCACTAATAGGTAGGCAAGGCTGGTCCATAATATTTGTATGATAAACAAACTAATCAACCCAATCATCAGTTACAAATTAGAGAGATTTTATTGTTAATCTCTATTTTTAGGGGAACAATACCTACTTAGAGTTGTATTACATTATATTTCATTATATTACTAAACACATAATTTATAACTAAAATTACAAATATAGTATAATTAGTTCTCATGATCTGTGTCGCGTTCTACTACAAGCACATGAACAAACTACAACAGCATATACCTTTGCTTTATAAAAAAAACCCCACTATTCCCCAGCTCTTGCATTGCAAATCTCTAACTCTCTCCCTAATTAAGACATCATCATTCGGTTTCTCACAAATTCCCCTCATTCCCCTCTCATTCCCCAATTCATTCGGTTTCTTAAATTCCCTTTCATTCCCCTCTCATTCGGTTTCTCTCATTCCACTGTCATTCCCCTCTCATTCCGGTTTCTCACAAATTCTCCTCATTCCACTGTCACTCCCCTCATTCGGTTTCCCCTCATTCCCCTCATTCAATTTCCCCTCATTTCCCCTCTCATTCCCCTATCATTCCCCAGTTCATTCGGTTTCCCCTCATTCCCCTCTCATTCCACTGTCATTTGGTTTCCCCTCATTCCCTTGTCATTCCCCTCATTCGCTTTCTCAAATTCCCCTGTTATTCCCCTGGGTTTCCCCTCATTCGGTTTCCCCTCCTGCATACCCAGTTCTCTCTCGGCTGTTCTCTTGTGGCTGTTCTCTCTCGGCTCTCTTTCTCTTCCCCTGTTCTCTCTTGGTTCTCTCTCGCCATTCCCCAGTTCTTTGAAGAAGCAGGACAACATCACAGATTCAAGGGGCAAGGGGCAGGAGGGCTAGACCTCAAGGATCTGCTCCTCATTCCCAATTCTCATCCCTCTTTCCCTCGGCAGTTTCCCCTCCTGTTTGCGTCTCTCTCTTTGTTTTGGATCCGGTGACGGGGAAACAGGGTAGGGACTGGTTGGGGAAGCTGCCAAATGTGCAAGAAAAATTGTGTTTTTTATGGCTTGCTTGTAATGAATTTGATTGGGTTTTTCTATGAGCTTGTTTGAATGTGACGAGGAGATGAAGAAGAAAACTGGGTATGGGAAAAAAATTGACAGGCAGCTTCCTCAACCATGATGGATTGTTTGTACAGCAAATATAAATACAAAGAAATAGTTTTTTTCAGAACAGACAACAAATTAAAAAAGATCAAGGATTTTTTGCTATAATTCTTACAGATCTAAAAAATACAAAAAAGATAAAAAAAAATAAAGAGAAATAATAGAGAAATTTAAGGGGAAAAATACCTGAAATGTAAGTGTGATTCTCCAGATCTTCTTTGCTTTTCAACTGTTTTCGGAAAGAGACACAGAGAGAGGAAAGATGTGTTTTATCAGTAAAGAAAAGTGTTTTCCTTTTCACAAGGAAAGGAAAACACTTTCCTGCAGGTAAAGGCAGTTTTTTTTGTTGACCGGAATAAACTTTCCTTTGACTAACTTTCCGGATGGTTGCCAAACATGGAAAAATAAGGAAAATGAATTCCTGGAATTTAGTTTTTTTGAAACAAACAAGGCCTGGGTAAGAATTGACACAACATAGTGCAATCAATACCTCAACTTCGCTGATACAATTAAAGTCTTATTTGATTTTTTTAAAAAGAAAAAGAAAATTAAAATAATCTCAATTCAATGCTTTTTTTTATAAATAAATATTAAAATAATAATATATTAAATTAAACCAGGACAAATAGAATTACCTCGCTCAACTTATAATTTAAACCATAATCATGATCAAATTTAGTAACCTTGTTTCTTGAAATCTATTTTTCTATTTAACCTATTAATTATAAAAACAAAAATTCATAGGAGCAATAATGAATAAAATCTTTGATGAGAAATGTATTTTTTTAACCTAAAATTTATTTCTTTATTGAATTATCTCTTAATTATTTGTACAAAAAAATGTTTTTTTAATTACAAACCGGTTACCATCTATAACAAGTTTTAAAATAAAATTAAGGCAATGTCTCAATATGCAACTTGTTTTTGAAGGAAAAAATAATAAATGTTATAAAATAATGTAAAAAATAATATCAAAAAAAGTTAAAGAAAAGTAATTTTTTTCAATTAAATATCCATGAACAATCTTTTTTCTCTTATTTTTACCTATTAAGTACACAACAATTGAAAAAACAATTGTCAACACCCCTATAAATTTAAGAACCAAGGCATAACTGAAAAGTAATATAAATATCGTGTTAAGGTTTTTTCTTTTCTTTTTATTCATAATGCATCTCAATAAAAATCTAAAAAAAGATAAATTTTTGAAAAAAAAATTAGAAATGGACCGAGCGCTTAGGCTGAAGATCTGGGCTTTAACTCTTGGACTAATGATGTGCTCTCTACTTCTCAATTTTTCAACCACTAGAAAGGAGGTTGGGAAATAGGGATGAATTTATTTGGAACTAAAAACTCATTTTTAACCTATTTCCACTTTAAAACACCTTTATAAAAATTTGTCATGTCATGTTGTCGCACTTAAAGATAAATGTGACTCTTTGAAATATAATAGGAATATATATATAAAATTGGAGTCACACTTGGTAATTAGAGGAAATTAGGAATCCTAAAGATTAACACTGATTATAAAGATTCAGGTAAAAGTTAGTTATATTTAAGAAAAGAATGACATCAGTACTGTAACCTATTTCCACTTTAAAGCACCCTTATAAAAATTTATCATGTCATGTTGTCACACTTGAACATAAATGTGACTCTTTAAAATATAATAGGAATATATATATATATATTGGAGTCACGCTTGGTAATTAGAGGAAATTAGGAATCCTAAAGATTAACACTGATTATAAAGATTCAGTTAAAGAGTTAGTTATATTTAAAAAAAGAATGGCATCAGTTTTACTGTATCTTTTCAAATGAAATGTTACTTTCATTCTACGTTTTTTTATAAATTTATCTATCTTTTAAATTTCCTTGAAATATTCTAATTATTTTCAAATCTTATTTACAATTTTTTTTTATGTTTAGCAAAAAATTCAATATCGGTTCTTAGAAGTAGAAGACTTATTGATTTAGTTTTTTTATGGGTTTTCGAATATCTATTCTTATAAATAAGAAACTCATCGATCTATTAAATTAAAATATTATTAATTTTAATGAAACCTTGACAAAAACTCGCCAATATAATTTGAATTTTTTTTTATATAAAAAACTATTAAGTTTATGTCAGTCCCTAAAATAAATTAGAAGATACGTAAAACAATTAAAATAAAAATCGACTTTGATCCTTTATATTAGGTTCTCATTAAAAAAATCTTTTAAGTTCTAATTCTTATATTTCTAAATAAAAAAACCTTGAATTTATTTATTGCAAACACAATTTTAAAGGTTTGAACTCTCATCATCTCCTTAATTATTCATGCATGCATTTTATATCTACAAATCATTGCACACGACTTGGAACCCTAAGAGACTTGTAATTTAGATAATAAATCTGCCTATGAAAGGAGAACCAATCGGCCACTAGAAGTAAGATTTAATACAACTCTATAATTAACTATAGGAATCAAACAAAATCAAATAAAAGAAAAGGCATTCATGTAAGTGATAAAATCAAAGGAACATACCTTTTTGAGAGATCACTAGAGACTGTTGGTTTCTTTGGTCGTGAAAGCTTCTCGTATGCCTACAGAAAACTTTATGCTCGCTCCTTTCTCCTTTCCTTTTATATATATATATATATTTCTTGTCTCCTAATCTATGCTATTTATAGGTGTGAGAATGGCTAGAATCATGGGATTTAATTATGAGAATCAATCAAAGATTGCTAGATTTTTTGGGCCAAAATCCCGTGATTAAATTATAGGATTGAAATTTGATAATAAATCAATTATTGTTGGATTCTTAAGGCTGGGATTTCATCTGGGAAAGAAATAAAAAAAGGGGTGATGTTCACTTCTTATTTTTTAATTTAATTTTATTTTATTTTATAAAAACAACGTTATAGGGAAAGGTTGGGAACTCAAAGTGGCCTTGATTTCTATACTTTTTTTTTATTGTAGTCCTTCCCCTTTTGATTTTTTAATTTTCATTCAATTAAAGTTTTAATCTTTGATTTTTCTTTTTAATTTCACTCTAAATGATTTAATTGAACCTTTTAATTTTTCTACCTTTTCCAATTTAATCTTTGGTTTCTAAAACTATTTATTTTTTGTTAATTTTTCCATAAATTCCATTT
>Ga0325402_1005160_pt1 | contig 12192 bp, 10 predicted proteins | sample PopdelMetagenome_22_FD_207212 | JGI IMG/M metagenome (GOLD analysis project Ga0325402, IMG submission 207212) | Populus deltoides microbial communities from Bellville, Georgia, United States - Xylem-PdKOR-R3 | ecosystem: Host-associated > Plants > Phyllosphere > Stem > Wood/Secondary xylem...
AAAAAAGTTAATAAAGCATGTCGATATATATAAAAAGTGCATTTATAGAATCACTCGGGAAGGGATCTTAATCATCAAATTAATAAAAGCAAGTTTTTATTTATTTATTTATGTTATAAATAAGAGATTTGAACTGAAACCTCTCCCAGAGAAAGAAAGCAACATTAATATCAATTAATTAAGCCGTAAATCATTTAAAAAGAAAAGAAGTTAATATTCCATACATCACACTACATGGATATTATATCCATGAAATACGATTTATTTTCAAGATGCTTTGATGGTGAAATAATAAACACGCGAGACTCAAAATCTCATGCTAAACTAAAAAGCATGGAGACTCGAGTCCTCTTAAGGAATAATATTAAAAATGCTCATTGAATGAAAAATTCAATAAGAGATCTTGCATCGAATCGACATTGATATACTGATTCGATCCTAGATCTTTTATTGAATTGAAATAACTTCAGCCGTGGATCATGAAATCTTGGTGATTTTTTTTATCTAATGAATAATGAATGGGGAGTTTACTTTGAAATTGTCATTTCTGGAACCACCCCTGAGTCTATGTCTTCAACATAAATAACATAATGGTAGATTGATGCAATAGAAACCTCTAGAAAATACTTGCTCGCAACCCAACAGATAAAGTATACTATATAATCCGTTTTAGAAATTGATAATTTATCCATTCAGTGACTTTGACACTTAAATTTTTTTTTGAAAGATGGTGGTTAAAATATTAAACAAATTTAATTTGATAATAGTCATCTTATTCGAATCTAATAATCTAAGGGAGATTGCCATAAAAGAAGAATTAAAACTGGTAATTTTTTCATTTCGAGTGTAGATCGATGGTCAATCTTCTAAAACTCAATTGGTCGCTAGCTAGAATGGTAAACTCGCTGCGTGACAATTTAGCACTAAATTTCCACTGTTTTTAAATCTAAAGAAAACAATGATTAATAATAATCATAAATACTCGAAAAAAGTAGAGAAAATGAAGTTAATTGAGATTGAACAAATTAATAGTATTCGATATTTATGTTTCGTCATCTCAATATATACACCCGTGACCCATCACTTGCATGAGTGTGTGTTTTCCTTGATGAAAAAAATAAACTAGACTTGTAGCTTATTGTAATCAATATTTTTCCAAAATAAAGCGAATGAGATTTTTAATTTGAGATGAGTTTTTAATGATTTTCATTATTAACTTCTTAATCATCTTGAACTTTTTTTTCAATTATTTTTTTAATAATAATTTTATTTTCAAGTAAATTTATGTGCTAACTATTTGATAATTTTAAGAGAAATACTCCTCAACACAGGCTTAATATATATATATATATATATAAAATTTAAAACCAAACATAGTTCAAGAAGCTATAATGATTTAGGGAGTAATTGATTGGATGGTTTAATCTGTTTTTTATTAAAATTTATTTTTTTTATTTAATTTTTTTATGTTTTGATATGTAAGTATAAAAAATATTTTTAAAAAATTAAAAAAATATTTTTTTAATATTTTTTTCAAATAAAAATAATTTAAAAAATCATCAACATCTACAAACCCCATAATAAGTCAAACAATCAATTGCTTCCTTACCAACAACTGCTAGTTATATATATACTTGTTGGATACTATGATAGACATGCAGAGGATGTAATACTAGTGTGATAAAAAAACAAAAGCGAAAAAATTATAATGTCAGGTGTCTTGTCAAGAAAAGCAACAAGGAGTCGCTAGGCACGTGACTTCAAGAATCTGTGGAGACGTGGCGTGAAACCATTTTCAAAGTTTCTAAAAGGCGGTAACCAATGCTTAACATACACTTGTCACCGTGTGACGCGTCTTCTCGAGAGGTGTCGCCAGAAAACCATCCCTCTTTTAATTCGGCTCTTGCGACGATCCTCTACATCAATAACTTCCCTGCTTTTGGCGTAATTTACGGCCTAAGCCATTACGAGGTGAGTTTATTCTCTTCATTTTTTACCTGGAAAAAAAAACCGAAGATAAAGGTGTTTGGCCATACGAACATGAAATCCGAGCATTCAAACGAGTCCGACTAGGAAAATAAGAATCTGTAATTTCTTTTCCTCAGAAAAAAGAGATATTGAATTAAAGTGATATTAATTATTTATTTAATTCAATTTGATTTTCAAAGAAACATATTGTTTATGAATGGAATCAGATTTTGTTTCTAAGCAATATTGTTTACACACGCCACCCACGGTAGACAACAGGAGAACATCGTCAAACGGTTAGAAAACAACGTTGTTTTTTAAAATAAATTAAAGGGCAAAAATGAAACCAATAACTGCTTGTCTTATTGTATATATTTCTTTTAATATTTTTTTATGCATTTCTAGAAATATTGAATTTCTTGGTTCACAAGTCACGAGTTAGTTAACATCTGACGAGGCTTAGGGTTCAGTAGAAATAGGAGTCTGACAGAGCTGCCGGGCATTAATTCAACTAGCTACCCAGCTAGAGCAGCTCTTTTCCTTGTAATCCAACGTCGAAGCACAGCTTTACAGAGGTTGCTTGTGTTTTCAAGAACAAAAATCAGGTATTATTTTAAATTTCTTGTCGATCATTAATCTTATCCCCATTCTGGCTTGCAATCAGTGGTTTTGATAGGCTTTACTCTGCTTATATATTCTACATTCGAGTTTTTGTATGGATGTTTGTCATTATGATTTTTTATATGTTTTCTGACTTTATAAGATATTTAATAAATCTAAAAATTAATTATTATATACATAAACTGACTCGAACACCTCGAATTATATAAAAAAAAATCATAACATTATGATATCTATTAATGGCTAATTGCAAGATTCAAAAAAGGTTACCTGCCATGAACAGAACACAGGGCCGGGCCGGCATCGATTTATCATAAATAAATATTTTGTATGCTTAACGATTGATATATTTCATAATTTCAATGTTCTGGTTCTGGTGTCTTACCATATACAGTTAGTCCAGATCAAGTAAAGCGTCACATTTGATATTGTCAAAATGGCCAAGAAAAATATTGATAGAAAGAAGACGAAGAAGATAGGCTTTTTTCTCTTTCTAATTTTTTTTTTATTAATATGGGTGTTCACATCAGTTTGAGCGTATATCAACTAATCTTATGAGTTCTGAAATTAATGACCATATAAGCCTTCAGTGACCATTATATTAGCAACCACATGGCTCAAACCTGAGATTATAGAAAAAACAAACCCCTTAATCTCAAGTTTTTATCATTGAATCACCTACTGGATGATTTTTTATCCTTAATTAACTAGGTTCTGGCTCCAATTTGATCAAAATTCGTACACATACTGTTTAATTCTCTTGTTATCTCATGTGCCACAAATATATAGGAACAGAAGATTATTTTGAAAGCAAAATTCTGAGGGATCAATATTCTTGTAATTTTAGAGACAAGTACTTGTATAGGAGCGTTAAATCAACGACAGAAAACTTATAGAGTTAAATCATAAATAAAGCATGTGATTTTAATGCCTCGAAACTCAAAGGTCAAGGATGGTATCAAATCATGTACACACACTTCTGGTTTTATTTTTTACTTTTTAAAATAAAAAGAATTAAGAAAACAGAAATGGTTAGTTTAGGATTGCATTTAAAACTAAAAAAGTTTCAAGATTTAATAAAATATTATTTTAAAATAATTTCTAAACACCTCAAAATCTAAAACACAAAAGCCAACAAATTAAATAGGCAATTTGGTCATTTTGCAAAATTGGAGCATCTAACTCTTAACTTGTATCCTTGTCACGGCCTAACTTAATTCACATGAGTGGCATTGATTACCTTTGGAACCTTTTCAATTAAGAAATTAGATATGAAATAACTCTTGAGTCAACAACAGGTCTCTCTTTTCTTCGGTAACCGTTGCTTTGCGCGTGAAAACTGTGAAGAGCTTAACAGGAAGAGATAAAGCTGGAGAGAACATTGCTTCCCGCGTTTTCCATGACCCAATTTCTTATAATGCCATGCGTGCAAGCTATGCTAAAATCTTTCAGAGCTATAATCCACCACAATACACACCGCTAGCTTAGCCACCCCTCTTCCTTATTTCTTGGTCCTTGATGGTTTTAATTCTCTTTAAGCTTCTTCATTCTTCAATCACCTCTACTTCTCTTTAAGCTAATTTAGTTTTCTTCTCTTTTGCTTTATGTTATTAGTTTGCTTGCTTAAAAAGAGAAACCCATTACCTTTTTGTCAAATTAATAACTGGCCCCTGTTGATTCAAAGATATTCTACTTTGATTTGTCGACAAAGGGTTCAAAGGCTTAAATTAACTTGTAGTTCTTTCTTATCTGGTTTTTGTTTTACTTGGTCAGTTTCAGAGCCTTGAGAATCTATCTCTCTTTAAGAAGTTTGTAGTGGTCTATGATACTTTCTAGTCGACTTTGATTATCTATGGTTGTATAAAGCTTGCAACTCTTTGTTGGTAATTTGGTGGCGAGTCTTTGTTTCTTTATATATAATAACTTTGCTGGGGTAGGATCTTCTCTTTGCAGAGAGGTATAGTAGTTTTCATTATTGTTAGGAGAAAGGGAAGTTGCAAGAAGGGACTAAATTGAATCAGGTTTGTGTTTAATTCTTGCTTTGTTTAGATTTGAATTGAGGCTATGGGAGGTCATGTGAGCAAGAGGCCAGCTGAAGCATCATCTTCTTCTATCAATCTCAACAACAATTTACAATACACGACTGGATTGAGCTCTTACGAGGCTGCTTGCCTGCTTGACAAGGACTTGCAGTCCTTTGACACCACCCTCCAAGCTCGGACCAATCATGTCATCAATACTCTTGCTGTCGGTGTTGAGGTCCGTGCACTTTCTTTTGATTCCTTGAAGGAAGTCACAGAATGCTTGTTGGAGATGAACCAAGAGGTTGTTAAGGTTATCTTGGAGTGCAAGAGAGACATATGGAAGAATCAAGAATTGTTTGAGCTTGTTGAGGAGTATTTTGAGAATAGCTTGCAAACTCTAGATTTCTGCGCTGCATTGGAGAAGTGCCTAAAGCGTGCCCGCGATAGCCAATTGCTGATTCTTGTCGCGCTTCAGCAATTCGAAGAGGAAAGTGAGGCAGGAGGGAGTAAGTATGTGAAGACCTTGGAGGAACTGAAGAGTTTCAAGGCAGCAGGTGATCCTTTCACGGAGGAATTCTTTCAAATCTTTCAATCTGTGTACAGGCAGCAGATAACGATGCTTGAGAAGCTACAACTTAGGAAGAATAAGCTTGACAAGAAGCTCAAGTGCATTCATGCTTGGAGGAAGGTTTCAAGTATAATATTTGTAGCTACTTTTGCTACTGTATTGATTTGCTCAGTTGTTGCTGCAGCCATGGCTGCCCCTCCTGTTGCTGCTGCTCTTGCTGCAGCATCATCAATCCCATTAGGCTCAATGGGGAAGTGGATTGATTCTATGTGGAAGAATTATGAAAATGCATTGAAGGGACAGAAGGAGGTGATTAGCACAATGCAAGTTGGTACTTATGTGGCCATAAAGGACCTTGACACCATTCGGGTTCTAATTAATCGCCTGGAGATTGAGATTGAAGCGCTAATGCAAACAACTGACTTTGCAATTAAGCATGATGCTGTGAAGCTTGCAATAGAGGAGATCAAGAAGAAGCTGGGGGTGTTCATGAAGAATGTCGAGGATTTGGGATTACAGGCTGATACATGCAGCCGTGATATCAGAAGGGCTCGGACTGTGGTTCTGCAACGGATCATTAAAAATCCCCAAAACTAGAAGGATAATGATTCTTGATACTTTCAACTGGATAGTTGTTGATATTCTGAGATATATCTGATTCTTAATTGTGTTCTGTGATAATTATAAAATACCCATTTTCTAGTTTGTATGATTGATTATTGCGATTTCATTAATGTTCTCAAGTAATAACTTGACTGCCATTGATGTTCAGGCAGCAACATTTTATTAGTTTCCATTCTGGCAAATATTAGTTCATGTTCATTAATTACTTTCATTGTGACCATTGATTTCTACGTTCAATGTATACCTGTTTCTTGCTCCAGCAGTTTGGTAAAATGTTCAATGTATACCTGTTTCTTGCTCGAAGTGGAACGACAAGTTGGTCCCCTATCTGTTAAACAGTGACGATGGCAATGAGCCAAGCTTATTCAAAATGTTTGACTGGTAGCTGTTGTCCAGTTCAGAACCTCTCTTTCTGCTTTGAAGGTTTCAATAACTTCAATACACAAGACATTCTTAGGCTACCCATTGAGTTTAGTCACCCCTCCTTTTTTTTTTCGGCTTTTCCTCGCAATTCCCCTGTAGAAAGTATGTTCACACAACTCTCTAGAACCTGACAAGGCTGAAATTTCTGTGTTGGAGTGATATTTCTTTCTAGATACTATCAGATTAGACCGCACGGAGTCCGTTCATGTAACAAAAAATTCATGCAAGTTTGCAACACTTGGCGTACAACTCTCCCATCATTAACAAAGGAGGGACTTGTTTAATTGACTGGAAATTTCTGGTGAATTTCACTTCTAACTTGGAAAGTCATCACACATTAGAAGATTCATACAAGAGTAAAAATAACAAGGCAAAGATACTTCTATCTTAAGAAATGGAAAAGGGCATGCGTTGTGATTTGAACGAATGGGAAGGAATAAAATTAGGGAGCGATGAAAATTCTTCATATGATCAATCAGACTTCCTCCAATGTGTGAATAGGTCATCTTAAGAGGAAATTCAAGTCAATCAGAAGTAGGTATGGATTCTTAAATGGCAAATGAACTGGTCAGCGTAAAATTTTGTTTTCTTTCATGGGTGAGTTTTCTTTAATCACCACCAACTCCTTTTGACTGCATAAAACCCATCCTACATCACCCCACCTCTCATGTCATGGTGGCTAGCGCACTGGAAGTTTTTGAGGTGGCAAATCAAGATGCATCACCGCACGAAAGTGGAGAACAGACTCCACACAAAGGTGGCATTCTGCAATGTGACGTGAACTTGAAAGCCTGTACCAATAAATATCTCTAGGCATAACATGAGATTAAGCTACCCAATATGAGCAGAGGCTGACAGCATCCTTCTCCGTGCGCGCGCGCGCGCAATTTTGAAGATCTATACAAAATGCAACTGGCTTTTTAAGCCTTGCTACACCACTCACCTGAAATAGGAAAATAAACGCCCATGAAACTTCGGATATCTTTTCGAAACCTGGAACTTCACGAGGCACTTGATAATTTGAAGGGTCATAAGTGAAGCTCTAGCAACCAAAACTTAGAAGACGAATGTATGAAATTGAATTAACCTGCAATTGATGTTCTATGCCACCTTATAGAAGTGGCTTCGGACGAACATTGAAGTAGGTTGCAGATGACAGGTAACAACACACTAAAGATACATAAATTTTGAACCAAACTGATGAAAAGATAGTGAAAAATGTAAATGTGCTAATCAACATCATTAAGGCCACAAAATTTACAAGACACTTCACTGTTGAAAGATCCCCTTCAGTTCCTTCTTGAGGAAAATGGCCTTGCAAATAAAAATCCGAAAGTAATTGGTCCTTCAGCTGGAATGTATTCGTTAACCACGCAGAAACCTCCTTCTCGGATGTTGGGATTTCACCAAGGGCTATTCGCCTGACATGAATATGAACTTCTGAAGGGTTCACCCCAAAGACATTGTCCAACAAAGATGGGCATCGAGGTTTGTAGCCAATGGTCACGTCATAAACTGCAATGAGTACAAGACAAACAAGTAGACTATAAACAGAGAGAAAAGATCTATAGTGATCTAAGAGTTTCGAAATAAAATCAAGAGGTGTAATATCACATCCCTGTAAGTGACTAGCTATTCAGCCAACCAGGGAATTACCAGTACCCGAACAAGCTCAGCCTTCAAGTTTTATACTATGGGAGCTCAGATACATTTATTTCTTCTATAAACAACAAATATAAATGAGACAACATCATCTTATCCTTGTGGGCTGATTAAGAACACAGGAAAAAAAATATACATGTACATTTTGGATTCAAATGCCTTTCATTCTCCTCCTAAAGATTGTTTTCTAATTTTTCTCTCTGTTAATTTTTCTATATATACCTTAATCAAAGGAGTACTTTCAAGTTTTAAGAAGCATAAAAGAGCTGCAGAGACCAATATTAGCAGTAAAACATAGAAGAAAAAATAGTTACCTGCATCCAATGAACCCCTCAAATCTTCCATGCAAGCATAAAACCCTTTTGTCTTTGGTAGCAGCACATTGTTCAGGATAGGCAACCCATGTTCAGCTGCGTATTTTTTACTCCTTATACACTTCTGCTCACTGCATCAAAGAACTCAAAGATGTAAACAATATGATGAGAGTTGCACAAGAACGTTACTGATGGCACCATAGTATGCTAAATAAGAAATCCTATAAAAGGCAGGACACCTAGTCTTGAAAAAAATTTAATGCACTGTGTTGATAACTTTGACCAGAGGGGGAACACAGAGCCTTGTCAAAACATTCAAAAAAGGAAAAGGAGAGAGGAAGAAATTACGTGAAATCTGTTCCTTCTGGAAAAAGAGCAAGCCAGAGGGGATCCCTGGGATCCTTAAAACTTGAAAGCATTTGGTGTATGTTTGATTCGTCAACCTCCCACTTCCTCTCCACTGAGATAAACTCCAAAATGTGGAATCCCCAGCCAAATACAGGTAATTTCATCAAACTGCTCTTAAGGACATATCTAATGCATCCCAAACATCCCTTCCGCAATGCAAGGTCCCACAAGTACATCCAATCAACCTCAGTTCTGTGGTTTGCAATAAGCAAAACTCGTTCCCTATCAGGAACAATCTCGCCAGAAAAAATTACTTTGGTTTTATTAATCTTTTCAAAGAGAAAAGGCCACAGAGCTAACCAAGAGCCAAAGAAAAAGGATGTTACTTTCCTGCTGCGATGTATGCTGAAGAGTCGCAACAGAACAGCACTCACAAAGCCGCAATAAACCAATGTCATAAATGCTGTCAAGAGTAGCACCAATAAACATACAACTCCCCTGATCAGCCTTAGAGGGGTCAATTCACGATGGCTTTTTCCACCATCTGAACTAAAAGCTCCTCGAACTTCCATATGCTGATAAACCTGAGTATAGCCTCCCCTTCAAAGGTTGTAGTGCCACCTAAGATATTCACCTGCTTAAAGCACCACTGCGGGGAAGTTTAAGTCCAAGAAGATCTTAACTTGCCAAATCTCCAAGTTCAAAATTTGAGGATGGTATAAGATGGGGTGTATTCTTGCCCTAGTGGGTTATATTAAAGCTATGAAGTACCAATCAGAGAATGAATGGAAAGAAGGAAAAGAGAGAAAGGGAAAAAAAAAGAAGAAAAATCCATATAAGAAGTAAGTACTGATATATTTTGGAGCAAATTAGCACTAAATTTACCCATAAATGAGTGAAAATCAATCTTGCTGCGATAACTCCCCAGAAAAGTCGGCGAGTTGCAATGCCAAATATAACACGTTGAATAACAGAACCATGGTAAGCTAGACAAGAAAAAATGCTCGTGCTATAACAGCTAAGAGATGAAATGTAACTCACATAATATTTGTAATAACATTGATGTTATTAACCGTAAAACCCCTTTAATTACATCCAACATCCGTTTCTTAAAACAAACTAGATCACAATGTTCTTTCCTACAATCATCCCAGTATCCCACCACAAACAAAAAAATAATAATAAAATCTATTAACAAAAATTGATTAAACCTCTTACATAAATGGAGATGGCATAAATGAGTTAACAAACACCATTGTTTCCAAACAACAATTAATTAAACCTCTTACATATTAACTAAGATCCTGTTATAGACTTGTTTGTATAATAACTTTTTTCTCTCCTAGTTTCTGGTCAAGTTAATTAATAATAACATCATCAAATTTATGATCGATCGAGAAAATTTAAGAAATGCATGAAAGGAGCAGCAGCCATTTTCTTTATTTCCTTCTTCCTTGCAAATATACAAAGTCCCTCCCTGGTTGCAAACAAAAATTTTTTTTTTTTGATAGATAGATAAGAAAAGAAGAAGAAAAACTCTTAAATAATTACAATAATCCCATCATTACTTAAAAACTAGCCATGGAACTCATTATTGATGAAAATTGGAAGTTTTTAGGTTGAGAAGAATGGAGCGAGGATAAAAATGTAAAATGCCACACAAAATCCTGTTTGGTTCCTCGGAAAAATCTAGAGAAAACAAAATGTGAACTCAAAAAAAAGACGCAAGCTTTATAGTTTATATCAAAACTCAGCTTAGCATTAATAACTTGCTCTTCAAACTTAAAATTAAAGAAAAATAAAAAAGAATAATAATCTTTATTTATTTTGGAGCTTCGAGCATTGAATATGATCAACAAACTGTACAGCATTTTCTTTGATTAATTTTCTGGAGAACCAAACAAATGTTGTAAGAACAAGAAAGGAAAGTAGTGACGGTTACCTGGTAAAGAAATTTACAACGGTCGAAAAAAACCGATGCCGGAGAGACGGGGAGAGAGAGAGCGAGAGAGTTAGAGGCTTCTGTTGGGATGTTGTGTGCTTTTGCAGTGGTTTCTTCGTGTAATGATAACTAGTGCGTGAAATGGAGTGAGAGGTGGTGACGGTGAGAAAATGAGGCTTTGTTGAGTTTATAAATTACCTATCTTGCCACTACCTTTTGCCTTTTGTGCTGGAAGGTTCGGGCCCCGTGTAAACGTGGTGAAGCTTCGATTATTATTTTTGTAGGAAAAAAAAAAAACAAAATCTCTGATGTAGAGAAAAGCAAATACAATAACATAAGATTTTTAAAATAAAAATCATACAAAGATTTTAATTCATATTTTAGTACTAAATATTTTCTCCAAGTAGTTTACGTTTTAGAGCAGCTATTTAAATAAATTAAAAAAATAAATCTAAGAAAATTATAGTTCTAAATAAATTTTAAAAATAAAATTAATATTTAATTTGAATATAAATAAAAAAATTCTTCAAAAATCTTTCATTGACCTTTAAATTTGCATCAGTCTATTGAATTGGAGTGGTGTTTAAAGATTTTTATTGATGTGGTAAAATATATAATAAATAAATAAATTGAATTTATATATTTAAATAAAATAAAATTCATTTTATTTTATTTTTTATATAGCCTTCATTACCTTTATCTTATTTCTTCAAATCATTTTTATTTAAAAAAGCTACAAAAATATTTTGAAAAAAAAATAGTTTTAATACTAATCTTTTTTATTTAGAATTGTAAATTATGAGGGTTAATGTTGATTTATTTTAATAATATTTTTAAAGATTGAGTTCTATTTAAAATTTAAAATTTAAAATTTAATATGGTTTAAAATATAAGATTTTATTAATATTTTTTAATTAAATTTAATTAAGACCGTTTCAAAAATGGTGAGATAGAATTCAGTTGTCATGAACCACGGGTGAAATAATATAATTTTCTTAAAAACTAAAAAATTTCAGCTAAGAAAAAAACCGAATTTAAATTACAGGACGATTGCTGGCAGAAATAGCTATTTTGTGTTTTTCGAGAATCCTCAGGTTGCGTACTTGTTGGAAAGCATTTTCATACCATTTTTGTAATATAAAAAAATTAAAAATAAAAAGAAGATGGAATTCATTGATAGAGGCTCCAAGTTCCAGGCAGTACGCAAGTGAGGGGCCCAGCACCCTTGGTTTAAGGCAGTACGCAGGTGAGCTGTCTCGATAGCTCGAAAGGAAACAGCCCAGTACCGAGGGGGTGGAGAGCCACGAAAGACATTGGTCCGACACAGCGTCCACGTGCAACTCCCTTTGCATCTAATTTGGTACCGATAATTTTTTCAGTTTCGACAGCTCGACCCGAAGTCGAGAAGTTGATGTCTCACCTCGAAAGAAAATGAAATGAAAACCTTTTCTTTTTTTCTTTTTCATTGGAGGAGAGAAATGAGAGGTTGGTTTCATGAAGACAGCTCGCATTTGTTTACAGCTCAGTCACGTCAAGTTAACGACATTTGATTTTACACAATTTTCTGAGGAAAAGAAAAGGAATATTCTATCCAGTGTCTTGCAAGTGCATCAAGGCAATTAAACCCTCAACCAAATGTTAAACATGCAATTGCCACGTATTTTCATTTTGATGGTTTTACATCGTTAACGAACACTA
>Ga0325402_1005161_pt1 | contig 12192 bp, 13 predicted proteins | sample PopdelMetagenome_22_FD_207212 | JGI IMG/M metagenome (GOLD analysis project Ga0325402, IMG submission 207212) | Populus deltoides microbial communities from Bellville, Georgia, United States - Xylem-PdKOR-R3 | ecosystem: Host-associated > Plants > Phyllosphere > Stem > Wood/Secondary xylem...
TGAATGCAGATCTATGCACAGCTATGAATGCAGATCTATGCTTTGCTTCTTTTCATCTTGCCAGGAACTGAACTTACAGCTATGAATGCAGATCTATGCTTTGCTTCTTTTCATCTTGCCAGGAACTGAACTTACAGCTATGAATGCAGATCTATGCTTTGCTTCTTTTCATCTTGCCAGGAACTTACAGCTATGAATGCAGATCTGTGCTTTTTTTCATCTTGCCAGGAACTTACTTTCCACTTTTCTGTACTGAATCGACGTTTGCAGCTCTGGTTTCTACGTGGTATTTTCCATTCTAATTACCGTTTCAGTGGTTATAATTTGATTTGAATTACGAGAATTAACGATTTTGAGGATCCTAAACTGTAGTTTTCACAGCTTTACAATCTAAAAACTCCACTGCTTTAACACTGATCAAGTACAGGGTTAGTTTTAGCTAGTGGAAACTTAATTAATTAATGTGTTTGGTCAAACCTTTAACACACTCCAGAACAGATCTCAAGAGCATCTATGAAAAAAAATAAATACGAAGAGATAAATTAATAATATAATTTTTTGAATAATATAAATAAAAAATAATTCTCAATTAATTTAATATTAAAAAATAAAATAAAATAAAAACAAAAAAAAACAACTCTAGTAACCTCGCTCGGATAATAAAATAAGAATAATTTTATAAAAATAAACTGAAAAAACATATTTTTAAAAACAAAAATCAAAGAAAAAAACCAGAATAAATATGAATAATATTTTAATATTTTATTTATCATTCATGTAAACAGGAAAGCTAAGTTAATATTTTTTTAATTTTTTTTGGCTTTTCATTTATAACATCCCTGTATATGCCCTAAATCCTTTTTCGGTGAAATCTCACCGATTCTGCAAGTTGTCAAGGGCTAGAGCAGACCGGCGAGGTATCATTGCTGAAGGGTTCTGACTGGTCAGTAGTGTATTTTTATTTAGTTATTATTGCCGTTATAGTTGACTTTGCGCGTACTAAGATGCTTCTAGTTTTCCTTGTTTCTGTAATTTTTTTTTTTCTGGAGAAATGGACTTGTATTATTATTATTTGAAAAATCAAGATTAGTCAAATCTTCAATCTATTCAAGGACCTCTTCAAGCCAATCGTGCTATTCATCTAGGTAAGATTGAGTTTTGGGGCTGCTTTGTGACAAATACAATCTCTTTTTGCACGATTACACGAAACAATAAGGAAGAACTCGCCAGAGATTTTGCATATTCAATAGCCATACTCACATAGGATTCATGACAGATATCACCTCTCATAGCAAGATAGAGCGATTTCAAGGTTTTCCTGGACTTAACTCAGTTGTAAATCCTTACTTGTCCTTGTGCCGGCATGCTCGCATATTCAATAGCCATACTCACATAGGATTCATGACAGATATCACCTCTCATAGCAAGATAGAGCGATTTCAAGGTTTTCCTGGACTTAACTCAGTTGTAAATCCTTACTTGTCCTTGTGCCGGCATGCTCTTAGTTGGGCTTCGAAAGTGCATAGCATAACTGGACAAGTGATTCTTGATTTTTTTTTTTATTTTTTTTTATGGTCCAGTTATAGACTCCCAATCTCAAGAAGAAATATGTCGTCTCCCCCAACCAGTGTATTGAAGGGGCAGACAGCACTACCTACAGATAAAGTTCAACAGATTGGGCTACTTGATGCAGTTAATGATAAATATGGAGGAGTTGTGGTAGATATGAAGGAACCCATGGACTCTCACATCTATGTTCCTTTGCTTAGAGCTTCGATATCCCAATGGAGGCAACAGGTAAATAAAACTGAGAACCTCCTTTTCGAAAAGATCATGGCTAGTTACTAAAAAGATCTTACGTGTTAACTGCATCATGTTTAACTTGTTTTCATTTTTTCTTAAGGGGAAGAAGGGTGTTTGGATCAAATTGCCTATTCAACAGGCTAACCTTGTTGAACCTACAGTTAAGGTGAATCATAAATGCAAAGTGGCATGCCTCTGAAATTCGTACACTTAATGTTTCCAACTGGAAACAATTATAATTGATTCAATATCTCTATTGCGTTCCTGGGCATGATAGAGTGTTTTTGTAATTCATTGTGCAGGAGGGTTTTAGGTACCACCATGCTGAATCAAATTACTTGATGCTGGTCTATTGGATTCCTGACAGTCCTGATACTCTTCCTGCAAATGCTTCACATATAGTTGGCATTGGTGCCTTTGTTATGAACAACAAGAGAGAGGTACTTCTTCTCGACTGTAGCATTAATATATTTATGCTTTTCTCTGAACTTAAGGTGGAGGTGGGCCATCGAGTAAGGAAAATTCAATTTTCTCTTGGTTCACCCTTCTTGTTCCGTCAATGGTGGGCTGCAAATGTGATTTCTGATCTTCAAATCGGGTTCTCGCTACAAAATAGTTATTTAACGCGTGGTATGGTTAGCAAATATAAAGAAATTCAGTAAAATGCTAAAACAGTAATTCAGTTAGAAACTTTTGTTGGCTGGTTGTCATCATTATTCAAGTCTCATGTTGAGGTCAAATTATTCTACATGGAAGGTGCTGGTAGTGAAGGAGAAACATGGATATTTCGAAGGTAAAGATGCCTGGAAGTTTCCTACAGGCGTTGTTAATCAGGTAAGCATTATATGATGGTGGTTATATGTTAAAGCTTTTTCATGGTGTGCACATGATGAAATTTTGCATCCGCAGGGTGAGGATATTTGTGCGGCTGCAATTCGAGAAGTAAAAGAAGAGACAGGAGTAAGTTAAATTCCACAGGTTTCAAACAAAATTAAATACTGTTGTATTTTGCATCCTCTGAAGTCTTCACATCTTTCTAACATTAACATCTTTGGCTTTATAATGGTTCAGATTGACACAGAATTTATGGAAATTTTAGCATTCAGGTAAGAAGATCTCTTCTCATTAGTCACTTCAATTTTCCATTCCTTTCTTTTTTAGTTATCACTCAAATGTTTCCACTCCAAGAAAAAGGGGAACGGAAAAACATGAGATGAGAATTTCGTTGTAAAATGACAAGACATGATGGACTATATTAAGGCTTTAATGAACACATAATTTATCTTAGCAAACCTGTTTAGTTGGTTTGGGCATGAAAAGTGAATGTAATCTCTAGTTTCGTATGCTTGATTACGGAGTAGACAGGTAGGATCAGATAATTCTATCTTTTTGTAGGCTTAATCTATCGCCTATTTGATAGCAAACTAGCTAACGAAACCCTGTTTGGGATGTGTAATGTGCTCCTATTTAGTCTTAGCCAGCCAGGCTCCCCTGCCCACCCCCAGTAGTGAGCTTCCATTAAATAGTCTATTTCGGAGGCGTTAGGGTAGATATACTCATGTTGCATAACCCAGTCTGAATAAGAAAAGATCCTTCGATCTTGTAGGTGACATCAACCAATGATTTCTATCAGTGATTGCTGCAACATCAGTTTTGAGTATGGGGATCCTCCATGCTCAGTATAAGGCGAGTGGATGTCGGTTTTCTATTATTTGCAAACTAAAACCAGAGTCGTCCATCTTTAATTGTGAAGGATACTAACATTAAAGATGAAATGTTTCAAGTCTTTGTACAATTTACATACGCTTGTTCCTGTTAATTGATTTCTCCTTTTTGTTTTTATGCACAGCCAAACACACCAGCAATTCCTTGGAAAATCAGATTTATTTTTTGTTTGCATGTTACAACCACTCTCCTTTGACATCACAAAACAAGATTCAGAGATTAAGGCAGCCCAGGTACTAGTCATCTTTTTGACAGTGTATTTTCTTGTACTTGAACTGGACATTGTAGTACATGTCAACTATTAAACAGGATAAATATTCTCTTCAAAAAATTAAACCAGTCATTGAAGTTACAATCGCATTATCTTACTTAAAAAAGCTACTAATGTGTTCCATCTTGAGGGTTGACATTTGTGAATGAAAAAATGCTTTGGATTCTTGATTTTGCGCCAGCATTTTAACTCTGTTTTTGGGTCCTCATAGTTATGAGTTGAATGCACCGTTGTCGAGACAAAAACCAACACAATACGAGTATGAGGAATTTTCAGTATTACATTGTTGTGATTTGGCCATACATGGAATCATGTCAGATCCATGAATGCAAAAATCAGTGAAGCACTAGCATAATAATAGAGAAAACAAATCACAAAAAGGTAACTTATGATGTATTTAGAATCCCTTGTCTAAATGAAATATTTTACAAGAACCGACAAGGATTTCTCTTGATAATTGGCTGTTTTGATCCTTTGAAACAAGTAGGTCGGAAGGCCTAATGACTATAGCTCGAACCTATCCAACTTTTACATTGTGATGGCATGCTGTTCACGGACTAGCTATACGATTTCATTTTTTGGGTCAATATCAACAATGCAGTTCATTCAATGATAAATCTATTATGAATCAATGGGAGAAAAATCTAAAATGTGAATCCATAGAGATCTCTAATGATTATACTAATAGCAATCATTTTCTTTTTCCTTTTGTTTTGTTTTGTTTTTTTTTTTTTTTTTTGGCAGTGGATTCCAATCGATGAGTATGTGAACCAAACTTACAACCGGGAACACAAGCCATTCGAATATGTTGCCAAGATATGCTTAACTAAGTCACAGAGTAACTATGGTGGATTTTCAGCAGTGCATACACTAACATCATCTGGCAAACAGCCCTATTTGTACTTCAATGGGCAAGATTTCAAACCGTGATAGCATTCTTCGTAGAATATGTAGTCGTGTTTGAGAAATTAATTAGTTAGTATACGAGCTAAAATATTCTCACTGGGCTTGGTCGTGTTTATTAGATTAAAGAAATAAATAGAGCATATGGGTCTTTCACTTAAGCACCAAACACAGTTCATGCAGGCTCATTGCTCTTTGCCTTCAACTGTCCACATGAACAGTGTGCTTTTATTTTTTTGTTCATTGAACTTTTAATTTTTGCAATTTCAACCTCCAAAATTATAATATTTTTGTTTTTTTGTTTGTATTTCTTTCAATTTGCATTATCTTCAATGTGCTTAGATTTTTAGGATATTCAAAATGAATTGGTTTCGATTGTGTGAAATCAGAACTTAATTGTGGTTGAAAATAGAAAATAAATGAACAAGGATCATATTTGACAAAGAACAAAAATACATTCCTCATTTAGATTTTTGTGTGGGAAACTTCAGTTTGATCCCAAAAAACTTAGATTTTTTATCATTTGGTCCCTCTAGAGAAAATAAAAATAAAATGGTGTCTACTCCAATCCCATGTAAACAGGTGGAGACTGCTTTATTAAGATTTACACACTTTGAATGAATCATACATAAATATATCCACGTGTTTATAAATATCAAGGAACAAGTCCCAACTCCCACGTGATTGGACGAAGAAAATTTATGTTCATTTGATAAACCTAAGATCGATCCCAACCTTTTTATTAACTGAAAAACAAAAGAGAGGCATTGGTCTTCAACTAACCTTTTGTCTCCCTTGCCGTTAAAGTTTGTTTGTGTGGGCTATTTGTCTCCTTTCTTCCGGTTTCTTTCTTTCTATCTTGGTAATAATAATATTTTATTAGTTATTTTTTATTATATTTTTTAAAAATATATAATATAAAATATATATATATATATTCTATTATAAAAATAATAAGAATATCTCTACTTATAATTTTTATTTATTATCTATCTATTTTTTTAAAAAATAAACTCTAAAAAATAACTAAGAAGATGGTTTTAATTATCATATAGAATCTCTCCCACTTTTATATTTATTTTATGTCAACAAAGAAGAGGCAAAACCCGAAAAATCTCTTTCACATTCTTACCAGTATCAGTTTCATCATCAGAACATATCCACTTTGACGTTGAAAGGCGCGCCGATGTTAACAGCCACGCTTCCTCCCATCACGTCTCGCCACCTGTACACTCTTATAGGCCCCACGTCTCTCTCTCCCCTTCCCCGTATAAAACTATAAAGTATAAACAAAGAAAGCAACCTCGCAATTCCTTTCATCTCTGCCTTCATTCATTGATCACCAGCGTCACCACCAACCCCTAAAAAGGTACAAATGGAACAAAAGAAGCAAAATCCCACGGCCGAGAACGAAACACTTATCGTATCTCGACGAATCCAACGGGTCTCCTTGCACTTGGCACCCGTGCCCCGCCCTCTGCATGAGCATGACACGCAGGAGCAGCTAGGGTTGTTTCCATGTGCAAGATTAGCAAAACTTGAGGTGGAAACGGAGAAGTTGTCGCTGTACATGAGAGGGAAATACAGAGACATACAAGAGAAGATTTACGAGTATTTTCATGCAAGGCCAGAGTTGCAAACACCGCTGGAGATTTCAAAAGATGATCATAGAGAGCTATGTTGGAGACAAATGTATGGTTTGATTAAAGAAGCTGGTATTAGGCCTTTAAAATATGTTGTTGAAGATCCTGGCAAGTATTTTGCTATTGTTGAGGCTGCCGGTGCTGTGGATATCTCTCTTGGTATCAAGTTGGGAGTTCAGTATAGGTGAGTGACTGATCATTTCTTCGTTTCTCTTCTGGGTTTTGTTTTGTTTTTGTTTTTCCTTTTTTTCTGAAAGGTAGATAGGGAAATTAAGACATGGTATTTTGTCTTGTAATGCTTGCTTATTCATGAATTTCGGTTGAATATTTGCTTTCTCTGTACTTGGCATTCACTGAGGGTTCTACTGTGAATCAATTTATGCAGCCATGTTTCTCTCTTTTTTTTAATGATTTATTTCATACTAATGGTATTTGGATCATCTATCCTGAGTCATCCCCTTGTTCATGCCAATTACTCTGTTTCATTTGCTGTCTTTAGAATTTGTTAAGCTCTATGTTTCTTCATGTAGTCTTTTGAAATTTCTGCTTTTTTCCTTTTCTTTTTGGTTCATTCATGGTGTTGAGATTTTAAAGATGATAACCTGAGAAAAGCATTTAATTTTGTGACCTTTGTTTTTCTGTTGAATTGTATATCATCTGTTTAGAAGAAAGTTTTTGAAATTTGCAGCCTTTGGGGAGGCTCTGTGATCAACCTAGGAACCAAAAAGCATAAGGATAAGTACTTTGAAGGTATTGATAGTTTGGAGTATCCAGGTTGTTTTGCTATGACGGAGCTCCATCATGGTAATCTTTTCTACCCGTATTATTTCGTAACTTTCTCTCTGTGTTTCTGATATTAAATTAAACCTCTGCTGGTGTGGCATTAGCTACCTTAATATTTCTCCATTAATGTTATTTATCATACATCAACGAAGTATCGCAACTAGTTCTCAGTTCTTCCTGTAGCGAACTTCAGTAGGATTGCAAGTCATCATATTTAATTTTTTTTTGAATTGTAATATTGAAGCATTATCTTTGAGTAGACGAGGTTTCCTGCAGAAACATATTTGCTGCATAAATAGTGAAACTTTCTGAAGATATGAATGTGATAGTCCCTATTGAGTTGGGTTAGAAATGGCTGAGGTCCCAATATTTCATGTGGAAGGGCATCTAAGCATTGTCGTTTGTTTGCACTTCATTGTTATTTGTCATGACTATGATGCAGAACTGATTCATTAACTAAAAAAAACACAAAACATAAGAGAACAAATTGTAGATTATAGTCATTACGCTTTTCATTTTTATGTTTTTATTTACTTTTCTGTGAGAGGGTGTCGCGTCGGGGTATGCATTTTTTGTGTTTTACTTGACATTTCTAGAATTGCAACATTGACATATTTGAACTAAACTCAACGTTTGTGCTTCAAAGGCTCAAATGTTCAAGGTCTCCAAACAGTTGCAATATTTGATCCAATGACAGATGAATTTATAATTAACACACCCAGTGACGGGGCCATCAAATGGTGGATTGGCAATGCTGCAGTTCATGGAAAATTTGCTTCTGTTTTTGCTAAGCTGATGCTGCCTGCTCATGATGCTAAAGGTGTCTCTGATATGGGTGTCCATGCCTTCATTGTTCCAATAAGGGATTTGAAGACCCACCAGGCACTTCCAGGAATTGAAATACATGATTGTGGCCACAAGGTTGGCCTGAATGGGGTAGATAATGGAGCATTAAGATTCACTTCAGTAAGAATTCCCCGAGATAATCTTCTCAATCGATTTGGAGATGTGTCCCGGGATGGGAAGTACACAAGTAGTCTTCCAACCATAAACAAACGATTTGCTGCTACACTAGGGGAACTTGTAGGTGGAAGGGTAGCCCTTGCGTCTTCTTCAACTAGTGTCCTCAAGATTGCTAATGCAATTGCCATCCGATATTCTTTATTGCGCCAGCAGTTTGGTCCTCCCAAGCAACCTGAAGTTAGTATTCTTGATTATCAGTCTCAACAGCACAAGCTCATGCCAATGCTGGCTTCAACTTACGCATTTCATTTTGCCACTTCGTATTTGGTAGAAATATATTCTCAGATGAAAACGACACATGTTGAACAATTGGTTGGAGATGTCCATACACTTTCGGCAGGCCTCAAGGCTTATGTGACGTCCTATACAGCAAAATCATTGAGTGTCTGTAGGGAAGCCTGTGGAGGCCATGGTTATGCTGCCGTCAACCGGTTTGGTATCTTGAGGAATGATCATGACATATTCCAGACATTTGAAGGGGACAACACAGTACTTCTACAACAGGTTGCCCATCTCATTTTATCGTGTCCTTGCTTGAAAACCCTCAATGCAAACCCCTAGGTTGTTTGTTGCATAAATCCCGAGGATACCAAAATTCATGGTGCTAAACTCTAGGAGTAACAGAAAAGATTCATGAGATGGATTTGTCACTAAACTGGATGTAAGGTTCATTTATGGATAAAATGAAATAAGAACCACTATGAACATTACAATCTATCTCTAGAATTCTGGTATTATAGATTACTAAGCATTGTTTATGTTCAGATGAAAGCTTGATCTGAATGTTTACTTGATACAGGTAGCAGCTGATCTCTTGAAGCAATACAAGCAAAAATTTCAAGGTGGGACACTGGCTGTTACATGGAACTATCTGAGAGAATCAATGAATACATACCTCTCACAGCCAAACCCTGTAACAGCACGCTGGGAAGGTACAGAACACTTGCGAGATCCTAAATTCCAACTGGATGCCTTCAGAGTGAGTTCTTGTCCTTGGTTGTTTCTTAAAAATCACACACATAAACCCAGCAATCATCTCTATTTTTCTCTAAAAATCTTGTGATTCTTCTTCTCACAGTACCGAACATCTAGATTGCTTCAAAGTGCTGCTGTTCGACTTCGCAAGCATTCTAAAACTCTTGGGGGATTTGGAGCTTGGAATCGATGCTTGAATCACCTTCTGACACTTGCAGAGTCTCATATTGAGTCTGTCATCCTTGCAAAGTTCATTGAAACCGTGGAGAAGTACCTCCTAAACCCATCTACAGAACATCCCATCTTTTTTTTATTGTCGTTAATTAGTTTCTAATTTCCCGTTTTATGTGCCAGATGTCCTGATGCAAGTACACGAGCTGCTTTGAAACTTGTCTGCGATCTTTATGCCTTGAATCAAATCTGGAATGACATAGGAACCTATCGAAATGTTGACTATGTGGCACCAAACAAAGCTAAGGTATTCAAATGTCCTTCAGAATTGGGAGAAAAAAAAAGGAAAGAGAAAAAAAGTCAGGATGTTTTGAACTAGAAGCCATATTGGTGCTACAACAATTGCCCCCCTGATTTCTATCGTTAAAATGAGTTGGATTATGGAGAACATGTGGGTCTTCTGCGTACTTTCATTCATTTTACTATCGCCTTGTGCAGGCAATCCACAAGCTGACAGATTACTTAAGTTTCCAAGTGAGAAATATTGCGAAGGAGCTTGTTGACGCATTTGATCTTCCTAATCATGTTACAAGGGCCCCAATTGCCATGCAGTCAGAAGCTTATGCTCAGTACACACAGTACGTTGGGTTCTGATTTTAATAGGAAGCTGAACGCAGCAAAAGATGAAGTTAACAACTAAAGCTTCCCACATAGGAGATGAATTCTCTCATTCGTTATTCTTGTTGTTTCTTCCTCGCTTAAAACTCTTTTGGGTCAAGGTAGCGTAGCATCTCCGAAAACCTAAGCTGGCATCCTCTAGTGCGTGAGGATAATGTTGTCAAAATTGAAAGAAATATACATTGTTGTAATTTGTTCAACTAAACTCTTCCCAACGGCAGCTCATGCTTGGTTCAATTTTTTTTAATGAGAGAACAGGGGAACTGTCCGTATTGTAGAAAGAAGACAGGTACCTTTCGAACTTAACTTTAAAGTAATGGAATTTACTAGCAAGATGCAGGTAATTAAACTCATTAAAGATTCTATAAGAAAAGAAACCCCGTCAACCAACGGGCTAGATGTAACCTTCACTTTTGCATTATTATTTTCACACATCAACCAAGGCGCGAAGGCAATAGCAGAAACAGCATGGTAAAGAAGTGGCAAGCTGTCAAGTGAACAGCTTCAACAACAGAACAGTGTTGCTAGAAATACAGCAACAAGAGCTTCTCCAAAGTTGCAAATTCACTCCCAAACAAGAAATATTATATTGCTTCTCAAAAGCCTTTTGAAACAACTCATTTCGTATGTACAAGTTTCTATTTCCAACCACAAACTTGGAAATGCTTATACGTTCTAAATTAAATAACATTTAACACCTAAGCGGCCTGCAATTAAAGTAAGACACTCGAGCTGCTTCAGTTTTCTGCCTGATATCCTCGTACATTTTCAATGAAGCCTCGGAAAAATTGTTCAGTCTGTCAAGAACCTTCGTCAAAATTGCATGTATGCAGTACAAGCTCGATGACACGTCATCATTCCTTTCATTCTCTTTGCCCCCTGATTCTTCATTGTTTACATCAACTACTTTCTCTTCCTTTTGTAACTGTTCTTCTTGTTGCTCCATTAGGTGGTGCAAATCAGTTAAGAGGGTTCTGATGGCATTATTAAGTTCCTCAGATGGCAAACCTTTGATCCCAGCCGACCAATCACGACAGAGAACAAATAAAGGTGGAGCCAAGAGTCGGCGAGGGGAGAATGGCCTCCTACTCTTGGAACGCTCCTGTGGTTGCAGGATGCAATTTTGCAGCCACCCATTTAGAGCTTCCACATAGGAAGCATGACTGTTAATCCAGTTTGCAAAGCTAAAACCGAAGCATTCAATCTCCTGCTGAAGCTGAGACATAATCTGCCTCCGAGTATCTCCCTGAGGAGTTTCTGTTGATCTCCTTGAATGGTATGCTAATGAGATTGTGATGTATTGTGCATGATGGCATTCAAGCATGTTCTTCCACATCCTGATCAACCTGCATAGGCTCACTGATCATTAATATAATGCCAGAAAATAGTGATGAATTAACACATATTTAGTTCAGTATGAACCTCAAGGGTTACAAACCTCAAGACAACTGGACAAGTGACTTTAGTAGTAAAGCTTCTATGCTCAACTATATAAAGACAGACAAAGAAAACAAACTCATATTTACCCTTGAATTAACTCTAGAAGTTGCGGCTGCAACTCTTCATCTCTTATTTTCTCAATCCGCTTTGATATTGAATCTACAGAATGAATTGCCACTCTTATGCGTGAATGTAGATCCTTTACAACAGCCCGGGTTTTGTCAATCACATGAACGCTTTGATCTTTGGCAAACTGGTGCCTAAGCTGGTCACACTTCCGATCATACTCTTTCCAGATAGATTCACCGGCCTGTAGACATAAAGCTGACCTTTAGATATACTATTCTATGAACACATATCTATGTTTACAACAGAAATTAATAGGCATTCTGCACCAGCAAAACTGTCATGTGCATTCAAATGATTTTCTACATTACGCAATATAGATTCTATGTGGTAATCAGCATATAATAATGGAAACATGCCCATAAAAACTTAATATGACATGAACACCTTAAAATTGATATGCCCTGAACATTGTCAATACACATTTTCCCATCACACAGTGTCATGGAGGAAAAACTACAAAGTCAAGACGGTCAAGAAGAAAACAATTGTATAAAAGCAAAAAGGCTTTAAAAAATACCTTTATTTCATCATAGAGTTTTCTTTCCCATGCATACAGTCTGTCAAGGGTGGAGGAATGACTCCCTGCAATCATGCAGAACTCTTCAACAAAATCATTACCACTATCAGAGGCATCATCTTTTGTTGCCG
>Ga0325402_1005162_pt1 | contig 12189 bp, 9 predicted proteins | sample PopdelMetagenome_22_FD_207212 | JGI IMG/M metagenome (GOLD analysis project Ga0325402, IMG submission 207212) | Populus deltoides microbial communities from Bellville, Georgia, United States - Xylem-PdKOR-R3 | ecosystem: Host-associated > Plants > Phyllosphere > Stem > Wood/Secondary xylem...
AAAAATTAAGGGATAATATTTAGATAAATTTATTAAATACAATAAATATATTATATTAAATCAAATCAAGATAAAAATACTTTCTTAAAATTATTCAAATCAAGAATTTAATTTTAATTGACATCTCGGATATCAAAATACATATTATTTGATTTTTAAAAGATATATTATATGAAAATGAAAAATTATAAATACTTTTATTTTTATATCTTAAAATAAAAAAATATAGGCAATCTTGATATTATTATCGAATTATGTTTTCAATTAATGTTACCATTGAATTTTCAAAAATTCTCAATTAAATCTAAATACGATTGTTGTTTATAATTATTAAAAAATCAAGGATGAATGTTATGGGAAAAGAATGGATTTTGTATTAAATAATGAAAAACAGGAAAAAATTAATTTACATAGTTGAAATATTACGATTCTTTTCTTTTTTCTTATATATTCTAGATATAAATTAGATTAATCTATAATTGGACCCTCTTAAAAATCTAGCAAAATGAATGAATCATATATTCCTCATACCCCTGTTAGTTGATTACTATATAATTTTTTGTTATTCAAGATATTAGTTGATTTTCATTAATAAATAATACTGTGAAATGAATGACATGATAATTTAGAGTGTTTTTTTTAATAAATTAAAATGATTTTTTTTATATTTTTAACATAATATAATAAAAATATCTAAAAAAATATTAATTTTATATTTTTTAAAATAAAAAAATTCAAAAAAATCTTTGAAAAGCAAATAAATAGATATAGAAAAACGTCTAAAAATATAAAAAGTCTTCCCTCTCATCCTCGCATCCTTCTCTTCTAATATTATAAATATTAATAATTATAGTTTAATTATTACAGTTAATTCACTAAAATTGACATTAAACCATTTTTTTTTACAGAAAAAATAATATTTTTTTTTAACAAATTAAGAAAGAGAGGAGAAACGGTCTTTTTTTTTTCTTTTATTATTTTCTTCTCTTAAAACAATTCTTCAAGTAAATGGCGACGGAGGACAACAAGCTCCTCCTCCTCCTCTTCCTCCTCCTTTTCTCTTCTTCTTCGTCATTCTTCGCGATCTCATTTTCATTCGTCAGGTACTCTCTCTCTCTCTCTGTACGTTTGTACGTATGCACACACACACACACCTTCATATACGCCTATATTATTCGTATTTCCATGCGTACATACATTTTGATCTGATCATCCGATCACTGCTGCTTATCGATTCCATTTCAATCGAAGCTTCCAATTTATCGTTATTTTATTGATTAATTTCATGTAATTTGTTTTCCATTTACATTCGTTTATTTTTTTGCATTTATTAATCGAATAATCAGTTAATTAGGGTTGATTAACTTTGATTTTCGCAATTGCAGTTGTTGATTTTCTCAGTTACGCGGTGATGATAATTTGGAAGGATTAAGAAACTACTTAGAGAGAGAAAGAGAGTGAGAGGAAGAGAGAGAGGGGAGGTTTTTTTTTTTTTTTGTAAATGTCCGGTGGTGAGAGAGAGGAGAAGCAATGGAAATGTGGAAAAGCGATTGCAGTGGCGAATTTACAGAGAGTAGGAACAATGGTGAGGGATATAGGAGAGCCTTGTCTTTCACAATCACCTATAAAGGTTGTTATACTTGTAAGACACTACTGTCTCTCATTTATTCAGTTACTTTTTATATTTTGTTAGGTTTCATATTGTTCGTTTATAGTTACTATTGTGATCGGGATTATGCTGTTGATGCGGTAGGTAGGAAGAATGCTTAAGCCGGAGAAGTGGCAATCGACTTTTGATAGTAATGGAAAGGTTTCACGTTTTCGGAAAGCGCTGAAGTTGATTGTTTTAGGGGTATGCTGTTTCACGGTTGCTATATTTGATATCATTCATTAATTCCATTTTCAGTCCTCCTTTGAATAATGAGATGGTGCTGATTTGGTTCTTGCATATAATTTTGGTTCGCTTATCGTTATGAAGTGGGCTGGACTTTCCATGTAACTATTTAACGTTGTTTGCTGCATGGCAGGGTGTGGATCCATCTATTAGGCCACAAGTTTGGGAGTTTCTACTTGGCTGTTATACACTGGGAACCACTGCTGAGTACCGGAGGCAGCTGAGGACAGCACGAAGGTATTTAAGTTTTTTCAATTTTTGACCATATTCAGATGCTAAATTTGTGTGCCCAATATTAGCTGATTCTTTGTTGTTTTGGCTTTCATGCCAAACTAAGAATGCATGAGAGCTGTCTATAGTTTTTCATCGTCAGCTTTCCATTCCAGTCTTTGCGTATATATATGGATAAAAAGAGGGAAGATTTTATGTTGTTGGCTGTTATGATCTTAGCCAAAGACATGCATGCCCATACAAAATATTCTCTTTTGGGCTTCAGCATTATTAAGTTGAGCCCTATTGCAGTTGTATCATGCTCACCTTTCAGTCTTAATAGACAGGATTCAATTCTTCCATTTAAAAAGAATTGCTGTGATCCTTTTGCTATCATCAATGCCAGACTGGACATAACCCAACAAGCTGCAGCAGACTGTCATTAGAGAGTTTGCAGATAACAAAACATGATGCACGCACATCATGTATATTAGCATGGTGAAAATATCATTAACTCCATACCTTTGATCTTTTTTTTCTCTCGTTTTCTTTTCACTAAACCTATGATGTATATATACCATATTGATTTCTTTTTCAGTTTGCCATACTTGCATGATGCAATGGTTAGCTTTTAACACGGTTTATTATTGATTTTTTTCTTTTGTGTGCGTGTGTGTGGTGTGTATTTATCTGGCTTAACCAAGTTATTATTGAAGTACCGGGGCAAAAGAAGCTGTTTTAGTTTTTTTTAGTATCTTTGAACCGTCCAGAATCCCCAGCTTTATGAAGTCTTTTATGCAGGGAACGCTACAGAGACCTCATCGAGCAATGCCAAAAAATGCATTCAAGTATAGGAACCGGTGCCCTTGCGTTTGCTGTGGGGTCCAAAGTTATGGATATGAGGACACCATCCAAGGATGATGGGAGAGGGGAAGAAGCTACTGTCAAAAGTAGACAAACCTCTGTAGATGTTACTAACAGCTTAGAGAATTATAGCGATTGGAATAATAATTGTACAGATACAGCGTGCATGTGTGCAGGGCAAAGTTCTAGTGATTCTGCTGGACTTGTCAGTGTGAGGGGAAGCTCAGATAGTGCAGCACATGATTCTTCTTGTTTTATACCTACTTCTGGCCCACTCAATAGTGGTTCTCCAAAAAGAGGTGGAGAGGCTCATGGACCAGAGTATGTAGTGGAGAGTTATTTTGATTTTCCTCCTTTACCTGTCACGAATTTGTTTGACAAGAGAGAAGATAAGAAAGAAAGTGGTGTGCTTGATGACAAACCACGTACACAAAGAAAATTGAGATTTCAAGATGACAGGATGCACAGTTTTCAAATTAATAATAATGTAGATTTAATTATTGAATCTAGTGGGGAACCATCTAACCATGCTTCACCTCAGAAGAAATCTGAAATTGAATTAGTTCACCAAGAGGACCATGAACCAGTATTACAGTCCAATAATCTTGGTAATGAGAAAGAAATAGTGGACAAATTGAGAATAGCTGATGTTCCTGAGACACCATTGTTAAATGGAACAACATCTAATGGAGGGGTGGCTGGTGAGAACAGAGTGTCTGAATGGCTCTGGACATTGCATCGAATAGGTACCTCAGTTACAGATTTGTAGTTTCATTTTGAAAGAAAAGCACTGAATGTATCTCATGAATTTTAATGTTATTGCTATTCCTTTGAGCTGACAACCTTTTCTTCTTTCAGTTGTTGATGTTGTAAGAACAGATAGTCATCTTGAATTCTATGAGGATAAAAGAAATTTAGCTAGGATGTCTGACATCCTTGCTGTCTATGCATGGGTTGATCCAGCCACTGGTTATTGTCAAGGTTGCTCTATTAAATTTTAGTCTTCTTCAGTAAAACCCTTACCTATGTTCAAATCTATGAAAATTGTATTCTATTTGAAGCTTTAAGCATAAAGTTTGCATGATCATGTGGTTATCTGGTTTTAGGTATGAGCGATCTGCTGTCTCCTTTTGTTGTTCTCTTTGAGGACAATGCTGATGCATTTTGGTGCTTTGAGATGCTTCTACGGAGAATGGTATTCCTAACCCTGGCAAACATTTTTAGCTGGATAGCTCGATTTTCTTCTCTAACATGTGTTTTCCTCCTATCCAGCGTGAAAATTTTCAGATGGAAGGACCAACTGGGGTCATGAAACAGTTGCAAGCATTGTGGCACATCTTGGAACTCACAGACAAAGAAATGTTTGCACACCTATCACGTATTGGTGCTGAAAGCCTCCATTTTGCATTCCGGATGCTGATGGTTCTCTTCCGCCGAGAGTTATCTTTTAGTGAGGCTCTGCGGATGTGGGAGGTTTGTTCAGTTGTTCTCCTGCACTGAATGCAATAAACTGTAAACTTTATAATATTGTCTTGATCTAACATGCATACCATGACAACAACTAGCTTGAATAGTTTTGCTAAGCTGATTATGGAATACCATGTAACTAGAGGTCTTCTGTAATTACTTAGTCTTCCTAGGTTTCTTTGTATCCTTAGGTAATCTGTCAAGATTGCTGGATAATTTCCTGAAATCTGTTTGTTCTCTTCTAAGAGAATGCAGTAATGGAATGTGTTGCTTTGTGGCACTAGAATGAAAAGTTTGGTCTGCAGAACCATGTGGTTGTTCAACTGAACTAGGAAACATCAGAAAAAGGCTGGCATTGCTATTATTGTGTGGATCAGGCATTTCTGAATGTAGAAATAAAGCATGAATCAGTTTTATGAAAGTTGGATGGCAATGCACTTAACTGATAAGTGCTTCTGAGTTCATTTAAGCTCAACGGATATTCCCTGGCCTTTAATGCAGTTTGATGTTTTTTTTTTAATTAGCATGAACATGGCTTTTTAAAAGCATCATGTCGTTAGAAGAATAATGAATCCCAATGAGAGGTTGTAACTTTTTTGCATTATCTCAGAAAGTTGAAATTATTCTGACTTTAATGAAATCGTCGATAATGCAGATGATGTGGGCTGCTGATTTTGATGAATCTGTTGTGTGTGATCTAGAGGAGAATTGTCTGGATGCACTGTTGCTAAATGTTCCAAGGGATTGTGAAGGAGATACAAGGGAAGAAAGCATTGAAAATAGTGATGGTAGTTCAAGGGATGGTTCACAATCAAAGCATGGAGATGTTGAGCACCCAACGTCTGACAACACTGGAATGAAATCCACATCAGCTTATAACTTTTGTGGTTTCACAAAGAATTTTTGGTCAAGAAATGACCGCATGCAGATTACCAATGCAATCTCATCAACTAAGAACGGGGATGACGAATTACCTGTTTTCTGTGTCGCTGCTATTCTCATCATGAACCGGCAAAAGATAATCAAAGAAACTCGCTCGATTGATGATATGATAAAGGCAGGTGTATGGTTTTGTAGTTCTATTACACTGTCTTCTTAAATTAATGTGTTTGTCATAGCTTTGTGACTGTTAATCCTTATCTCTCCTGAAGTGATCTGTGAGACTAAATAAATCTAGTTTATCTGAGTGTGCTCTAGGGAATTTCTTCTTGCACTAGATCTCGAGAAAAGAAACTTAAGGAACTTACATATGAGTGCTCTATTTGTGCTCTTGGATTTACAGCACTACTGTCTGGTATGATTATGGGTTCTTGTAAAATTGCTGGCTATTTTCACTGTTAAATTGAAGATCGATGTCAAATGGATCCTCATCAATATATGCATAGTAAAAAAAAACACTTGTGTTATTTAATGACAGGACTTTGTTTTGTTTCATTATTTTACTCATTTCACTGACATGTATTTAAATGATTGCAGATTTTCAATGATAGGCTGCTGAAGATTCATGTTAAAAGATGCATACGCACGGCGACCAAACTTCGGAAGAAATATTTTTACAAGGTTAGGTGCTCATTAATTTATTTCACTTGAATTAACCAGTAATCTGGTTTTTCCTTTTCCTCTACATAGAAATTGCATCTGTCAGATGAGTGTTCAGTTCTGTGGTATATCTTTCTTTCATGACGCCTTTCTTAAAACTAAATTCTTTGAATCAGCTGATCAAAAGCAAGAACCCTGTAGTCCAGAATGGTGAATAAGACTGCCAATTTTAGTATTCATTTCACTGACAGAGGCACCTTGTTGGCACTTAGAGCTGGTAGTGGTAGTCTGGGATGCTGATTTTGAGTATGGCCTTACAATGTTTTGTTATTTGGATCTTTTATGATGGAGTTATTTAAAGAAAAGTGCTGTTGCCATTCAAAGATATTGTACAGTTGATTGTACTTCCATTGTCTCCTTCACATCTTTGTGAGGTAACTACTGTCAGGTTCTCTTCCCTTTCCTTATTGCAATGAATTACCTGGTGCCAATAAAATTGTAAAGTCATATACACTTGAGTGTTATTTGGCATCTAAGTTCTTCATCATGATCACTTGCATCATTCTTAAAATGAAATACATATTAGTTCTAGTGAGTTGTGGGTTTGATGAAATGGTTATGGGCCATGTATTTGTGTTTTGGATCATGGTTCTTTGTGGTTTTGAATTTGGTCAGTTTATATGAACAAAAGAAATGCGATTGATGAGATCAAAGATTAAACCAGTAATTAAATGGAAGAATGATTAGGGACAAATACCTCATATCAGATAATTTTCAAAAGGTTTATTTATTTTTTAATTTTTGTTTGGTTTTCCCCTAAGCCAAATAGAATAAGTTCAATGAAGGTGCTATATGTGACAAGCCGTTTAATTACTTTGTTCATTGTTGCTATAAAGTTTTTGTTCAAACTACCATTGTTCAATGGCATGTTTTTATGGTCGAACTTAAGTCTTGCCCTTTGTTGACCTGTATCTTTCTTCCACTCATAAACATGTGAGAACTTCTTTGCTCTTGAGTTTGAGATTTCTGATTCCGTAACAACATATGTCGGCCCTCCTGGGTCATCTTGCATTGAAACACCATATTTAGTTGCTGCAGATGAGGATTACTGGGAATAAAGAAGGATGCACTGTGCAAATTGTCATTTTCTAAAATATCTCTACACTGTAAAAAATGGGTTGGGACATTGGTGCAACTGAAATTTATAACTTTACATGCTTGGACTGATCTAATTCGTTAGAAGGTTTTTTTGGTCTTGGTGCGGATAATCATTGCTTGACTCACATTTTTTAATTATAAATTTGAACCTGCTGGTGTGTTTATTTACTTCATTTCTTGTAGTTTTATGTTCAGTAACATTTTTTTGAAGCTAGACCATGCATATAATTGTAGTTGTGGTCAATTTAAGGATTTTCAAATATTTTTTTTCCAATGTTACAGCATTCTCCTTTCATTTTCCTATCCTCCTTTTGAGGCCAACGGAAAGATCTAAAGGTGCCAACAAGTTCATCTTTGGTGCATCCAGGTTCTTATCATTTAACTGCTATGATAATTCTCACAGGTTAGGCGAAGACAACGTTTTCTTTTCCATTGATTTCATTTTTCCAAGTTTTTAGAGGGCAAATTATTATAAAGAGAAAAGAGAGGTAGAGAGGGAGCAAATTGTTTTGACAATTTTGATTGCCTTGTGCTTTTGTTGAAAGGAGTTCAAAAAATAAACTAAAAGTTATTGAAAGTCATCAACAATTGCAATGGTTGAAATGCTGAAGATGAGTTCTTTACTTGAGCAGGAGTTGTGTAATTTTATTTGTAGAAAGGAAACATTTTTTTCAGGCACATATTTGTATCCTCTATCCTCGACACAAAACAATATCATTTAATTGACAGTATTTTTATGATGACAAATCTACCCTTGTCAAGATCACATCTCTTAGGTTTTATTGGGTTTTGCCATCATTTATATATCGGCAATTTCGGCGTATCTCTCCTGCATTTCCCGTTAGCACATTGATGTTTCCCATCCTACTCATTGATAGAGCAAGTGACCTTCTTAAGTACTCAAAACCACCAGCAAATTCTTGTGTTATCTGTAGTGTGTCATTGCTGAAAAGTAGTTGCTGATCAACTCCTAGGACAGACTGGTAGGAGAGAACCCTCTTGTAGAAGGATTCTGTGAAGGTGTATTTAGAGCTAGATTCTGGGTTTAGAAACACCAGTGGGTCAGATTGGCCCTTTTTGGTTCTTTGGGGACATTGCTTTCTCATTTGATCTGCAAATGCTTTGTTCATGCTTGGGTCTGGCCTTCCGGTATTGTTGAAATTGTACAGTCGGTCCAAAATGTAGCGACAATGTGTTCTCCCCATTGAGTGTGCCCCTGATAAGAGTCATATGAGAATTGCCAGAATATGAACTTAAATTTGGGGCAAAATGTGGAAGTACCTCTTGACTTGGCACATTTGCATTTGACTGACTTTTTTTCTTTCCAACTTGAACTTCTTTAGAATCACGGCAGTTACTTAGTTATGTGGGACAAGATTTTAACATTAAGATTATAGAAAAACCTTCGAACTAAGGAACACATTTATAGATTCATCAAATATTACTGATTTCTCGAGTTGTAATACTTTCAGTGCTTACCTAATAGTGTTCCCAGGTCCAACACATCCAGGCCTCTAGACTTGAAATATGCCAATGCTTCTCCCCCTGAGATGGATGGTGATGGGAGATCCACCGTTGATGCTTTTGATGACACTCCATCCCTTCTTCCTGTGAACACGGGATAAGCTGGTCCGCCTGCCTGTTGGGTAGATGGGTTATAGATTAGTAACAAAATTTAAGTGTCCATGAAGTTTTTATTTGAATTTAGGCAAAATAGGCTATTGCGCTACTGTGTCTAGGGCAATATGCAGGGTGTGTAGGATGTTACCAAATGAACAGCATCCCTGGTAGCCAGGTTGAGAATATCAGCACAAGAGACAACACCAGGACACCGTATCTCAAGAACTTCTTTTATTTTGTCAATGGCCACAAATCCTCCGAGACCCGAGTTTTGTGGAGCTGTCTTCTCTGAGTCTGGTCCATCAAGAAGAATCGATGCATCACAGCCCTAAGTTAGATAAGAAGAAACAGGTACTAATTATTTCTCAGCAAGAGAAATGGCTTGCCTTGCTTGGTAAAGACACCGAATAAGAGTGGAAGGAAGAAACGTAGAATAAGATTGAATGGTTGAGAGAGACATACAGTCACAAAGCAATCAGAGTAGAGCAACCGAAGAAGCTTGGCAGTAATGCTTCTATCTGCCTTCCAAAATAACTCTACCTGGTGCCTAACAAACTCCTCTGCATAGGTGCATGTAGTATGCTGCCGGTAGTAATGCCATTTCAACTTTACCGGTGGTTGCAGTGTTATCCCGGCATCCACATTTGCTATACACAAGCATAATGCAATAGCCAGTAGCGGGAAAAACACGGACTTCTGACCTCTCCTCATTTTATCTCCAAGCTATTTCACTCTGAATGCAGCAAGCTTTGTTAACTGATCATGGAATGCATGAACGACGATTTACTTCTTTTATAGACCAGCTTTTCGGGGTAGTCCACGTGGCATTAGGTTGGATTAAATTCGATATATAAACTATTTATATAGTTCTTAATTATAATGTTTAGTCTATGATGTTAGTATTAAGGCACCGTGTGAGGGCACACGGCAACTCACATGCTCCAAGGTGTGTTCAACATTCTTCTACGCCATTTTGCTATCAAGCAACAAAGGAAACGTTATCAGTAAGGAACGTGTAAGCATGTGACTTTTACCTTGGATTTAGGGTTTTCATTCCACTAGGCACAATTTTCTGTGATCCAAAATTTTTTTAGGTATCTAGAGTGTCATTAACATTTATGTGGTGTGTTGTCCTAGATGATGAAAATAGTGTATGTTATTCTGAAATTTCACTTACAAATATATTAAAATAATATTTTTTTTATTTTTAAAATTTTAATTTTAATACAAGTACATCATGACTAGAAAAAAAAAGAGTTTAAATTAAAAAAAATCATTTTTTAAAAAAATGACCACGCAGCAATTACAAACACTCCTGAAGCCAGTAATTATGAATCATTTACTAGTGTTAGATTTTGTGGACATGATTATCTCATAATAATACACCAGTAGCCCACTGTTGTCTTAACACATACATGAGCACGAGTCTCGATTGTTTGTAATTAACGTGCAGTTATCAAAAATGAATCTTATAGTGATTAATGAAACTAGATTATTTAACCTAGTCAGGTCTAGGATCTCACACAATTGCAACACCTAAAAATCATTTCTTACCAGAAAAAAAAAAAAAAAAAGTTTGGTTACCCGACAAATCGCAGACATGGAAGCTAGTCTATAACTATGGAAGATAAATTTATCATATTTATTTTGGAAAGAGTGAACTATTGTTTCACGGGATCCCATATATATTTGAGTTGCTATTTTCGAGTAAAAAGGGAAACCATTCAAATCTCTAATTGCGAGACTGAAATTTTTCGATTGAAGGTATTGCCATGGAGATTTACAATTAGATGTACTTGGACATTAATCCACTTCAAAAGCCTTGTAGTGTATGTATTTGGGATTTTGGAGGGAGTTTTTTTTATGATCACAAGAAATTTACTCCAGCCAAGGACTTTTTTTATTTTATTATCACAAGAAATCCACTCCAGCTACCTTGCTTAGGATATATAGGTTTTGTTTTTTTAGGCTACATATACCATGATAGCTGGAGGTTCTTTAGCTCAAAGACAGGCTATGGAGCTACTTGACTGGATTATGGATTTATACCGGTGAATCAACTCGAAATTTGGTCCAAGTTTAGTTTTACTTTGAATCTTTTTAGATATTAATTAAATTAAATTTGAGAAACTTATAACCTAGAAGAGTTTTTGTAGTCAACTTCAAGGAATATTTTATATCATTTTAGATAAAAATAATTGATCCAAGTTGTTCGATAATTTAATAACCCGGGTTCTAAACCAAATCATACCCTTTAGAAGGCATAAATAAAAATAAGGTATTTGGATAAAAGAAGACGATATTATCTCAGGCAAGGTGGTTTTGCTGCTTTGATTTGTAGCTAATTTCAAACCAAATCTAATCCCTTTTGAAAAAATCATTTGAAATGCATTTGCTAAACATATATATTATCATATAATCGTTAGATTAATTTTGAAGTTAACTGAACTCACATGGCACAGAAAGGTTCCATTATTATACTCTTTTAGTGATTATTTTATTCGATAATACAAAATGATATTCTCAAATCAATTTATTTGTCAAGCAAGATTAAAGATTTTCTCCAAACAATCGTAAAAATACACTCTTTAATTAATCAGTATGGTGCATTCGAGGGAAAAAAAATCTCTCGAATTGCTGGATTCAAGATTTGAATTCAGAAAATTTTAAAAAACACAACATCTTTAAAGCCAATGGCTTCAGATTTCTCTTTGATGATTTCTACGTACGTTATAATACTATGTGATAATTAAGAATCAAGATGGGCAATTTGCAGCAGCTGATACAACTGTAAAGTTACTTGAATTGTACTTGGCTGCTTAATTGAAGGTCAAGTCTAAAACATGCAACACGAAATTAGTTAAAGAAGCAACATCCGACTTTTGCCTTGGGAGGCTAGAAATATTCATGGTCCCAGAGAGAAATCGGAGGTCTTTTTAAGGTCTTTCTTCTCATGGGGTTCCGAAGAGATGTTTGCAGACCTGAGGTAAGAGCAAGGCTCAGCTTAAAAAACCATGGATTTGCTATTTCTATGCCAGGTTTGAAATGAAAGGTCTAGGTCATGTTCAAGCTTTATTTTGTCAAGAAGCTAAATACTTTATCACTTACTTGGCCTTTTGCCAATACCTTTTTGGCTTTGGTTGAAATGAAAGGTTTTGGTCTTAAAACTTGCTTTCCCTTATAGCTTTTAGAGATTTTTTATAACAATTTCTATGATTTTGAGTGATTGTATAGAAACATAATAGATCATGTGGACCTGCCTTACGCAAGGCTCAAATTGTTTTTCTTTTCATGAAAAATATGCTCACGTGTTGCATGTATATTTCAAAGGAGGAGGAAGACAAGACAAATATGTGACTTGGGATATAGATTCAACTGTGTCAAATAAATTGATTTTAGTTTTATTAGTTATTAAAAAAGTAAATAATGACAATAAA
>Ga0325402_1005165_pt1 | contig 12183 bp, 9 predicted proteins | sample PopdelMetagenome_22_FD_207212 | JGI IMG/M metagenome (GOLD analysis project Ga0325402, IMG submission 207212) | Populus deltoides microbial communities from Bellville, Georgia, United States - Xylem-PdKOR-R3 | ecosystem: Host-associated > Plants > Phyllosphere > Stem > Wood/Secondary xylem...
AAAAAATATATTATTTTATTATATTTTCAAATAAAAAATAACTATTAATACAGTTTTATATATATATATAAAGATGAACTCTTTTAGGAAGCAAGACCACGACATGTAATAGCCAATAGATGACAAAGTCTGATCAGATCTAAATAGAAGATTTTTGCCGCTATTTTCTTAGTATTTAATTTATGCCAGACTCTTCTCTTACCATTTCCATGAAAATCTAATCTTTAAAAGCTATGAAGTGACATGCAGTGGAATGAACTGTAGGAGAAATTAATCTATGGATTCATTTGGAAGGATTTGTGCACAAGGAAATTAGAGTTCAAAACCCAATAAGATAGGGTAAATTATTCTTTAGTCTCTGTGTTTTGAACTATAATATAGCCTGGTCCTTAATTTTTAAAAACCTATAACCTAGTCCCTTAACTCTAGCTGACCATTGTTATGTTAAAATATTTTCTGGTCTCTTCTTAACCCCTAACGTACCAATTCATAATTTAAATTCCTATAGAAATTAAGTTATAATTTTTCAAACAAAAAGGATTAATTTATAATTGAATTTAAAATTCTGGGACTAAAGACAATTTACTCAATAAGTTTCGAAAGGGAAGGCTTCTAGAAAACAATTCACAAGCATCCAAAACATACCGTGGGCTGCAAACGCCTGCAAGGTACAATATTCTTGCAACGCCGACGGTTTTCTGAGTCAGCATGTCACAGATCCAAAAACCACCGAATGGATAAGCCCACGACAATTCGTTAACCAACCAAACTAACCATGGTTAACCAATCCTCAACTTCTCTATAAATAACAAAGTCACCCGTTCCTCACCTCCTCAGCATCCTTGAACAACACAACAACACGGCAAAACACGCTTTACTTTCCAAACATGGCCTCCACAACTTGTCTCGCATCTTTTAGCTCCTCCGCGTCTCCTTTTATTGGCTCAAAAGTTTCCACCAATCAGTCTCATTCACCACCACCGTCTCGCGTCAGCTTCCGCCCCTTTCGAGTTTCCGCCGCCTGCGCTTCAACCGCCGAGAGACCCACATCATGCATTGCAACACCAACATCTGCATCATCTCTTTACGAAGTTCTTGGAATTCAAATGGGCGCCACGTGTCAGGAGATCAAGACAGCTTATCGAAGACTGGCTAGAATCTTGCATCCTGATGTTGCAGCTAACGGTCAAAGGGAGGACACGGCTTCCGAGTTCATGAGAGTCCACGAAGCTTATGAAACCCTGTCTGATCCTGAAAAACGTGCAGATTATGATTGCTCCCTTTATAGACGAGGAAGGCAAATGGGCTCTCCGTTTGTGATGTCTGCTGCTACTGTAACAACAATGGCAACAGGATTTTCTGGGTATACAAGTCAGAGATGGGAAACTGATCAGTGCTGGTAACTGGGAAAAGAGGCTGTAAGATCATAGATCCTAATCGATTTTAGTCCCTTAGATTGCTAGATGAAATTACAGTATTGACCCCCAAATATTGAGGATTATTTGCTGTTGTAAATAGTCCAGATTGGACCTCCATCTCTTGTATCATGTCCCAAGGCGGCATTTTTTCAGCCTGGAATTATGAATTCTTACTTGTGCTAATGCTATGATTTTGACATTGAGGTGCTGAACAGTAAAATTCAAGCCCTCTGTTCTTGAAATTATAATACTACTGGAACATACTCCATTTCAAGGAAAATGAGTTTTCTTTATGCCGACAAGAGGAATGGACTCGGATTCTTTTTCATAGAGAATTGGATTCTTGTTTATCTTGGTCCGAGAGGGATCTGGAATGATAGATAAAGCTGAAACAGACTTGGAAGTTTCAAGGTTTTCTATCCACTACTGATGGAGTGTCCAATGTCTATAGCCATATGCGTGAATTTTGTCCAATGATTGAACTAGAGGTGTAGCGATTTGAAGTGCCCAATTCCTCTACTTTTAAAGTGGAAACGCAAAAAGATGGAGCAGTTCCAAAAAGCAAAAGCAAAAGCAAAAACAAGAACAGTGACCCAAAGACAGAGGCTTTGCCAGACAGAAATATCAAATACACTGAAAGAAGCACAAGTTCCAAGACTCGCTCGCAATCTTGGTTCGAATTGAAACACAGCGCCAAAAAAACAGCTCAATGCATGGAAAAATCCATGCCACGTATTAACAAGCAAGACAGCATTTCACCAAAAAAAGAAGAAAAGAGGAGCAAGACAGCAAGTACAGGCAAATAAACAAATACGATGGGAACTGATACCCATTTTCGTTCTCCAAATATACAACCACTAGTCTACAGCCTCAATGAACCGGGTCAAACAGACTTGGGCCTCACTTTCAATTGGTATTTACGATTATGGGCCAAGGCTGGACTCATCTCTATAAGTGTCCATGGAGCATAGCGAGCAAGCACGTAGCAATGGCCTGATCGGTACAGCCTTCAAGTCAATGGCTCCGTCGTCGACTTGTCGGTGTCTTGCGTTTGGTTGCAATCGAACTGAAATGGGACAAGACCAGACATCCTTTCCTGACGCGGTATCTCCAAATGTGGATGAGATGGCAGGTACAACCACACGGATTAGACTCGACAAGCACACAGCCCAGTCTTAGGTTAAACGAATCAAGTCCAGTGCCCTTCAAGCTGGCAAATGGATTGAGTTTTCAAGGACCACAAATATATCAATATATGGACCCTTTTAGCTACCAACCGATTTCAGCTGTATTTAATATTGTAATGTATAATGTTTTTAAAAGTTTTTTTTTTAAAATATATTAAAATATATTTTTTAACTTTTAAAATTAATACATTAAAATTATTAAAAAATAATAATAAAAATACCAATTCCATATTTTTTAAGATAAATATTCTTTTAAAAAAATATAATTAAAACAAAATACACCGAGCTGCCAAACAAGTATTTCCTTTTCTCCGTTCATGTTGAAGGCAAGGCAATAAAATATTGACAGGGACATTGCTCCTCTTTCTTCGTCCTCAGTTCTTTTTCTTTTTTTTTTCTTTCCCGGGGGGCGGGGGGGACATTGCCACTCTTCCACGACACCATGGTTTCTTCTTATCCACATCCATGGACCCAGAGAGATGAATTTCTCGTCGTCGACTAAAATTTCGTGGTAGTTCAAGAGACATCTTGTTATTCAACTATAAATATTTACATTAATATGACTGAAAACTATATGCTATAATTTATCTAACACTTTGCTAAGGTTAGAGCGAAAACCTTAGTTGGTTAATATTAATTTACATATTTATGGAATCAGTATTATACATAAAAATTAAAAAATTAATCCAATATACGTCCTCGAAAAAAATTAGAACACGGAAAAAATCTTAGTCGTTCCCTACTCCATTACCCTGCCTCTTGTTTATCTTACTATTCTCTCTAATTAATCAACTTCTACGGAGCAATCTCTTACTCATCTAACGTGGGTCTGCGTCACACCTCTGGAATCTGAATCATTATAGGCGCAGAAGTACTTTAAGTTATTATTTTTGTATTTACCATTATAATAGTATTTTCTATACTTTGTGATCATCTCTGAGTCAGCTTGACGGTTTATCTAGACGATCCTATCCTATATTATTGGAACAGTTGATGTTCGTCTTATGTTTTACTGTAAGCTTTGTCGAATGAAACAATTTATATCAGGAAATTTGTCTTTTTGTCACCTCCTATTCGAGAAGAATTATCCCAGCATGAAATGGCTCTAATCTCATTATTTTTAACAGCCTTTACCTGGTTTTAATGCAAGGCTCAGCTTTTAAAATGCCCATGGCATTGCAAGTTGATGCTCAAGTATGGTTCTTGGAGACGAGACAAAGAAGTCCGAACGCGTCAAATACGCGATTAGCAGAGCACAAATGGCTGGAAATTTTATTTATTTTCATAAAATTAACTTGTATTATCAAATACAGGTACAAGCTGCAAGGCCATTTCTTGATAATTCATAGTCACTAATAACTAATAAAAGAGATACATGCATCCATCAAAAACATAAAATATGATGGTAACCCCATAATTGTTTTTACAGAGAATCGTGGTTTCTAATCTGTGAAGTTCACAAGGGTACTGCACAATCAGAGTGATAATTTTTGCCCTCCTTTAAGATACAAGATCCCTGTAAATAGATAAGTCCATAATTCGCCAATCCACCAAACTAACCATGGTTAATCAATTTCCCACCTCCTTATAAATAACGACTCATCCTTTCCTTAACTCCTCAACCTCCTTAACCACACAGCACACGAGGAAACACAAGTATCGTTAGTGTATTTTCAATCATGGCTTCCACATCTTCTCTAGCGTCTTTCAGCTCCTCCTCTTCTCCTTTCATTGGCTCAAAGTTCTCGACCAATCAGCCTCATTCGCTTCCATTTCGTGCCAGCTTCCGCCCCTTCAGTGTCTCTGCCTCCTGCGCTTCCACCGCCGAGCGACCACCATCCCGCAATGCCACGCAAATATCTCTCTACGAAGTTCTCGGGATTCAAATGGGTGCCACTTGCCAGGAAATCAAGGCTGCTTACAGAAAGCTAGCAAGAACATTGCATCCTGATGTTGCAGCTAACTTTCAAAAGGAAGACACAGCTTATGAGTTCATTAAAGTACACGAAGCTTATGAAACTCTGTCGGACCCTGACAAACGTGCAGATTATGATCGCTCGCTTTTTAGACCTGGAAGGCAAATGAGCTCTCCGTTTGTAATGTCTGCAGCAACAATGGAAACAAATGTTGTAGCTGCTGGATTTCCTGCCTACACTAGGCGAAGATGGGAAACTGATCAGTGCTGGTAGCTGCAAAATTGTTTACTGGGCTGGATTTAACCCTGAATTATAGATACCCTAATCAGTTTCAGCTGATACAGAGGTGATGATTCCAACTGGGGATGGATTCAAGTAGCCAGGATCGGACCTCAATCTTGTAATCATGTAAATAGTTGCCTTTTTTACGGCCTGCAAGGCTGCAACCATAGATTCTTATCTGCACATGCTTTTGATATTCATGCATCAAATATTTCAGGGCCTCCTTCTCAGATATACCACACCCAGTTGTCGATGGTCCAAGAATTATTGTTTGATATACATAGCCTAAAGATTTAATTTAAGTTCTTTTCCTCGTCAAAACCTTCAAATACCAAAAAATAAAAAACAACTAAATTCTTGATTTTCTTGAACCTTAATACGTCTGATATATACGTTTGAAAAAGCTACTTAACATGGAAAGCAAATAAAAAAATCAAAGCAAATCCTAAGATTATCTCCAATTTATCTTCCCTAATCAAAACAAAATAAAGTTTACAAAATCAAATAAAATATTGACAATTAAATATATATTACGATAAAAAAATCAAACCATAAAACTGTGTCCATCCGTCCTCAATATCACAAGGATATTTCATTTGTAATTTACAAGGGAAAATAAGACTTCCCTTTTCACTTGGAGCTAGCATATAAATCCTTTTAATAAATGTTTTATTGCGAGATGGGACCTGTGCTAGATGATGGCTAGAGCTGAAATTAACTTTCAAGTTATCTTGTTTATAATTGATAGCATGCCCATTTGGATAAGCCACAGTATACAGATTCTGTTCATAACGTGATGGATAGAAATTTACATATTTTCTTGGAGTTGGAGATAATTACTGGCCTCGATTGTCTCTCTACTTATGAAAAGGATGGCTTCTGCCACTTGAAAAATGGATAACTACAATTTCTTGGATAAGGATGGGCAGACATGTCAAGTGAGAAAGCCTAAACGACTGTGATTTTTCTTTCTCAAACAAAAGATAAGTAGTCCGACGACATGACCCCATCTTTACCTTTTCGTTTGTCTGTTTTTTTTCTCAAGAAAAATGATGACAGGAGTCAGTTGAGCTATGGATAGCCATAGCAGCTCAGGATACATTTGATCTGCACTCATCAGTTCTCAATATCGGCAAAGATTGGCCGGACCTCGAGTATGAGACCCCGATTTATTTTTTGAATTAATTTTAAGAGTATATTTGATATAAAAAAATATTATTTTTTAAATTATTTTAATATGTTGATGTTAGAAAAATAAAAAAATATTTTAATATTTTTTTAAACAAAATAATATTTTTTTAAAATAACACACTCTATCAAGAATGACAAGGGATTCAACTAATTAAATTTGAGTTAATTTTGTTCGACATCCCTCTTTCCATGATCAGAGTTTTATGTCTAGAGGAGAATTTGTGTCTTGTTTATGGAAGTTCCTATGTCTATAACGAACACCATTTGAAAGAGAACGCCTTGGCATCAGCCACCATTTTTGCTTTTGCATACAAAGAGAAGGGAATCACATGGAAGTTGGATCTGTTTGAAATTGTAATACGGTTTGTAATTTAAAATATTTTTTATTTAAAAATATATTAAAATAATTTTATTTATATTTTAAAAATTATTTTTAAAATCAATATATCAAAATAAAAATATAATTATTTTTTTTAAATTTAAATTTTAAGAAAATATAGTTTCAATAGCTTTACCAAACACGATTTTAGAGTTATGAGCAATGTTATTAATTCTTGTCTGGGTTGGTTGGTTAATTTAAAACCCAATATAGGTTGTATTTTATAAAAAATAAAAAAATTAACCTTGTTTTTTTCAATATTCTTTTTTATAAAATGACTTTATTTTAATGTTTTTTTAATTAAATTTTAATTAATTCAAGTTAATCTACTCCTCAAATGTAACTCGGGTTTTACTTTGAGTTGACTCTCGATTCAGATTTAATATCAGAGTAATGGAGAGAGAGTAGATGAGGGTGTGGCATGTGGGAGAAGCTTTGTGGAGAGTTTGCGGGCGAGTGGAGTCTATGATAGGCCACTCGTCTTCATTTATCCATTTCTAATAGGCCATAGCTCTAGGCCCACGCTGTATGGGTTTTCAAAATTACCGGGCGTGATTCGAACTCTTCTTTCAAAAATGACTTGCCATGGCAGCATAGCTGCAGCGCCTCAAAGAAGCAGCAATTGTTAGCAATGGCTCGTCTGATCCGGCAAATGGCCGTTTCTACCTAACCATTGCTTCTGTCATGCTGCGTTCAACTACCTCCTCTCTAAATCTTTAATTTTATCCATCAAAGCCATCTCTCCTCGTCTCTCTCTCTCACTATAGTTACAGCTTCTAATCGTAACGTTAATTTTCTATCACGCGGTCCAGAAACAACTTCTGATTTTTGGACAAGGAGGAAATGCAAGCGATTCGAATTCTGAATCATACAAAAGCCGCAAACAGAAAAAACGCGAGGCTCGACTTGCCATTCGTTGGGGCATGGAGCTGGCTTCTTTTTCTCCACCTCAAATCAAACGCATTATCAAGTGGTGAACGCAAATTAACTTCCCTTCTTATTCCCCTCCCCCCCCAAAAAAAAAATAAAATAAAATCACCAACGTTAAAGCTATTCTTTGCAGTTTAAATTGTGTCTTGCTTGGGATTTTCTAGGGTGGCTTCACTTGAGTAAGACGTATTCGATGCGTAATGTTAGTCAAGGTACTTCTGTGGTAATATTATGTGTCTTTACTCTTTCGGAGTGCGTTGATTTTTTAGCTGTTATATGTTTTTAGCGAGGGAGGCAAATGAAGATAATGTGCGTGTTTTTGTCGCAGAGACCAGGACCGGATGTGCGGCAAGGAAAGCGGAGGCAATAAAATTATATCGGTAGTGAGCTCTGTATCTTTTAAACACTATCCTTGAGTAACTTTTTTAAGAGATTATGGTTGGCTTAGCTAGCTACGTTGTCTGTGTTTGTGTTTTGCCTTGCTGTGAAATATGGGGTATCAAGTTGAAGCAAATGCGTGGAAGTAATCTTAGCTTTGTTGCATGCTAATGCATTTAATGTTACTAATCGTGGAACAAGACTTGTTGCGTATTTAATGAGAAAGATGTTCGTTTCATGGCGTGGCTTTTATTTCTCTCAATCAAGTAAACTGTGTGCCATGCAAGAACATCATAGGTGTATATCTTGTCTTGTAGAGAATCTTTAACATCGAGTTTTAGCATTATAAATGTGTTCTTAAATCTTGATTGCTATGTGCAATGTGTGGGTAGGGATCAAATTGTTGCGGGATGTAGAAACTGAACTGATGGATGCTTTGATTCATGCCTACAGAAGATGGTGATTGGAGTAGGCTGCAGGGATTTTCTGGTCTGGAGGAAAAGATTATTGGCGATGACAATGAAGAATCTGGAGAAAGCGAATACAATGTGGAAGAGGAGGCATGGTAAGCAATTATTACCTTCGGTTGTTGTTTTGAATGGCAATACAGTTGGGGTTATGAACGCATATCTCAAATTCTTCAATCTTCTTCTGGTCTAACTCCAATTATGAAATCTGTTAATTGAAGACAACACTGATCTTATTTTAACTTTCTTCACTACCAATTCGGTATTGAACGCAAACCTATCATTACAGCTCTTTTCTTGGTCTACAACTTATGGATGCAATTCTCACTTCCCTAGTCTTGATTATGTCTTATTGCATTTAGCTTCCGCAAGCAGAAGCTTGCATAAGCGTGGTAAGTGGAAATAATGAATTAGAACTCCAAGGAAGCTGGAGATTGTATTTGAAGATTTATGATGATTACACATGAAAATGGAAAACAAAAATTCCAAGATGACACATTACATGTTTCTTGTACAATTTTCAGGGGTCACACGAGTACATTGATATAGCAACTAGTTGGTTCGGTGGCCTGATTAACAGAGACATAAAAGTTATCAATGAAGTTTATGCACTTCGAAGCATTGATTTTGACAGTCAGGTCAGTGAAATGTCACCCTAAGTGTATCAGTTACTGCATATCAGAGTCGTTCATGAGATATCTCTAACAATGGGCTAACGATTCCTACTGCGAGTTTGTTGATGAAAACATGTTGTTTGGAAAGAAAAAAGGGGGTGAGAATTCATATAAAGCCACCACATGAACCATCACTTGGCTTTCTTTCTTCTTTTTTTCCCAACTGAAGAAATAAAGAACTATCAACAGGAGACTTCATTGCTTCCCGGACGATTACTTGGCTCTTGGGAACCCAGCGTATTTAACCCTACACATTCTACGCATGCTTATATCATTATATAGTCCAAGAAGCAGAGAGCGTGGTCTGTCTGTATAATTGGTTGCAAGGATGCCTTCAATGGTAATATTGAATTGTTTATCATCTATCTTTCCTATGATAGAATGATCTATCAAGCAGGAACTACATAAACATGTGTGAAGAATGCATGCAGTTCAAGAACGCAAGGGAGTTGCAGAAGAAAATGAGCAGGAAGTGGAAACTGCAATCACAGCTGCCAAAAATTCCCTCGCCCGTTTCCTCCATGGCCTTGATGAGCAAATGCCGAGTGAATCTAATCATATTGATTTGTAATATAAATAATTTTTTATCATTGCATATTTTCTCCACAAAGCGTCTAATAAGTGTCTCATTGATCTCAGCAATTTATACTGGGCACAACACTGACGAGCCACCTCATAGAATTATAGACTATATAGCTTGGGCTTAGGCTCGTGGATGTAAACACGGCTTGTAGAGTCATATCTTTTGCTCTTGAAGGCCAGGCCCATTACCATTCCCCTTTCCTTCCCTTTTCCCTTCGGCCGTGTTTGATTGCAGGAAAGTGAATTCTTGGAATTCACTTTCCTTGTTTTCCCATGTTTGGCAACAACATGGAAAACTAGTCAACGGAAACTTAATTCCGGTCAACACAGAAAACACAACTTTAATAAAGAAAAGTGTTTTCCTTTTGAGAAGAACCGGAAAACACTTTTCTTTTTTTTCATTACACTCATTTTTCTCACATGCTCAAATCACGGTCTCTCTCTTTTCGTCAACAATTGGGACGTAACAACAATTGCATCATTTCCATTCTTCCTCACTCACATTCTGCAGAACCAAACAAACCACAAATCAAAGCAAAATCCCTACCCTGAAGATTACTGTGAACCAATCAAAGCAAAATGGCCAAACTTCCCCAGAAAAAAGCATTCCCTACCCGGTTTCCCTGTCCCCGGTTAGCCACCATATCAAGGAATTAATCAACCCTTGCTACCCTGAAGATTACTGTGAACCAATCAAAGCAAAATGGCCAAACTTTCCCAGCAAAAAGCATTCCCTACCCGGTTTCCTTGTCCCTGGTTAGCCACCATATCAAGGAATTAATCAACCCTTGCTCTTTTTTTTTCAAGTCCCAGTAGAAGTAGTCGGGTGAGAGAGGGAGGAGAACTGGGAAGGAGGAGTGGGAAGGGAAAGGGGATGACAGAAACCTAGAGAAACCGAACAGGGAAAGGGGAAGGGGAAGGGGATGACAGAAACCAAATAGGGAGAAACCGGGGAAGGGGAAGGGGAAGAGAGAAACCGAAACCGAACAGGGGAAGGGGAAGGGGAAGGGGATGAGAGAAACCGAAACCGAACAGGGGAAGGGGAAGGGGAAGGGGATGATAGGGGAAGGGAGAAACCGAAACCTAAACCGAACAGGGGAAGGGGAACCAGGGCAAGGGGAAGAGAGAAACTAGGGGAAGGGAGAAACCAGGGGATAATGGGAAGGGGAAGAGAGAAACCAGGGGAAGGGGAGATGAGAGAAACCGGGGAAGGGGAATTAGAGGAAGGGGCATGAGAGGTGATTGCAGGGGAATCCACCGAGACTGAGGAAGTTTAATAAGGGGAATTAACAGAATCAAATATAAAAATGTTGATAACACTAAAAAGCATGTTTTTTTTGCCACAATTATTATTTTTTTTGCTATATTTATAGATGTGCTTGTTTTATTTTGCTTTGATTAATTTATGATTAGTGTTTAATTATATTTGTTACATATAGATAAATTTGTGGGACGATGGATTTCATTGCGCAATTTCTAATCATTGTGAACTTTGAATTGTATAATTTTCAAAACAGTTTTATTGTCTTGATTGTGTAAGTATTTTATATGCTTTTTTTAATATTTATTTCCCCAAATTTATATACCAAGAGAACCATGTATAAATTATTTTCCAGTTTATTTTTCATAACATAACCAAACACTGGAAAATATTTTCCAGTTTATTTTCCATAACACTACCAAACATCGAAAAATATTTTTCCAAAATTTACTTTTCTCGGAATTCATTTTCCAAAAAAAAACAATTTTCCTGCAAACAAACGAATCCTTCATTCCTTTTTGTTCTCCTTTGTTTTTTATTTTATTTTGGACGGTGAGAAACATTGGGAGTCTGGGACTTGCAAACCGTTGGACACTTGAGCTGATGTACAGACCTCAGAAAAAGAGTCCTAGATGGTCCGATACGCATTTACTTGGATAAACTTGCGTGGTTCTATCTTTGCGCTAAGGGCTATACCGCCACACAAGAATGGTACTGGATAATTACTTATTTACTTCAAGGAAGGAATCATCTTAAAAGCGTGCTATCATTGTGTCGTATATGGCCGTCCCGTACCTTTACTAAGTTTTTGTGAAGGTACATAGCAATAGCAATAATAATCCACAGTCCTCTTCTGCCCCGGTCTGTAGGTGCGTGTGGGCACATTGCTTACTCCCACACGACTGGCTCATCAATAATGATCTGCCTAGAAGCTAACTTGACATGCACCTTTGTTTTTCATTTTTTCTGTCTCTTTCCCTGCTTGGGCGATACTGGGGGTCATAGTTTCGTAGGACATGAGGCAATACATAGTATAAGATGTAACGTATTTGTCATGATAGATAGCTACGAGGTGAGTTGTTCAATTCAGCAATATTTTTACTCAATAATGGTTCTACTTTGATATGCCTTTTGCATCAGCTGATGCCATACCATCCAGATTGCTTAATTATTGTTATCACTTCTGTCTATGGAAAGCTACTACAAAGCGCATGATGATAAAGCTGTGATTAGTCAGCCAGTGATGCCTATACTTAGTTTTCAAATGGTGTGAATCAGATCTATATAATGCCTGATGATATTTGTTTTGACAATTAACTTGGACGGCATCCATTCTTTGTTTCTAATCTCTATATGCTTGCATCACATTCATACATATCAGTGCGAGTCTGTAGTTGCGTCTATCATGATCCTGCTGTATATCACAATGGTGCTATTGCTTCTACCTTTAAAATTGTTTTCCTGGATTGTCTACTGCCTAATTTTCAACATTTTCGGCATCAATAGGTTCCCGAGATT
>Ga0325402_1005169_pt1 | contig 12178 bp, 7 predicted proteins | sample PopdelMetagenome_22_FD_207212 | JGI IMG/M metagenome (GOLD analysis project Ga0325402, IMG submission 207212) | Populus deltoides microbial communities from Bellville, Georgia, United States - Xylem-PdKOR-R3 | ecosystem: Host-associated > Plants > Phyllosphere > Stem > Wood/Secondary xylem...
AAAAAAAAACAACATGAATATAAATCATATATATTAGTGATAAATCTAATTTTAAAAAATTAATATCATTGTTAATGAAAATAGTAATAATAATTTTCAATATTATTATTAATATCATTGTTATTGAAAATAGTAATGAAAAAGAGCTTTTTATAATTGGGTGGTTTAATTAATTAAATTGAACAAGGTTCAATTTGATTCAATGACTTTTCAAGAGCGGAATGGAACATGTGGAATGAAACCAGAACGTTCCGGGCGGAATTTAGCTGAAAAATCCGGAACGGATCGAGATTTAAAATGAGATAAAATTTATTCTATTTTGTTCCGTTTTTTGAATTCGCATGGAATGTTTCGGCCATTCCGGACAAAACAGAACGAAATTGATAACCTTGATAATTATAGATAAATTAAAAGAGATAAGTGTTTTAGTATCATTTCTTTTGTGTGAACACTTTAATAGTAAGAACTAAAAAGTGGTTAATGATGTTTTGCATATATCTACTATTTAGCTTTGATTAGTTGCGTCAATTTGTTAATAATGAGGTATCTCTACTCAGTATTGTATTAACCAGTGTTATTAAACCCAGACCGGCCTGGCAAGTCGACCCAGGACCCGACCGACCCGGGGGCTAAACTGGTCCGGGTTTGTCAAAAGAATAGTCAGTGCAACGACCTGGTCAAACCGAGTCAAGCTGGCAGGTCAACTCGTGACCCAAGTGAGAACCGGCCAGGACCCGATTTTTTTTTTCAAATATGGGATTTGAAACTCATTAGTGTATATACTCTATGTTCCCAAGAAAAAAAATTATGTTTTTTCAATGTGGGATACAAATATACTCTATGTTCCCATGAAAAAAATTATGTTTTTTCAATGTGGGATACAAAACGTTTTTGTTTAAATACTTCAACTTAAAAGGATAACATAGTATCTTTTTAATATGAGATTTAAAACCCATTAATATATATACTCAATATTCATACGAAAAAAACTATATTTTTTTCAATGTGAGATTTGAAACCCATTAGTATATATGCTCTATGTTCACAAGAAAAAAAAACTATGTTTTTTTAATGTGAGATAAGAAACTTTTTGATTTAAATACTTTAACTTAAAAGCTTAATATAATATCTTTTTAATGTGAGATAAAAAAATATTTTAAAATATTCTTTTAAACTTCATTATTTACAATATATATAACCTATATTTACATGGATATTTTTCTTAATTTTTTTCATATAAAATATTAAAACTTTAATTATTTTTTAATTTTTCCAGGTTGACCCGAGTTGACCCGGGTTTACCCTTGAAACCCAGGACCCGACCCCTTGGCCGGGTCAATCCTGAGCCGGGTTTAATAACTATAGTATTAACATTCAAGTCCTTTAACTTGAGAGACATGTTATGTTTTATGTTTTAAAATTGTACTTACTTTATTTTGAAAAATATTGCATATATTTTTTACTCCATTAATAAAGGATAAAAATATTTATTTATTAATAAAACATACTTGATTCAATTTGTGTATTTTTTTTTAGGCATGATTTCCCAATAATGTTTTTCATGAAAGTCTTGATTTTATATGTTTGAGATTTTATAGTTTTTTCATAAAATTTATTTTTTTTCTAACGTGTCTTTTTGGCTTTTCAAAATAAAACAAAACCTCATTTAGAAAAATAATAACTACTAAAAAATAAAAAATAAGTTAATAAAAGATTAAAAATTTTTATCTTTCATATTTTTTTTGTCTTTTTAAAATAATAATAAAAATTCAATGTAAATAAAAAATTTGAAAAATAGGTTCTAGCAATTAATAAATAAAATTTGGCAAAAAAATAATAATTAATTTTTCTTTTTTATTTATCTGAAATATTTTGGATATGTGTCGAGCTCCTAATGTAATCCGTCATCAGTTTAATGGGTGTATCATATTAAGAAATTCGAATGGAAATATAATATATAGTAACGCAACCTGATTTATTAATAATAAAGAAATTTAACTAATAAAAAATTGATAATAAAAGGACATGCAACATAATTAACCCTAACAAAAATAAACTAACCATATATAATTTGATGTCAAACTTACCGACGGAACTTTTTCCATCCGTAATTCAGTTGGTAACTACTGACGGAACGTTTCCATCGGTAGTTACCGGCTGAATTATGGACGGAAAGTTCAGAATTAAAAAAAAAAGGTGGTTCGCTAACGTGGAGGTTTTTGCGGGTGATTTTTACCGACGGAATCATCGACGAATTCAAAACGGTAGCTTCGTACGGTGATGTGACCGGTTCACCGTTTAAAATACCGACGAAATTACCGAGGGATTCGAAATGGCAGATCTATACAGTGACGTGTCGATTTTTCCGTCAGAATAGCCGACGGACTCACCAACGGAATAATCCGTCAGTGAAACCGTCGGAAAAAGTTAATATATGCCTTCTCTGCCGGCCCTCTCTACCGACCCTCTCTTCCCCTATTTCTCCTTCTTCTTCCTAATCCCAACTCTCCCCATCTGCAAACAACTAGCCCCCTTCCCCCCTGAACAAAAATCTCCCTCATCTCAGCACAACAAGTTATAGTTCTTGAAGTTTTGTGGTCACAGCATCCATGTTCTGATTTACCAACGGATTTTATCAATTTTTGTAAGTAATTCTACCTTTTTAAATTTTAACGTTTAAATGTCAATTTTATTGTTTTTTTAGTATATGTATTTTGTTAGTAGATGTACATGTTTTATTGTTATTTCTCAAACAAACTTGTAGTATATTAATGTATAATTTTATACCTGTTATGGTTTGTTTTAGATTTTGTAATATTGTATTTATTTGTAAATTGTTAAAACTTTATGGAATTACTGAATTACATGTGCTGTTTTGAAATAATTAATAGCTTTCTTAATGGGTCCGTTTTAAGTTTTATCAATGGTATTGCGGAGTGGTAATTTTTGTAAATTTATATATATTAATTTGTATGGATGTTGATAAATGATAATGAATATTTAACATTTATGAGAAGTTATGATTGGTTTGTTGGATAATCTCGAGGTAAATTAATATTTTTGTAAGTTTATTTAGCTAACTTAGTTAATTAATACATGATGTCATCATAATTTTATAAAGGTTCGATATAAGTCATGGATGATTATTCATGGATGTATCGAGATTCACCTCAAGGATTGTGAAGGATGGATTATTGTAATGGGGTTCAGGGTTTTATTAATTTCGCAACATCTATTTCCAGAAATTTTACTAGAGGCGGTATTAGGTGTCCATACAGGAAGTGTCAAAATAAAAAGTATCTGCATCCAGATGTTGTAATGATGCATCTTCTACACAAAGAGTTTATGGAGAATTACCAGTGTTGGTATGCACATGGAGAAGTATTTGTTAGCAAGAGGAGAATGGGAGAAACGGTTGTTGGGTTAACTTATAGTGCTAGCAACGTGCATGAAGCGGCAAATGACAACACTAATCCTTACAGAAATATGGTTATAGATGTAATGAGAATGAATCAAGGTAATGTCAGTCAATGTCCAATCATAAAAGAAGAACCTAATGCAGATGCAGCAAGGTTTTTTGATTTGTTGAAAGATTTTGACGAACCATTATGGAATGGTTGCATAAATCACAGTAAATTATCGGTCGTAGCCCATATGTTCACCATCAAGTTAGATCATGGGTTGAGTGAGGCCGGTTATGACAAAATTATTGAATGGGCGAGAAGCATTTTACCCGAAGGGAACAGGTTGAAAGAGAACTTCTATGCTGCGAAGTCCATGATGAAACCCCTCAGTTTAGGATATCAGAAAATTGACATGTGCCCTAACTTCTGCATGTTATACTACCTTGAAAATGCTAAGATGACCGAGTGCATAACATGCGGGCATTCCCGTTACAAACCCAGAACTGGCAGGGGAAAGATTCTAGTGACATATAAAAAACTTAGATACTTCCCAATCACACCTAAACTGCAGAGGTTATTCATGTCACCAAGGACTGCTGAGCACATGACATGGCACCAAGCACATGATGCGGTTGATGGAGTGATGGTGCATCCTTCTGACAACGAAGCATGAAAACTCTTTAACAGTGTGCATCCTCACTTTTCAGTTGAATCAGGGAATGTGTATCTTGGGTTATGTACAGACGGATTCAACCCATTTAGGTCATTTGTTGCTCCTTATTCTTGTTGATCGGTCATACTCACAGTTTATAACTTGCCATCAAGAATGTGTATGAGGCCGGAGTTCATGTTTTTATCTACTGTCATACCCGGTCCAAGCAGCCCGGGGTGGAATATAGATGTTTGTGTTCGATTGTTAATTGATGAGTTGACGCAGTTGTTGTTCTCCAGAGCTCTAACTTATGATATATTGAGGAAATAAAATTTTCTTATGAGGGCGACTTTGATGTGGACTATCAATGATTTTCCAGCTTATGAAATGTTTTCTGGTTGGAGCACGCATAGGAAACTAGCATGTCCATACCGTATGGAAAACAACAAGGCATTCACACTAGCAAACGGAGGTAAAGCTTCTTTTTTTACTGTCACCGTCACTTCTTGCCACTTAATCACAGGTACAGAAAGAACAGAAAAGATTTCTTTGTTGGCAGAGTTGAAAAAGATGTTGCATCGCCATGTCTTTCGGGTGAAGAATTGCATGATGTTGTATCAGAGTACGGTGACATTGTGTTTGGCCTTCAATCAGGTAAGCAAAAGTTTCCTGGTTTTGGTTTACCCATAATTGGGTAAAGCGAAGTATCTTTTGGGAGCTTCCTTATTGGAAGACCAATCTGCTCCACCATAACCTTGACGTCATGCACATTGAAAAGAACGTGTTTGAGAACATTTTCAACACCGTCATGGATGTGAAAGGAAAGATAAAGGACAACATCAAGGCTAGATTAGATATAGCTTTATACTGTAACCGTAAAAATATGGAGTTGGTTTATGATGAGTCACGGGTCGCAAAACCAAGAGCAAGCTTCGTATTAAAGAAAAACACACAACTGCTAATCTACAAAAGACTTAAGAGTCTGCGTTTTCCGGATGGACATGCATCAAACATATCAAGGCTGGTTAATATAGAGGACTGCAGATTGTATGGAATGAAGAGTCATGACTGCCATGTGTTTATGCAAACACTCATCCCATTAGCTTTTCGTGATTTGTTGTCAAAGGGAATATGGGATGCACTCAAGGAGATCAGTCATTTCTTTAGAGATATATATTCCAGCAAGTTGAATGTTGAGCATATTGAGAGGCTTCAAACGAATATCGTTGAGATACTATGCAAACTTGAGATGATATTCCCTCCATTATATTTTGACTCAATGGAGCATCTCCCTATACATCTACAGTTCGAGGAAAAAGCTGGAGGACTGGTCCAGTATAGATGGATGTACCCATTCGAACGGTTAAATATTACAGTTGCAATGTAATTCATATATAAAAGTATTTTCTATGTTTTTCTTAATTGGAAATACTTGATTAATTCAATGCAGGTACTTGTTTAATATCAAGAAAAAGGTTAAGAACAAGGAGCATGTTGAGGTTTTGATATGTGAGGCCTATATTATTGAGGCTTTAATATGTGAGGCTTATATTGTTGAGGAGATCTCAACATTTATCTCGTACTATTTCGAACCTCATCTGAGAACGAGAATCAATTGTGTTCCACGACATGATGATGGCGGTGAAGTGCCTTCTAGTGGGAACTTGTCAATATTCTCTAATACTTGATGACCCACACCTAAAAATACCGTAAGAGGAAGATATTTATCAAAAATAGAGTTCAAACAAGCACACAACTATGTTCTATTTAATTGTGATGAGCTGAGACCTTTTATTCAGTAAGTTTATATATATGTAATACTAATTAAACTTTGTTAGTAATATAATGTTAATTATATATTGTAATATCATACACTCAGTATCACTTGCAGACAACATCAACAATATTGCTTTCCAATAACTCACAACTGATCGAATCTCAGATCTTTCAATTACAAGATGAACAATTTGTCATGTGGTTCAGAACACATGTAAGCACTATCACAAACTCATTCTAACTTGCAAAATTACTGTACGTATGCATGTCATTACGAGATTCTCGTTCATTTACTATTTATTGATGTACATTACATACAAGGTTTATCAAATGGGAAGGAGTGCGCCTAAGTCATTGTCTTCACTAAGCCTGGGGCTTGAAAGAAAAGTTAAGTGCTACAACGGGTATTTTGTCAATGGATATGTTTTCCATACTGAAGAATACGGGCATGAAAGAAAGACATACAACAGCGATGTTTGTGTTAAGGGATCCACTAGTAGTGAGTTAGAAGTTGACTACTATGGTAGATTAGAAGAGATCGTCGAACTGCAATATCCTAGCGAGCAGAATAGAGTGTTTTTATTCAAATGCTATTGGTATGACATGACTAACAGAGGAATCAGAGTTGATCCGCACTATGATCTAGTCGAAATCAACTCAAAAGCTAGACTCCGCAACATAAATGATGTCTTTGTTTTCGCAAAGCAATGTCAACAAATTTATTACATATACACCCCTTCATTTAGAAAAGATCAATCAAGAGTGGATTGGTTGTCCGTTTTAAAAACAAAACCCCGAGGTCGTGTCGAGGTTGTTCAGGATGAGAACGAAGACACAAATGTGCGAGATGAAGTCTTTCAAGTTAGTGAGTTGGTTGAACCATATCGAGTTGCTCCTTCGATTGAATTAGAAGAAAATTTAAATTTTCGTGTTTTCGATGATAATCTTGTTAATGTTGACGCAGAGAAATTGAATGTTGTTTTGAGCTCTAGCGGACAAGCAAATGTTGATGAAGATGATGATATCCATGTTAAAGATTGCGATGAAGGTGATGACTATTCAATTGATGACGAAGAAGAAGAAAATTCTGACTAACTATCAGAATGACACCCTTTGTAAAACCCTTTTTTCATGTAATTTAGATTATGGATGATATATTTTGTAACACGAAATTTTATTGTTTAATCACTGTTGTTATTGTTTTGTGCGATAGACAGTTTATCATTTAAGTTTTTGCAGGAAGGTAAATAGGCAATACAAATACAACCTTTTTGTAGAATGCCACAATCACCGACAGAATAAGGTCCATCAGCATTTCACAGAGAGTTCGAAAATAATTACTTGAAATGCCACAATCACCGACACCCATACCGACAGAATTAATCCCGCCAGCATTTCACAAAGAGTTTGAAAATAATTACTTGAAATGCCACAGTCACCGAAGACTATACCGACGGATTAACGTCCATCAGTAAGTTGTCGGCGGGTCAATATTACCGACAATTTCACCAACGGACTGTGCGAATTCCAAAGGGTGGTGCATTAAATGCATCTCTGACCTCGTCAGTTTGCCGACGAAATTGCCGACGGACTGTGAAAAATATGGAGGATAATTAAAAATTTTGGTGCGAAATTCAAAAATTACCGACGGATTTTTGACACTTCACCGAGGGAATAAATTAAAATTAATAATTATTTTTTATTCCTTCGGTGAATCCGTCGATAAAATTGCACTATAAATCCCAGCGACCGCCCTTTCAGTTCATTTTTTTTCCTCTTCTCTCGGTTCTTAATTTCCCCTCCCCTCTCTTTGATTTTTTTCCTGTCATTTCCTTAATATTTCTGGCAAAGGTTACTAGTTTTTTTTTTTTTTTTGAATCTTCATCAATCTAAAAGGTATGTGGTTCCTCTATTTCATTTTACTTTAAGGAATTATTTTTTTTAGCTATTTTATTGTTGTTATGCCTTTTGTTTTGGTGTATTTTTGTAATGTAGATAAAGTCTTGAAATAAACATAATTATTGAATAATTTGTTGAATTGTAATTGTTAATGTTGAATTTACCTTAGAATTAGTAATTGAATATGTTGGAATAATTAGTAATTTTACTTTATTATTGCATGATTTATGTTTAATTATTTCCATTGATTTTAATTGTTAGTCTAGGGTGTTTTTTGAATTTATTGAATATATTTTATTGTTGCATTAGCATACTTATTGAATAATTTGTTGAATGTAATTGTTAATGTTGAATTTATCTTAGTATTAGTAATTGAAGACATAGTTATAAAACCTGACCCGGTAATTGACCCGGTAAATAACCGAGTCACAGGTCTTGGGGGTCAACCCCTCTCCTTAAATATAAAGATTAAAGAAATCAAACTGCTATATCATCCCTAAACCACAAAACCCAGTGATAAATTGCTTGCCTTTTCTTTCCCATTTTAGCATAAGCAGCCGAAAGAAGAAGAAAATACTTGTGTAACTAAAATTTAAGCAGTAAAACAAAAATAGAATGGTATTAGCTTCCAACAAATCCAAAAAATTCCTTAAAATCACAATAAATCATAAAACATAAGAAGAATAAAAAACTAAATCTCACTCGATTCATTTCCCATATGTTCACCATTGCAAAGCTAATCAATCAACAAGAAGATCAAAAACTAATAATACGGGCAACATGGAGGAAATGCCTTCACAGTCAGTGCTCAATGTGAATATGTTAATGAAGAATGAAATCGACAACAACAAAGTTCATGTTTGCAAATCATATTAGATGTTTCTCTTCATGGGTAACTAAAGGATGGTTGTCAAATGAATATTTTTTTTCAATTATTTGTTCCAATCCGAAGAAGAGCTTAAAAAACATGGAAAAAAGAGAGAAATCTCAACAAAGATAAAAACATAAAAAAGTAAGCAGCGTAAGGAAAATAGAGCACCTGTAGAAATAAACACCAATTTCTCTGATGAAATCTCAACCGATTATTTGTTTTGTAAAAGATAACAGAGAAGGAAATTAGGGGCGGGCTGCTCTTCTCAGGAAATTAGGGCAGAGACTAATTGATTAGTTGTTTAACTTTCGTTTTGCTGCCAGCGACTCAAAGAAAAGTTAATGTATATATGCCGGGTCTCGCCCGGGTTTGTCCGGGTCACAAGTCGACCCACCGAGTTGACCGGGTTTGACTGTTTTTTTGAGCTAGCCAGTTTTTAACCTTGTCCGGGTCGACCCGCCAGGCCGGTCCGGGTTTAATAACTGTGATTAAAGATGTTGGAATAATTAGTAATTTTACTCTATTATTGCATGATTTGTGTTTAATTTTTTCTATTTATTTTAATTGTTCTAGAGTTTTTTTTTTTTGAATTTATTGAATATATTTTATTGTTGTATTGGCATAATTATTGAATAATTTGTTGAATTGTAATTGTTAATGTTGAATTTACCTTAGAATTAGTAATTGAATATGTTGGAATAATTAGTATAGATTGGGTCAATTGGTTGTGGCTATTGTTAATATTTGCAAGTTTGTGGATTTGGGTAGCATCCAGTATAGGGGAGGTGCTGTCGAATTTTTTTTTAACATTTGAATTTAATTATATAATTATTTGTATAAAATTATGTAGATGCGTAGAATGAAAACCAAAATTAGGCGCTCACATATGGTCGCAGCTAGTTCGTCTAGCAGCGAAGATGATATTTCCTTAGGTGCCTCTCAAGAAGAGGCACCTACACCACCTGTGTCGTCAACTGATGCTGCCTCTTCCAGCGCTAGTTCACGGCGCAGAGGCGGCATGCCTTTGCAGCAAAATCAATTTACCTGCAAGTATGAGGCATAGTGGAAGGACAACCTTTCAATGTAAGTTGTTAAGGTTTCAGTTTTTTTAAAAAAACAATTATAACATAATTTATGAAGTAATCATTATTTCATTAATTTCATTTATTTTCAGGTTCACAAATATTGAGGTTGCCAGAGTAATATCATCGGCGTTTAAATCGTTGATGGAGATTCTATTGTTTCAATGGAGTCAGAAATCCAGACATCATGAATGGATGCCTCAAATCAATGCATGGTTTGACAGATTTGATGTTGGTGTTAATTTATAATTTTCAGCTTATTTCTAATAAATTATTAATATAATTGTAAATAAATTATTATTTTTATTTAAAATTAATTATTTATAAACAGAACAAATTCTGCTGGGACAGTGAGCATGACACTGTTGTGAGGAGGGTGTGGGAAAATCACGCGGCAACTAGGTAACATCGAAAACAATACAAGATTTTTTTTAGACAAAAATTTATGTTTCGAAATGTAATTTTTGGTTGCGTGAAGTAGGTTGCGTGATTTTTGGTATGAAACAGAAAAAATGGCAAAAAAACCGCGAGAGATAAGGGTTTCCAAGGCTGGAACTATGTTGTTGTTTGGAGGGATTTCAAACCGATATACATCCCGAAAGATTTATGGCCGCACTATCTTGAGCACGTGATGTCTGAGCGGTTCACACGACGCTCACAGTCCGGTGCTGGCAACCGGAATCGGCCAATTCATGGCTCGGTGACAACGCACACCGGCGGCTCCGTGCTCAACATTTCGTGAGTGTTTGTTCAACCATTTTATTTTGTAAGTTATTATGTTTATTGAATTGAATATGATGATTACTTTTTTTTATTTTTAGGAGACCTATAATAATCGGTTGAGGGAGAGATACGGGGACGATCCTTTGACCCATCCAGAATTAGATGTGGATTTGTGGATGGAGGTTGGATCGTTTGGTGGACCTGATAAAAATTGGGTTTACGGGCTCTCAAACATTACGGCCAATAACTTGTGGTCGACCCGTAGTTTTTCAACTGTTAAGAGCTCCCAATCAATATCGAGCACCTAATCTAAGGAGTTCGTGACCTTGCAGCACCACACGGCTTAGCTCACTGAAAAATACGACCACCTATCAGTGGAGTACGCACAATTCAAAGCGGCTCATGCACAACAAAGAGCGGAGTATGCACAACAAAAAATGGATCATGAACAACTTCACAAAATGATCATGAACATGGCATCACAGAGTGGAACCTGTGCGCCTAATCCTTTTTGGCCGTATAACCACCAGAGTCCTCCTTCTCCTCCTCCAGTTCCACCTTTATATTAATTTATAATAAATATTATTTACCTTTAAAATTTCATTTAATATTTTTTTAAAACACATTCAGTTTGTAATGAATATTATTTAACTTTATTTTTTTGTTTTTTATGTTTAATAGAAATTTATTTGCATAATTGGTTTTTATTACCGTTAATTTATATAATTTTATATTATGTATTCTAAATCATTTTTAAAAAACAAATTTAAAAAAAATATATTACAAAAGGTTTTACCGACAGAATGAATCCGTCGGCATTTAACAGTAACTGCCATATTCACCGACGAATTTACAGGCGGATATATTTGATCGGTATTTCATATACTCACCGACAACTTTACCGACGGAATGAATCCGTCGGCATTTGACAGTAGCTGTCACAATTATCAACGTATTTACACACGGATATCTTCAATCAGTATTTCAAACACTCACCGATAAATTTACCGACAGTGTATGTCCGTCGGTAATCACGCTATCACCGACGGGATAAAATCCGTCGGTATATTTCAAGCGAGAAACTTTTTTTTGGCGCGCAGATTCCGTCTGTAAAACCATCGGCAAATGGTTTTTTTGTTTTTTCGACTGATATAGCGACGGAATGTGGAATTACCGATGAAAGAAAAGTCGACGGATATATTTCGTCGGTGAACACATCAGTAAATAAATTACCGACGAACTCGTAATCACACACCGACGGAATATTTCCGTCGGTAAAATTGTGAAATCTTGTAGTGATAGAAAGAGGAAAGGAAAAAGAAAAACCAAATAAATAAAAGTACATTTCCTTTTTCCTTTCTCTTCTCCTTTTTTTTCTTTTTTTCATTTTGCTTCACTTATATTGATTTTATTTTCATTATTTCCCGCAAGTTTCTTTTCTAAGATTGGAGACTTTCCATGTTTCTTTTTTCAGATCATGATTCTTTTATATTTCCCTTGTCATATTCATTAATCAACACAATCTATGCATAACTAGATAGGTGGTCACCAAAATATTTTTAACATAAAATAAAAATATTTAGGTTATGAAAAACTTTTTTGCAGCCAGCAAGTCAATTTTAAAATTTTTTAATCTGATTTTTTACCGAGCTCGAGTTTCAAAATAAATTATAGTAGAGTTGTCCTTAATTGACAAAGTCAACTTGTCATATCCAAAGTCAATTCTGATGACCGGCAAAAAAACATAGACTGACTTGATAAAAAAAATTAA
>Ga0325402_1005170_pt1 | contig 12177 bp, 7 predicted proteins | sample PopdelMetagenome_22_FD_207212 | JGI IMG/M metagenome (GOLD analysis project Ga0325402, IMG submission 207212) | Populus deltoides microbial communities from Bellville, Georgia, United States - Xylem-PdKOR-R3 | ecosystem: Host-associated > Plants > Phyllosphere > Stem > Wood/Secondary xylem...
GTGTTCTGCAGCGAATTAGCATTCGCTGTCAAATTGTGTGTGTTCTGCAGCGAATTGTGATTCGCTGCCGAAACTGTGTCGTCTGCAGCGCGTTAACAATTCGCTGCCGAGTGGCGTGTTCTGCAGCGAACTTGCGATTCGCTGCCAAAGTGGAGTTGGCTGCAGAGAATTTGTGATTCGCTACCGAAACTGTAGTGCCAGCAGCGAAACAGTTTTCGCTGCCGAACTGGCTGCCGCCGGCGAAACAATTTTCACTGCCGAACTGGCTGCCTGCAGCGAACCAGTTCTCGCTGCCGATATTAGATTGTCGAACGCTTAAATGTTGAGAAATGAATGATTAGCTTCGACTAATGGCATCCAAATGGATGGCCGGGACGATGAATGATTAGCTTCGGCTAATGGCATCCGAATGGATGGCCGGGACGATGAATGATTAGCTTCGGCTAATGGCATTCGAATGGATGGCCGGGACCAAGAATGATTAGCTTCGGCTAATGGCATCCGAATGGATGGTCGGGACGAACGATTGATTAGCTTTGGCTAATGGCATCCGAAGTGGATGACCGGGGCTAATGGCATCCGAAGTGGATGACCGGGGTGAGTGAACGGTTAACCTCAGGAAATGATGCCTTAAGAGGATAGCCGGGTTTAAGATTATGGTTGATTGCCAAAACAATGGGTGCATCTATATGTACTACAAGCTGTTTATACCAAGTACATGAAGAAATTATAAATGTTAAAGCTTCTTTTAACTGCCAGACCGTTTAGTTACCATTATTATTATTATTATTAAGTAATTACATTCTTTTAAATGTTTTGTGCTGCTGCAGGGACGTCACACCAACGAGACGTCTAGGAAACCCGATACACGGGAACCTACTTTTGCAAGGAATCATGTAGATGCATTCTAAATCACAATGTATTTTGTATGAATCAATGTACTAAATGTTTAACTTTTATTAGATCCTTTTGTTTAAATTTGTAATGGCTATTAGTAGGATGGGAATGCAAACTCATGTCTATGTACATATATTTTTAATATGAACTTCTAATCATGCAACCATAATATTACGTGTTTATGTAAGATTCACTTTTAAATGAAATGTTGATTGTATGGATTGTATCTTGATGATGTGAGGGATCAGGTTCGCTGATTACCGGCACCATGTGTGTTAGGTATATATATATATAAAAAAAAAATTACTATTGTTTTGGGCTTGAAAAACCGGGTTGTTACAACCTATAAGAGTAGGCGAGGAGGTCACAAGTGTGCAATTTATGTACATGTGATTGTAGAAATACATAGTTAATAAGAAAACTAGAAAAGAGATGAATTTAGGGAATGAAGGGAACTAATACGCACTGACGATGAGACGTAAATGAACATTAATTCAGGAGTTAATACTTAATATTAGGAGTTTCTGTGCATAGAAGTTGAGTAATTATGGATATGAAGTGTTACTTGGTGGGCTCTAAATAGGATTAGGATGTGAAAATATGATGATATGAACAAGTAGTTAAGTATGAAATTATATGGACCATAAGGATTTCTATATTGAAACACTGAATCGCTAAGATAAATCATAGTTGTTAAACTGTAAGGAGTGCAACATGGAATTGGGGAAAACAAATTGACGACAACAATAGTTATATACAAATGTAATTGGAAAACTACAACAATGACAAGAATTACATGTTAATTGTAATGGACTTAAATGATGGATCTTAAAAGTATTCAATACATTAGTTAGCCACAATACCAAATACTAACATGTAAATAGATATTTAGTTGGTATTATGACAAGCTAAAGTTATGAAATTGAGACTAGGTCATCTGAATAGTGGATGACTCGGGTGGTTGGCACGGTACTTCACTAGTAGGGTGAATAATATTTAAGATAATTGACATGTTACTTGTACTTTTGTTTGGGAAGGAGATGTCATTGACAATGTGACTAACAAGAATAATCATTGGATAAGATAAATGTAATGTTTGAGGTGTAGTTATGTTATAAATTTGGGAAGTAATTATAGGAATACTATGTATCGATGAGAGATAAAGCGATGTATAAAAGAAAAAGTGTGTCTAGTGGGAGCATGACATGCTTCAACAATGAGAAAATAAGGTAAAATTGTTTCCTCGAGACAAACACAAGAGTTGGGCTAATAGCTTATTGAATTTAATTGTCTATACTTTTATATAGAATCCAAGACGTGTTTCTTATATCCATGTTACAGAAAGGAGAAATGAAAAAGATAAAGAAGTACCTAATAATAGTTGCAAATATAAGTAGAAATCCAAAATTTTGAGGACAAAATTTCTTAAAGGAGGGGAGAATGTGAAATTCTGAAAATTTATAATTTAAATATGCGGATGTGTAAACCCTTATGTAAAAGTAAGACTGAAAGTGATATGATCTCAATGAGTGGTGGGAATCAAGATAAGAAATAATAGATAAATAATGATATATAATGGAAGGGATGACCTCCATAAAATGAATTTTGGTTAAGAATTCATAAGGATAGAGAAATTGGTAATGTGTTTTGAGGGATAAAATAATGAGAAAAATGACAAAATGTTTGTAAGAAATAAGTGAGATAATAAAAAATACATTATAATAAATAATAGTGCAATGAAAATGGTAGGACTGAAGGTGCAAGCACTGATTAAAAATCAGTGACGTTACTTTGGTTCAACCTAAAAGCTTAAGCTATTAGGTGAGGTTCCAATATATGATTTATATTATTCTCTAACAAACACAAACATGCAGTGAAAATAGTAAATTTGATTTTTTTTTCAGGAGTCTTGAGAATCTTGTTAGAACAATTTAGAGTTGTTTAAGATTTATGCGAAGATTACCTGAAGATTTGAACTTTATTTTGACTTTGAATATATGCTTCAAGGCTGGTTTGTCATAAACCACAAGTCTTCCAATTGTCTGGCCTCTAAAGGTAATCCACACAAACTACCTGTGAAAAATCTCATAAACCTTTTTAGAAGAGAGAAATTATTATACCTTAAAGTAATAGCTCTTGTTTTTTGTGTTCTAGGTATTTCAATATTGTACTCTACTCACCTTTTTCACCATCAACGTGAAATAAGAGGCATAGCTTTCAATTTATAAGGAAACCTAAAAACCTTATAAATGATAAAATATCAATTTGCCTCTTTAATAATATATATACATATATATAAAGGAAACACTTAAAAAAATTAATAAAATATGATTGTTTATGTCGCGAGGTCATGCCGACTTGACGTTGTCTGGCGATGGCGGACGCTTTTTATCATGCCTCCTTTGTGTGGTTTTTTGTGTTAGAAATATGTTTTGGATTTAATCATAAAATTATGATTAATGTTTAGGAGTTGCCACCTAGTATTATGGTCACTAGGAACCTATGGTTTGCGAGAGTTTGAGTAAGGGACTAGTTGTGCAAGGGGAAGACGCATCACCCCTAATACACCCTAACTAAGGTAAGCTGCATTGTTGTTTGATTGTTATATTGTGTCGGGATTCTATTCGTTAGTCTTTTCTAAGGTTTAAAGTAGATTTCTCTTTATGAGAAAGTTTCTATCTTATCGAGTTAAACTCTAACCATTCAAAAGTCTGAATTTTAGCATTGTCTTTTTACACCTTATATCTTTAATACGTGAGGGTGTACTTTATCATATAATTTTACACCCCACAAATATTAAAGTCTACATCTAGACCCTAAAAAAATATTGGAAAAAGGTTTTTGATATTTTGGCCAAACCATAATGGATAATCATAAACTGGTTATGATATCCATATTTTTGGATTTTCAAAATATGAGAAAGATACAATTTTTTTAATGAAAATGTGCTTGGAAAAATTTTAGGATTTGGCTATATGCATAAAAACAATTTTTTTTTAAAGGGAAAATTAATTTAAAGGTTTTTGAGATTTTTTTTAGAAAATGTTTTGAATTATTTTTTGAAATATTTAGGAGAAAACCAGGTATTTTAATACCAGATTTATATTTTACAGTGTAAATATACAACCTGATATTATGCAAAATTGGTAGAAAAATATTTGAGAAAATCACAATTTTTTGAAATGATATTTTGAAATTTTTTGATTTTTTGATTTTTTTAAATATATATATATATATATATATATATATATATATATATAATTTACATCCTACATGAACAGGAGGATGTGAATTATAATTCACGCCTACTGTTCACATAGTGAATAAAGAAGAAGAAAAAGGAGGAAAGAAGGGGGGCTCGCCTGGTTGAAGGGTCTGGTGAGGACAGTGTAGTGCAGGCTATGGAAACTGTGGCAGCTGACGGTGGTTGTGACAGGAAGAGGAAAAAAGAAGAAGACATATGCAGAGGGAGAGGACCGGCGGTCACAGTGGTCGTTTTGCCACTGGTGAAGATTTAGGTTCGTAGGGAGGTTGCGCCGTTGTCTGTTGGTGGAGGAGAAAGGTGTTTGCGGGGTCTTCAGGAGCTGAAGACACGGTGGAGAGAGAAGGAAGGGAGGAAAATGTTGGCTGGAATCGGGAATGGCTGGTTTTTTGGCTGACTTTGGACCCGATTTCTCCCCCCTCAGGCCATGAAATCAACCTCTATTTATAGGCGGTAGGATGAGCAATCTTGTCTATATCGGGGGAAAAAAATTGAAGCCTTTGATTTAGTTGGGAAGGATCCCAACCGTTGATTTAAAGTAGGCATCCTGAGTTGTCAAATTTGCAGAAAAAAGCTGCCTGAGTTGGCCTGTTTAGGCTGGCACCGGGGCTGTCGTGCTGTCATTCAACCTGAAAAGTTCACATGAAATTGTAGAGAAATTGTAGGTGATCATTTTCGTGCAAGTTTTGTTAAATCTTATGGACGATAGATACATTAAATGTGCCTGCAAAGTAGGTGACAAGAGCAGCTTTATCCGGGTAAAAGAAGAAGACAATGAACAATGACCAGACGACGTGTCGTCTAGTCCTTTATATATATATATATATATATATATATATTCAAAACGGTGCCGTTTTAGGTTTGAATTAGGGATTTCGCCGAAGTTCAATGTAGTCTTGTAGCTTTCAATTTGTTTCAATTGAACCCTTAATTGACCCTAAATGTTTGATTTAATGCAATTAAGCTCCTGATGAACTTCAATTGGATCCCTGAAGTTACGTGCCTATTGTGATTTAGTCCTTAGTCTCGGATTTATACAATTTAAACCATTAAACTTTTAATTTCTTCAATTTCACCCCTAAATTTCGTCAATTAAGCCTCTATAGTTTGGTGCCTTTTGCAGATTGGTCGTTGGCTATGAATTTCTTCAATTTAGCCCTTAATTGACCAAAAAACTTCAATTTTCTTGCAATTTGGCCGCCAATTTCAATCAATTAACTTGGTAAAAATTAAATTTGGTCTCTTAAAATTCTAATATTCTCAATTAAGCCTAGATTAGGCTCCCAAACTTAATTTTTCACCAATTAAGCCCTAGATAAAATTAATTTGACCCTTTTAAAGTATAATTAAGTCCTTGTACTTAATTAAATCCTTGAATTGAACCCAAATTAATTCTTAAACATAATTAAAATTCAATTTGGCTCACGATTAAATCAAATTGGCCTATTAAAAATTTAATTATGTCCTCAAACTTAATTTTTATGAAAATTCATCCAATAATAATTTAATTTGACCTTGAATGTGCATTTTGTCTCTATTTTGGGGCATAATGGGGTACAATTAGGTCTTTAATTTCCTTAAAAAATTGCAGTTTGATTTCCCGACTTACATTCTCCACATTGCCAACCTTTATTTTGTTTTTTTATTTTTATTTTGAAAAAGAAAGTGATGTTTGGGGAATAACCTAGAATTGAGTTATGACAGTTTATATAGCAACACACTCAGGATAAATTAACATTTATAGGTCATTGTCCAACCTTTAGTTCAAAAAAGGACATTTAGTATCACTATATTTTACTTCTAAATAGGTAAACTATCAATGGTCACTATTTAGACACTAATGATTGGAGTATAAAATATCATTCAACAAAAATACGAGTGATATCTCACCATATGATAAATGAACCTTTATTGATCTTTGTCCATGAACGTTGGATACATAAACAAATGTTTAGTACCTTAACCCTCTAAGGGTTTATTATGCCCTATTTAAACCCATCTAGTTCTTCACCAATATCACCTGAAAAGATTGTCTCTGGTTACGGGTAATAGTATCTTCTCTTTAGTATAATCAACTTCTTGTTGAAAACTCTAAAATACCAGTTAGAATTCTTAGTGAACATAATGTTAGGTGGCAACTACTTCACATTTCATTCCCTCTTCAAACCTTTTTTTCTCATTTTTCAACATAAAAATTTAAAAGAAAAGAGCAACCATTGTGATGTCGAGTGCAACACAAAGCATGTGTGTGACACAAACATGCATTAAAGCTATCAGACAAAGAGTCTGTTGTCGCTTTAGTGATAGCTATTGACGCATGGAAACATGGTGATCTTATGTATAAATATTACATCATAAATTTAAAGCTATCAGACAAAGAGTCTGTTGTCGCTTTAGTGATAGCTATTGATGCATGGAAACATGGTGATCTTATGTATAAATATTACATCATAAATTAGATGGATAATATACTTTATTATGTGTATAGTTTCATTGTTAGATCTAAGAAGCTACATGAATCCTTGGAGCAGAAATACAAGGATGAGGATGTTAGTTTGAAAAAGAAATCAAAGCAACAAATTACTTGTCTTTAAAATGGATGATTCAAAAATAGTTGTAAGCCAAGTCCAAGAGTTACAACTCATCCTATATGATATTTGTCGCACCCTTGTGCAGATCGCGGGGACCCTCCACGGGAGTGGGGATTCCATGTCGGGGTTTTTGTTTTGTTTTATAAGGGAGTCGCAACCTAGTATTATGGTTACCAAGAAACCTAACTATTCTTTAAGAGATTTTAAGGCAAGGGACTAGTTGCGTAAAGAGAAGGTATTACCACCCCTAGTACGCCTTACCTAAGGTAAGCTGCTTGGTGTTTGTTTTGCCTTGCTATGGTGTTCGTGTTCTCTAATAAGTTTTCCTGTGATAGGTTTGCTATGATGAATGAACTTGGGTTCAAAGTCTAAAAGTAAGAACCCTTGGTCAATATAGATCATACCTTTAGATGTGTCTAAAGAGTGCCAAGAAGAACCGATGTAGTCTCTTAAAATCTGTGTTTGATTTGGAATAAATTTATAACCTATGAATTAAAAGATAGCTAAGGTAGAAATCTAAGGAGATTCAATGTACTTTAAAAGCTCATTTTCCCCTTAGGATTTTAAGTGTTCGTGACTCGTAAATCGTAAGGAAGAGGGATAAAAATTTAGAAATCTAAGGAAATTCATAGCACTTTAAAAGCCTATTTTTGCCTTAGCGTTTCATAATCTCACGACTCGTAAACCGTGGAGTTAAAAAAATTTGGAATGTCCTCAATTATAATTGAAGCTTCTTTCAAGGATGTGTGATGACTTATTATTCCTAAAAAATTATTTTGGATATTAACCACTTGGGGTTTCTTTATCTAAACATTAACAGTGAATAATAACAAGTTATTCTCAATAATGTTTTGAATATTCATCCATTTAGGATTTCTTTATCTAAATATTAACGGTGAATAATAGATGAATTCCCCTAAAAATAAGATTTTTATATTTTTTGGAATATTGGCCAACACCTTTTGGAGTTTTACAAACATGTTGTAAATTCCAGAATGCAAGAAAATAATTTTTTGTGTTTATGAAATCCATGCTAAAACACATTTTTTTTAAACTTCGAATATTTGTTTTTTTTAAAGGAAATTTAAAATATGTTAGGGTATTGGTCGTATGCATGAAAACATATATATATATATATTTGCTGCATTTGCATTGAAAACCGGGTATTCTAAATGCGAGATTGATATTTTTTTTTACAATATAAAAAAATTCAGACCTTAAAATAAATATGCCAGAAAATCATAAATCTCTTTCTCTTTCTTTTATTTTTTTCAGGAAAGAAAAAAAAAGTTGGAACCAGTAGGTTCAGCCGGGTCACTTGCTCAAGCAAGTGACCTAGCTAGACACAAAAAGGGCTCAATTACTGTTCAATGAAAATTGTCCAGTTACTGTTCAAGTGGATCAATTCACTTGAACAGTACAAACACAAAGGAAAATGCATGCAAAGAGACTCGGTTACTGCTCAAGTGAATTATAATTCACTTGAACAATACAAGCACAAAGGAAAATGCATGCAAAGAGATGGGGAGGAACAGACCTGGAGGCAGAAAACGAAAAGGAAGACGGTGATGGGGAAGGCGAACTGGCTTGTCTATCAATATTGTCATCTGTTTCGGCTCTTTCCCCTCTATTCTCTATTGGTGTCTGTCTCTTGAGCTTTATCTCTGCGTTTTCGTCCCTCTCTCTCTACTGGTTTTAGCTCCTTTGTTTTTCCTTGTTCTGCAGATTTTGTTTGCAAAACATGGAGCAGAGACCGAAAGGCAGTCCCTGCTTCTTTCTTGTTTCTCTTCTCTTTTTTCATCTTTTTTCTCTTCTTTCTCTTCTATTGTCTACCTTCTTTCTCTTTTTTCATCTTGTTTCTCTTCTTTTTTCATCTTTCTATTGCATTTTTTCCCTCTCCTACTGCCAGCCTCTCTTTTGTTTTTTCTTGTCTTTTTTCTTTCTTTTTCTCCTCTTTTTCCCTTCTCTGCTAGGTCAGTAGAAGGGGCTTATAAATAGCCTAATATATCTCTATTTAGAAAAGATTCAATGCACTAATTCTAGGATGTAAATCTTGGCTGATTTACAACCAAATAATGCAAATGAGAAAACTACAATATTCTCATTGATTATGTGTTGATTCCAGTGATTTCTTTCCAACATTAACACATCATCCCAGCCATCTATGTTAGGGATAAAATCCCAGCCATTAGATGATGGTGAGGTTTGTCTCTTCATGTCATTTTACAGCTATCAAAAGTTGTTGTCTCCTATGAATTAAAACTGCACAAAAACATGATCTGCAGCTCCAAAAAGGAAACTACCAAGAATTTGCAGAGAAAAGGAAATAATTGCATATGGGGAGGTTTGTGCAGAGAAAAAAAGGAAATAAAACTGCACAAGACTTGATAAACTCGGGCTAGAATCCTTCTTGCGGCAGGATTTTCTACTTTCATATTAGATATTCAAATGGGAATAACTTGGACTTCTAGTATTGAAATCAAGCAATTCAAAAGCTCAAATTCATCAGCACGTGATTGCAAAAGCTCAAATTCTGTCTATAACTTCCATGAGGGTTTAAAGTGAGATAAAATCGTTTTGAAAAACATAATTGCAACAAAACTCGGTTGGAAACCTTCTCGCGGCATGATTCTCTACTTTCATGCTAGATTTCAAAAGGAAATATCTTGAGCTTCTGTTATAGAAATTAGCAATTCAAAAACCCAAATTCATCTAAACTTGTAGCATTATAACTTTCATGAAGGATCCAAAATGAGATAAAATTGTTTTGAAGAGCAAAATATGGCCGCAACTTGAAGGTCAAAAGAATTTCCTGATCTGATTCGAGAAAATGCTAATGTCGAGCATCCCAAATCTGATTGAGGGTCTGACCTAAGGACAGTGAACAATCACTACCAGAAAACCGGAGAAAACCAACGGAATTACCGACGGAAATATTCCGTCGGTAGTTATTACCGACAAACTAAATTCCATCTCAAAATCTGTCGGTATATACCGACGGACTAACTCCGTCGGAGATACGGTCAATATATACCTGCTGCGATGTCGCGGTCGCACAAATTAATTACCCTAACTTAAAACACACAAGATAGTATAGAGCAAGCAAGGGGTCGATCCCACGAGGAAGGTTTAGTTTAGATTTTTATGCTATACGTTATGTAATTGGGGGGGGTTTGATTTGCAATGATCTAAACTATGGTAGAAATTACACTAACAAACAAAATCAATTGAAACTGAAATATATCAAGAAAACAAACCTTGGTCGCAAGCACACATCCACCTACAGAAATCAGAACCGATCCTTGAAATGAAACTCCAGTTTATATTCTGAATTTTTATCTTTTCTTAACATTGGTTAATTAACGGATCCGCTGTACAACTAGCCCTAACTAACAAACAATCACAGTGTCCGCACTAATGATTTAATCCAATGGCAGCCTTAAGATCTAGATAAATTCATTAATCTTAACAACCAAGTTGTCATCTTGTGTTGCTTTGATCGAATGTTCTCCCTAAGTTTAATAACGTAGTTCCGCTACAATTATCAAGCTTAGTTGCTTCACAAGTTTATATACCACAACTCCGGTTTTGATATCAAACTTAGCAATAGATTGTTCACAACAATAACTTAAAGTCCACTCTAGCAATTAAGATAAACAATCATAGGAAATATGCATAGGAAAACAAACATACTCATTCATAATACAAACTGAAAATAAATCGAAGAATAAATCTCACAGTTCTTGAAATCTGAAGGTTTTTGTGTCTTTACAACCAAGAAAACGAGCTTAGCCTTGCATATCTATTGAAAAACTACTCCTAAAGATGAAAGAATATATGATTTCTGATTTGTAGAGGGGAGAGTTCATGTTTCTTCTCTTATGGCTGCCACCTTTCTTTCTTTGATTCTACTGCACTCTCTCTCCCTCTGTCTTGGCTCTCTTGGCTCACTTAATAGCATAAACTTAGTAGCCTATTTATACACAAATTGTAAGTAAGAAAAATCAAAGTTCAAGTGTGAACATCAAGAGATGGTGGTAGTGTGAAGGCGGCTGGTGGCTGGCGGCTGGTTTGTGGTTGGTGATTTGAGGTTGGTGGTTGCCTTCCTTGACCTTCTGGATTGATTTACTAGAGGAGCTAAATTGCTGAAATTAAAACTTAGATGTCGGTTTGGATGCTTCGGGATGTAATTTGGATTCGTTTCTTCACAAAACCTGTTTGCTGGCAGAATTCAGTTGTCATCTTTGAAAACTCATATCTCCCTCATATGACATTGTTTTTGGCTGAAATTTAGAGCGTTTGTATGCCTTTGAGTCAGGAATCTAACAAAAGTTAGTTTGCATCAATTGGACTTCTGAAGCTCCAGATATTGAATTTTTGAATGACCAAAGGTCAACACTGGCAGAATACAAATTTTGACTTTGAAGGATGTGATTTCCATGCTCTTTGTATTTTTATTTTTCTTGACTTAGCTTTCCAGAAAGGTATGGATGTTAGCTTTCTAATGCCACTGGAATCACTTATTTTGACTTCTAGAACTCACGCTCTGCACAAAACATCGACTGAGGGTAAAAGCTACCAATTACCTCCAATTTACTCCTTTTTGCATGTTTCATCTAAAGGTGCCTTCAAAGTATAAAACAAAGAATATCAAGGCATTTTATACATAAAACATAGGCAAAACACTAGTTAAATATGGGTGAAACTATCGAATAATATGGTTACATCAATACCGATGGAATATGTTCGTCGGTATATACCGACCGTTTACCGACGGAATGACCGAGGGATTCAAATTGAGATAGCCATACAGTGACATGGCACTGTCACCGATGGAATCACCGATGGAATAACCGACGGAATGTTTCCGTTGGTGATTCCATCGGTAAAGACCATTATATACACCCCCTCTACCGACACTCTCTTCCTCTGTTTCTCCTTCTTCTTCTTTCCCATCCCACCTCTTCCCTCCCAAACTGCAGCCAACCACCCATCCCAACTCTCCACTATTCTCAACACAAGCACTCAAGTTTCTTATACCTTATACGTGGTCACAATATCCGTTTCTTGTGGATTTTATTATTTTTTTAATAGTAAATCTATTCTTTTTAGTTTTAACATTTAAATGTGATCAATTTTATTGTTTTTTTAGTATATGTATTTTGTTAACGTATGTACTTGTTTGATTGTTATTTGTCAAAGAAACTTGTAGTATGAATGTATAATTTTGTAATTGTTATAGTTTGTTTTAGATTTTGTTAAATTATATTTGTTTGTAAATTGTTGAAATTTTGTTTGAGTTACACCGAATTAAATGTGTTGTGATGAAATAAATAATTAATAGCTTGTTTAACGGGTCTTTTTTAATTGTTATCAATTCTATTTTGAAGTTGTGATTTCTGTAAATTTATATATGTATAAATTTGT
>Ga0325402_1005174_pt1 | contig 12174 bp, 10 predicted proteins | sample PopdelMetagenome_22_FD_207212 | JGI IMG/M metagenome (GOLD analysis project Ga0325402, IMG submission 207212) | Populus deltoides microbial communities from Bellville, Georgia, United States - Xylem-PdKOR-R3 | ecosystem: Host-associated > Plants > Phyllosphere > Stem > Wood/Secondary xylem...
ACAAATCCCAATTCGGAGAAAAAAGCTTATTTTTTCTTATCAAATCGCATCCACGGTTTGCCTGGTATGCACTGATTTTATTTAGTTTCAAAAATTGCAGACTCACTTCAAATTTTGCAATATAAATTGTACTATAGATACATACACATATATATAGCTGATGGGTTTCTGTTATTTTATGATTTTTTTTATTTGTTAGAGACATTTCTATTATGCAAATTCACAATTTTGCGGAATTTATTTTCATTTGAGTTATGATACTAAGCTGATGGTTCTGTGTTATTCGATGATAATAATCCTACTTTCTATGCTTTGTTGTGTCAAAAGAGAGATTTTAGAAGTGATATGCACAATTTTTTGAGGTTTTTTTTTTTTTGATTCGTGTATAATTGAATCTTGGATGATATTTAGTTATGGGTTGGGTTTTGATTGTCAAGATCATTGCTTATATTTTTTTTTAGATAATTCTGGACAAATGATGGAATGGGTTTTGTTTGTCTCTTGATTTTCTGAAGTGGGTTTGGTTTTATCTGAAGTTTTTTTTTTTTTTTTAATTTTGCAGTGTAAATTGTAATGGAGAGAATATTGTGGCATTTTTAGCCGATCACTATCTGTTAATATGAAGAAGTTGTTCTGTTGATTTTGTTTTTATAACGCAATTCACAATTTGAGTTTTTTTTCCCTGTATAACTTTATTTTGTGGATGCGGTGTTTGGTTTCTGCTAATCAAGGTCATGGCTTTTATATTTGTTTCGTTGTTGTTGAGAGAATTTTGGAGGAATGGTCAAGTGGGTCTTGGTTAAATCTTGGTTTGTGGAGTGGATTTGATTTTATTTGAAGATTTACGAACGTCAAGGCTAATAAGAACTCGATACGTGGGGGAATTATTGAGTAAAGGTTGATTCAAGGGCATGACTGTTGTGTGTCTGTTTCTTTTGTGCATATATTACAGGGAATAAAAGGAATTAGAACATTCGATCATCGAGAAAGAGCATTGCAGGGTGGTTTTGCTTGCAAGACATGGATCCTGGTCGCTATGGCCTTCAGCAAGGATGGGATAATAACAGCGTAATTGTGGTTTCCTCCTTAAAAATACTGATAAAAATGCAAGAAATTTTTTAGGATTGTCCATTAGTTTTTGGGCATCATCTATCTCATCCTTAAAAGAAAAATAAGAGAAAGCTGTTGGGGGCAGTGAGGATATGGAATGGATTTGCGTAACCTCCTCCTATCTTGATTGGTATTTGTTGCTGACATAAGCTTATTCTCTTGAATCCACAGGCTCTGGAGGGGTATGGTGCAGTCCATGAGCCTAACTACCGGTAAGTAAGGCCCGATGCTTGCTGTCAGGGCTTTCATGGTAAAATATTTTATTTGAAAATTTGTGTACTCTTATTTTCCTTTTTGAGTTTTGTTGGTTAAGGTATTTATTTCGTGCAAGATTTTCCAGAAGCCTCTTATGCTTGATATTTTCTAAATGTCTCCTTTGTTGTGGTCTGTAATCTTATTGTCATTATTTCTTTTTCAAGCTTTGGCTCATGATTTTTCATGTCTGCTCTTCCATTAAATTATTTTATTTTAGCAGGGGTGGTGGTTCATATGATGAGAGGAGGTTTATCAATGACCGGTATTCAAGGGATAATGGATACCCAAGACATGCCATCCCCCGGAACATTCTAGAGAGAGAGAACTATCCCCCACCTGCTGCTGTTGATGTTTGGCCTCAATCAAGAAGGAGAAGTTATGAAGAAGAATACCCACTTGAGAGGGAGTCAAGGAGACATGAGAGACCATACTTCGATACTTACCATGATATAGATGCTATTCATGATCGGGATGGCAACCACAGCATCGACAACTACCGTGATCACGGACTTGATAGGGCTTCTAGGTTTGGGGAACGTGACCGTGATGATTATGCATATGATGATTATGACTATAAGTCACACACTTATCAAAATAGGGAGGATAGCCATGAGAGGGATTATGAATATGGTAGGCATAGTTATGATTCTGATTATGAAAGAGGCAGCAGGAGAGATGGCAATTGGAGGAGGCGTGGATCCCATGATCGAGAACATGACAAGAGAGGTTTGAGTCAGGAAAAATCTCAGAGTCCACATAGACGGCATGAACGATCTCGGTCTCGTGGATATGATGATCGTCCTAGATCAAGGTCTCCTCGGAGCCGAAGTCATAGCCGAAGTCAAAGGGAGGACAGCTATGATGGTGGCAGGCATGAGAGGAGTGAAAGGAGGAGGGACCGTGAACACAAGCGTCAGCGTGGCCATTATGATGTGGTATGTTACATACAGCCTTCTTTATTGTTATTTACTGCCTGGCTTGATCTGTGGTGAGTCACCGGGCTTTAACAAGAATTCTGTCTCTTGTAGGCCCCATCTGCAACTGTTGTTGTGAAGGGTCTCTCACAGAAGACAACCGAAGAAGATCTTTACCAGATTCTTGTAATGTCTTAGTTTACACTCTTTATCCGGGCACTGTTGCTTTTCCTCATTAGATGTTTTCATGACATTTATTTGCTTTTTGTGGCCATCAGGCTGAGTGGGGACCACTTCGCCATGTTCGTGTAATCAAAGAGAGGAATTCTGGCATCTCCCGTGGATTTGCCTTTATTGATTTTCCTTCTGTGGTATCTATCTGCCTAATCTGGCAAGGTTGCATATTCTTTCATGAATGGCATTCAAATAATGTTTTTGTCTGAAACAGGGAGCAGCATGCACAATGATGGATAGGATTGGGGATGATGGTCTTGTTGTTGATGGCCGAAAGCTTTTCTTTGAGTACAGGTATTTCTCTTTAATCATTGCCATGATTGTGGTATCATGAAAGTCAATTGTGATTATTTATTCCATGCTAGTATCTTGAAGTTGTACGTTGTGTATGTATGTTGGATCTCACATACTGGTGAATTCCAGATACATTCTTACTTTAGCTGTTGCTGGCTTCCCTAGCACTATTCTCCTTCAATATCTGACTGATGGTGGCATTTTTTGATGAAAACGCTACAGTAATGTCGTTGTACATACATATGGTGGCCCTATGACACATTTTTGGCTTCAAGCATAACCATTATCACTTTGATTTCTGTTGTCTTTCAGTAGTAAACCAACTGGGGGGGCAGGTGGGCCTTTTGGTCAAGAGAAATCTGGTCAGCACAGAAACATCACAGTGCCATCTGATTGGATGTGCACTATCTGTGGTTGTGTCAATTTTGCAAGGCGTACATCCTGCTTTCAGGTTTGTTTTTCCATCTCATTTTCTCCTTATTTGATTTTTGATAAGTTGAACAGTTATAATTTTTTATGAATACACAATCAGCCATTAGTTTCATTTGTTAGCACTAGCACGGCAAGAACAATTCCCCGCTGGTGCTGAGCACGCATGTCAAGTGTTGAAATGACAATCATTATTTTTTCTAGTGTTGTTTGGAGGTTAATGTATGTTGGAAGTCACATTGACACCTTTAACATGCTGTCACTTCATGGTGATAAGAGCCTTTTCTTAACCTCTCATTATGCCTTATTTCTGATTTGATGAGTCTCCTTTTCCTCTCCCTTCTATTAAGTGAAGTGCCCAATGTTTCTTGTTCCCAAAGTCCCTAATAGGTTTCAGCTTCTTCAAGTGATCCTTTATTTCCCTCGTTTGTGTTAAGCATGTGCTCTTTTCACTTAAGCTGAAGACCCCTTAGCTCTAGTAGATGGGTCTCGTAAAAGGGATAGATTTCCACTTTGCTTTGTGACGTGCTTTGGTTAAATAGTATGGACTTGTAGTACTTTTGTGCAGAGCTCTTGCTTAATGATTTTACAGCAAATGGAAAAGAAAAACTTTACCCAGGGATTCTGGTGGATTTTATAATGGTTTGAGAATTAAGATCCTTGAAAACAAATCATTGAATGGCCTCTTTTATTATATGTTGCAGTGCAATGAGCCACGAACTGATGATGCACCACCAGCAGATATGACTTTATCAAATCCACCATCCTCAGGAAAGAAAGGATTTGAGGCAGGTTGGTTTGAAATGTTTCTTTTTTCCTGACATGTTTTAATATATATGCCACAACTTGCTAAGCTGACACCTAATCAGGCCCAACTCATGTTTTGGTTGTTCGTGGATTGGATGAAAATGCGGATGAGGAGATGCTTCGCTATGAGTTTTCCAAGCATGCTCCAATTAAGGTACAAAATGCTGTAAAATTCATTTTTGTTTTATTAGAAAATCCCTCCTTTTTTGGCATGTTCTCGCATTTATCTTTCCTAATTTGCAGGATCTTCGACTGGTTAGAGACAAGTTTACTCATGTTTCAAGGGGATTCGCCTTTGTTCATTTCCATTCGGTAAATTCATTTGTTATTGGTGATTGGATTTGTTGAATATTTTGTTCCTCTTATTTTTTGCTTTCCAGTTTTTCTTAGTCAAAATAATCTTTGATGGTTGTCATGCAATTCAAACAATTACGAGTCCAAATTTATTATAAACAATGCACAACTGACAAATATATGTTAGGAGCTAAGGTAAACTTACTAACAGTGATTCAGTGGTATTTTTATGATGAAATTTTTTAGAAAGATTATACAACAAAATATGATTTGGTGGTATTGTTTTTCCTTTCACCTTCCATTCTAGGCTATAAAACTAATACAAACAGTGGTACCATGGTGGTTGTCGCATATTTTGAATGTTGCTGATATCTATAGCTTAGCTACCCAATGAAATCCCATTTCAGACTGATGTACTTTAGGTACTTTGTGTTACTTAAAGATTTTCTTTTGAAATTTTAGTTGTATGGCCTCTGCATCCTGCAAGACCCCTGCCCCTCTGTATGAAGATTTTAATTGCTCTTTTCAGAATTAGAGACACAACAAAAGAGAGTTCCTAGCAGAAATAATAGATGCATTCTTTGCAATCATATGGTTCTTGTCTTGTAGGTTGAGGATGCTACTAAAGCCCTTGATGCGACCAATGGAACCACTCTTGAGAAGAATGGGCAGATCTTAAGAGTGGCATATGCAAAGAGCATTCTTGGCCCAGGGTCATCAGGACCATCGCAGTCAAGCAGCTTAGCAGCTGCTGCGATTGAGGCAGCGGCATTTGCACAACAGGTATATCAATGAATCTTTTCTTCAACTATTGTAGTTTCTTTTTTGTCACACATTTTAAATTGAAGCACTAAATTTTACATGGTTTGCTCATACTTAGAATTTGAAAGCCTAGGGAAAAACAACTTTTTTTTGGATGAAGAAAATCAACACAGCCTAGAAACTACTTTAATTTTCTGTTATTTGAAGTCACTGAAAGCTTTTCATGAAGTGATTGTTGGTGGGGAAGTTGGAGAAAGTTGAGATTGTACTTGTACTATGTACTATGTACCATAGAAATGTAAAAGATACCTTGTTATCAAAGGCCCCTTTTTCTGGAGAAATGGTTCTGTGAAGTGAAGGTTGATGAACAGATTAGAGAAAATTGATTTTCTGATATGATACATGTATTTCATACCTCAGAATAGCCACTTTAGGAGGTTTTTTATATTATTATCTGTGAGGCTGTAGGCATTTCTTTTGATCAAAGACTAAATTTCACTATCAACTTGTAATTTGTTTATGGCAATCAGTCAGGTTGACAAGGAAAACTTTAGATGAATGTGTCTGGGTGTTTGTCAAGGTGCTACTTCCACGTTAATGGATTTGTGCTTGAACTTTTTGATGTTGATCTTTTTGTGATTTCATTGATGCATTAGACACAGGTTTTGTTATGGTTCATTGAGTGGAGATATAACTCCTAAGAATTCTCTTCTTGTCCCTATCACTTCTCTGTCTCTTGGAATATTAGTGAATATTATTGTTATATTCTAGTTATATTACTACCTGTACCCTTCATCTTAATTCTTTGTGCTTGCTTTCTGGTTTTTGAATATGCTGATTTTAAATATGATATTTGAGTTCTTAAAATTTTATTTTTTCATCTTTTAGTATGACGCTGTTGGCTGGGCACCTAAGGAATATAACCCAGATGAAAAACAATCTGTCGGTGGGCAGGAGCAAGCTGGTGGGGAGATTACAGTCCAAAAGGATGGTTCTGCTGCACAATCTGCTTTTGTGTGGGATGAAGCATCTGGTTATTACTATGATGCTGCTTCTGGCTTCTACTTTGATGGAAATACAGGTTCCTTCTACATTTCTTGTTTGATTTGCACCAAGTGGAAGATAACATTTTGCATGCATTGTGGATTTGAGCTATTGTTATAATGAATGTCGTAACTTGATCCAGGCATCTTTTACTAGATGGCAAGTTTCTGATTGTTGTCTTCATGTTAAAAAAAAAATCCAGAAGGGGCATTGCTGTTTTCATTTTTGTGGTATAATTGGATAGATAATTGGTGTGTTTGGCTCTTTGCAAATGCTTTATCCATGGGTTTTCTCCCTGGTACAAGCTAATAGATTTTTCCCTCCCTGAAGTAGTATAAAGATATATTTTCATTTTTATTCCTGTCAAGAAGTTTTATCTGATTATACTCTTGTGCAGAGAGAAAGGAGGGAATACTATTCCTGTGTGGAACCTGGAAATCATGTTAATGTTTAACTGTCTTTCTAGGAACTCTAGCATTCTTGCTAGTACAAAATCATAAGTTTCAAGCTAGTCACTGAGATTTTAAGAGCAAATGCTAAGATACTTCCTGTAGATCTTGCAAAAGTGCTGATTAGGCAGAATATTTTGGGAACATATGACCTACTTTTTTTTTTTTGGGTAAGTTTGTGTGGGCATATACAGTCAGTGGAGATTTTTTGACTGTTATTTCTATTTTAACTTTGGAGCTTGAAATTGCCAGCTTCTAATAACTGCCTGGACAATGGTGATTTGTATGCAGTAGGAAAAATGTAGTGGGACAACTACATGAGTTTATAAAACGGAATAAGGTGCTTACAACTTTACATGTATGGTGCATTTGCTTGTGATTTACTTCATTGTCATCCATGAATTGACTGGAGCTACTTAACTGTATGCCTGCTTTACTTTTAGAGGCTTGCGATCCATAACTTAATCTCATAAATTTCTTTTGAGGAACATTTTGACCTTCACTAAGATGCAATTTTGTGTCTAGTTTCCTTGGACAAGTTGTTTTCAATTTGGTTCCTTGTTGAGGAGAATTGTGATGAAAATTTAAAACTTGGTTATTGTTCCCCGGGAACCAGTGTTGTCAAAGGCGAAAGGTGCTAATAAGCGCCAAGCCTGGAAAATGCCCGAGGTGCTAGGCGCACACCTAGGTGCTCACCCGAATGAACAAAGGTGCTCAACCTGTATGATATAAAAAATTAAATGTATAATATTATATGATGATATATAAATCTAAAGTATATACCAATTAAGATTAGATCATTAGAAAATCAAAAGAAAATATAAAATACCATATAGTCATATAAAGTTACATTTTTCACCTTTAAAACAAAACAAAACAATTTAAAGTAGTAAGTAGCCAAATAGATTAAAATGCAAACTTAAATATCATCATCATTGTTCATTAATCTTCAAAAACATCTTCATCAATGCTTTCCTCTCCTTCACTTGAGCTCTCCATATCGTCCATTTCATGATTATAATCCAAATCTTCATCTCTTAAACTATACTGCGCTTGTTAAAACTAGAACATGATCCCTCTTCATGTGTAGTTCTAGCACTTGATGTTCATGTACCTCTCAACTTTGTTTGTTGTCTAGTATTGGTTCTAGGGATTGCAAATAAATAATCACAGTACCACTACTGCTGGAATAATGAAAAGTTGAAAACAGGTGAGGTGGCAAGCCCCCAAGTACACACATGGTCAACATGATGCAAGTTTGTAACAATTAATTGAGAAAAAGTGGCCAAGTTCAGTACGCATATTGACTACACACACTCACACATGCACAAGCAAACTGCGTGTGTACCGGTCTAGTCATGGTCAAAAATATATAAAAGTAATCTTTGTATTGATAGAATATAATATATATCATATACAAGCAAACTGCATGTGTCATGACTTGGTCAAATAATCTTTGTAATTTGCCACATACAAAGCTCGAGCTCCACAGAATTTTTATATGATATAACTTAGCAGAATTTTTATATGAGAAATTAAGAAAGAAAAAGATGAGATGACAGAAGAAAAAAATCATAAGGAATACCTCTGTTTTTTATCTGTCTTCACTCTTGACTTCTTTCTCTTCTTCTTTGGTGGTGTTTCGTGTTGGTTTCTGTTCTTGTTTCAATTTTCACGTCTGTTTCTTTTCTTCTTTAACTTTCACGTCGGTTTCTTTTTTTCTTTTTTACCTTAATCTATGTTTTTTACAAAACTACCCTTAAGTTTTTTTCTTGTGTAAGACCAGAAAAGGAGACGAACAAGACAAAATATAAGTCATTTTTTTTATAAAAAAAGCAGAAATCAAAGAGATGTCTCTTCAAACTAATCCTGAGTGTCAGTGTCAGTGTCATATAATTTTCATCAGGCGACGCCTTTATCGCCTGCCTCCTATGCACAGGCTAAGAAAGGCGCCACGGCTTCGCCTCGCCTCGCCTCACCTCCGGCGCTTAAGCGAGCACCCGGGCACCTTTTGACAACACTGTTGGGAACATCTTCAAAGATTCGGCAGGAAGAGATTATTTTGCTGTGGTTAAGTGGTTGTCTTCTAGGAATTTTTTTCATGTTTGTTGCTGTGAACTAGAAACGTGTTCCTCGGAAAGTGCATGGAGACCCAGGCATGGTGTGGAATTGCAATTGCATTGTATGAGATAAATTTTTTTGTATCCACGGGGATGTCTATTAAAAGAATTTGGGTGGGGAATCATATACCCCTTCTGGTTGATATGGTGTTTGGTATGTTTTGGAGTGAAACTTTGTGAGGTTTAAACCCTAGTAGAATGTGCATTTTCCATTAAGGTGATTGTATTTCCTGCTAGCATGGGGAATGTTTTATGCTCTGTTTAGAATTATTTTCTAGGACAAGAACTTTGAACACAGTTTGAATAGTTGTTACTAGCATTCTACATAGGTCATCTTCGGAGTTTAAGCTGAAATCATAATTCCTTTGCAAGTCATCGGCTCTTTGATTGAGTATTATGCACTTGTAAAATGCAGGTCTTTATTATGATGGTAACAGTGGGGTTTGGTACACATATGACCAGCAAACTCAGCAGTACATCCCTTACACGGAGAACAATGACAATAAAGCTTCTGGTAAACAGTCCGAGAATTCCAAGTCATCTGATGGTTCCAGTAACAGAAAAGTTGTAATTTCTGCACCGGCTGCTACTATAACATCATCCGTGGAGAAGCCTGCCTCGTTACATGATGCAGTCCAGGCTGCTGCTACAGCAGCATTAGCTGCTGAGAAGAAAGAGAAGGAGAAGGCAAAAGAGATAAAACTTGCTTCAAAGAGCAGTATTTTGGCTAACAAGAAGAAAATGAACAACGTATTATCAATGTGGAAGCAAAGGAGTCATGAAGGACAAGCCACCCGTGTGGCTCTTGATGATAGTCACCCATCTGTTCCAGCTGATGATAGGCTCTTTTCAGCTGGGCAATCCACAAAGAGCAAGTTTAAATCTGATTCAACAACCACAAAGGAGAACGCCATGTCCAGTTCAGGAGTTGCCGCAACCCCATCTGCCCAAACTACTGGTTTGGAGTCTCCAGTGAAGCCAAGACCTGCGAGCAACAGTTCAGGAGGGACTTTGATGGGAGTTATAAGGGGCTCTGGACGAGGTGTTGTGAAGTCTGATACTTCATATTCTATACCATCTGCTGGTGTTTCTACATCCAATGCTGCCATACCACTAACTATGGCAGGTTCATCAACAAATTCTGATACATTTCCAGCTGCAACTCCTTTTAGGACAGATGCATCTGCGTTGGGCTCTTACACACCACCTGTTGCTGCTGTGAGTGGCAAGAGGAGATTTTCTGAAATGCCACTGCCTTCTGCTTCTACTCACAAGGAGCAAACACAGACTTCCTACAGGGATCGAGCAGCTGAAAGGAGGAGTTTGTATGGTTCATCTTCTGTGGGAGATGATTTGCCTGACATGGATTCACGTAAGCTTTAGCGATATGTTTTTTACTATACCTTTATTTTTACAAGGTCATAAGATATTAGGAACACTGTACTTGGTACCTTTTACTTCTGCCTGATTAGTTGCCCTGGATATCTATCAGATCTTGGTTTTCCCAAACTTCTCGGTCTGAGTGAATGGGTCCCAACACTTTACTTTATGTCTTGATAGAAATATTAACTTGTGAGGAATCCTTTGTGTTTTCTATTTGTGATCTCTTAAAGATCGAGAGTCTGCATTCAAAAGGAGTGCTTTGGATTCAATGCCATTTCCCCCTGGTGTTGGAGGAGGGCGTGGGATTGGAGATGCTCAGAGCTATGAGGTGATTACAGCTGACAAGGCACTTGGCGAGAGCAATGTAGGCAATCGAATGCTTCGCAATATGGGCTGGCAAGAAGGCTCGGTATCATTCCTTTCTCTTGCTCCTGACAATTTTAACTGCTAATTTATTGACCACTGTTCGCAACTATGCTGGTTATTCTTTTGAAATGGGTTGTAGGCTGTAAATCATTGGTTGCTGCTGATAACGATGCCAGTCATCCTTGTGAAATATGGGTTTTAGTTAGTGCAGCCTTTTCTTCCTTTTCTATAATAATATTCTAAGTATTTTGAAAGCAAATTCTCAAAAGTGCTCTTAAAAAATCTTCCATTTCTGTACAGTTTTGCCAATATTCGAAATGACTTCTATCATATGATGTTACTCTCATCTCTTAATGGCCACTATGTTCTGTTACTTGCTTGTTGCCCTACACCGTTAAAGTTGAATCATGTATACTGGTTGTCAATGCTTTTGCATCAATAACGCAACTAGTTTCATTACAGTTTTGCCAATATTCGAAATTACTTCTATCATATGATGTTCCTCTCATCTTTTTATGGCTACAATGTTCTGTTACTTGTTTGCTGCCCTACACTGCTAAAGTTGAATCGAATATACTGGTGGTCAATGCTTTTGCAGCCTTCATGTAACTGGATTCTAATTCTTATTCACTGTGGGGATTGTCTTCTCTGGTTTTTGGTGATCGATGTGATTTGCAGGGACTGGGGAAGGATGGAAGTGGAATGATTGAACCAGTCCAAGCTCAAGCCATAGATAGGAGAGCAGGACTTGGGAGTCAGCAGAAGAAGTTGGATCCTAGCCTTGAGGTACAGGCTGGGGATAGTTACAAAACGCTGATTCAAAAGAAGGCCCTTGCCAGGTTCAGGGAGATGTCGTAGATTCAAGGCTTAAGCTATGAAGCAGGGGTTGTAGATGTGCGGCTTAAGCTATGAAGCAGGGGACATCGTGGTATTTTGTGGGGCAAATGCATTTAGGTGATTTACTGTAGCTCAAATTCCTTCTGTAGACTTGTGAAAATTAATTTATAGAAATTCCAGAATCTTGTCTCAATTGTTTCGATTCCTTTTCTTTCCCGATGACAAGAGTTGCAGTCCTGCCTGCAGCCAAAGGTGCACCAATATCAAATACCAACATGCCATTGTAATGACCAAAAGAAAAGGGAAAATCGAAAGGGATGAATAGGTTAATAGTACAAGGTAAAAACCTAAGAAAGGGATGAATAAATTCCATGTCCAATTAAAGAACTTGGTTGCGCCGAGTATTGTTCTTCCTTAACTGAGCTTGCCTTCGACAACAGGCAGCTACAGACAATATTGACAAAGCCCACTGCAAAACGACTCAATCTGAATAATCACTGATGGTTTGATCAAATACATAGGAGGCTGTTTGGTTGTGATCAACTTTGATGGAGGACTATAGATTTGACCATTTCACAGGTTTTTGGCTGCTGTGTATTGATAGATTTTATGGTTGTAGTTTGAAAATATAAATTTTAAAAAAAATTATAAATTATAGTTTTTTTTTAATTAAGATTTCAAGAAAGATTTTAAAGTAAAATTATGGTTATGATGTATGTTGATGAATTAAATACTTTTAACAGGCAAAACATATATCTAATTATTTTTCATTTTCTTGGATTATATTTAATTAGTGTTTCATTATATATATATAAAAAAGATATAAAGATTGTAAAGACATAAAAAAGGCAACTTTGGATTGAATTTTTATATTTT
>Ga0325402_1005177_pt1 | contig 12173 bp, 8 predicted proteins | sample PopdelMetagenome_22_FD_207212 | JGI IMG/M metagenome (GOLD analysis project Ga0325402, IMG submission 207212) | Populus deltoides microbial communities from Bellville, Georgia, United States - Xylem-PdKOR-R3 | ecosystem: Host-associated > Plants > Phyllosphere > Stem > Wood/Secondary xylem...
ACAATACTTCATCACTTACCCACTTTAATTATCACTAGCAGCATCAATATCACTATCATAACAATAACCATTATCACACCACTATACCACCGTCGACTCCACCACCACAACATTGTCAACTACACCATCACCACTATCTTTTGTCAATATAATCATAATTTTATCACTATCGTATCATAATTTTTCAACACCTCCATGATCAAAATAATAACCATCACCTCACTGCCACCGCCACTAGTTGCTACATCATAACCATTATCAATATCACCATTACCATAACAATCATTATCACCATCATCATTATCACTAATACTATTACTATTACTACCATAACTATCACTACAAATGTTATTATCATAACTACTACCATCATCATCACTATCTCTATTATAAATATCATAAATTTTCATATTATACTATCATCAGTAAATAATAACATCAATTAATACTCTAATTGTTATTAATTATTTATCAATTATTCATTATTTTTTCAATTCAAACTTATTAAGTCTAAATTAATACCTTTAATTATTATCAATCCCGCACGAAATTAATATTTTTTTAAATTTTCAACTTAACAATAAAATTGACACAAAACAATCGGTAACCATTAAATTACTCATTATTCCTTCAATTTTAACACATCTAAGTTACAAAGTCAAATTTAATTTTATCAAGTGACAAATTAAATTCATTTTCCCTAAATCCCGAATAAAACCTAAAATACAAATCATATATTAATATAATAAAATTATCATTATAAAAAAAACTAAAACACTTAAATATACAAGCAAATTACAAAAATTACAAACAAATTTTAATAAATTAACTTTACATATAAATAGGAGGTGGAGTGAAACATGACAAGAAATAAAACCAATGGAGGGAAGTTATGTTGACGCCATTGGGTTGGGTAGAAGGATTTTACAAGGGGTTGTAAAAAATTTGAAGAAATAGGGTTAGAGTTTGAATTGAAATCAAACAAAAAGAAGAAATGAGGGAGAAGAGATAACTATGAGGTTTTAAATCCTTTTAAAATCATTGATGAAATTTTTATAAGTAATTTGACACGACAAAAATGTTGATGAAATTTTATTATTATTAATTTTTTATTAAGTCACTGTTTTCATAAAAAATTACTAATGAAAATTTGTTGTCGCAATTTTCATCTATAAACAATAAGAGAATATTTTTCTTCGATGTTTATGTTGTTTTTTTTTATTATTATTTATCAATTTTCTAGTAGTAAAAATATGAGTATTTTTTATGAGAATCATAATTTTATTAAATTAAAAGCCACCAAGTAACTAGCTTGGATGAGTTACAATGCTTACTATAAGAAAACTAAAAACAAGCTAACAATTCATCTTCTGTAGGAATATCATTCCTAACAAGACTATAAGCAACATAATTAGTATCTGTGTACATCCTTGTAGGCAACAAATTTCATTCTAAAGCTTTCATAGTAATGATGTTGTTGAAAGCATTCTAAAGCTTTCATAGTCTATCTTCTACACCCATCGCTATCCAACTAATAGCATTCTTAGAATCTGATTGAATAACCACATTCACATCTCTTCGTATAGAATAACTCACAGTAAATTGAAGAGCTCTTTGAATAGCTAAATCTTTTGCCTCATTCAATTTATGAATACCCGTCGGTGCTGAAAAATGTAAATAAAACACCCCCTAAGATCCCTTAGAACCGCACCAATCTTAAACAAGTCTAGCCTTTCCAAAGAAGAACCTTACGTGTTCTATTTCAAAGTGCCAATTTTGGTGCTTTCTATGGAAGAGGAGGCCGAATTCTACATCTATTACTCCATTTTTTAATACCATCACTACTATGAAGCAAACCAGTCTCTGTGTAAACAAAATGTTCATATATAAACCTCAAAGTCTTTGGTGGAGCTAAGACTTTCAAGTCGAATCCTCTTTTGGATTGTGAATCCAGATCCATTTATCTCACACATTCTGACATAAAATAACTTTGGAAATCATCTCAAGTTAAGCAGCAGCTTTTTAAATCTCCTAGCCTTTAAGTTCTGTTCTCCAATGTAAAACGCCAAATCTAAGCTTTGTCATTCCACTCTTCCATATCGAAAACTTTGCATACTTTATTTACAGTCAACCAACACTTATCAGTCCAAAACATAACGGAAGTGCCATCACTAACACTAAACCAAACTCCATATTTGATAGCATTTGAACAATTCGATAAGCTAGAGTACACTGACATATGTCTTTTTAGTGAGTAATAATTAGCCTAAAAATTATGGAATACCATTTACATAGGTTGACTAATGCTTCTATAGGATAAACTCTTGCCAACTAGTTGCTACCATGTCCACTTTAAAGAGAAGTGCTATAATTTTTTGAAATTATAGAGCCTCAACCTATACCTCGTTCGTACCTTCTTTTCTTTTCGATATTGCAACTATATTCCAAGCCATTTTATAGATTTTTTTATTTTTCTACTACACCATACCATAAAAATCTTCTCTACAAAGAAACTAAAAAATCTTCTCTACAAAGAAACTAACTTTTTGGCCACTCCATTCCACGTTTTAAAAAGATATAGGTAATAGATAGGAATGCTACTAAGAACCATTTTGATGAGGGAAATCCTGTTCTTAAGAAACAACTTTCCTTTGCAAGTAAGAAGTTGATTTCTGACATTATCTAACACGAGCTTCTTTGTAGAATTCAGCTGGGACTAGCCCCTAAAGGGAAGCCAATGTACTTGAATAGAAGGCAATCAAATATACATCCCATATGTCCATCTATGACGGTAGTATTCTTATTACTAATATTGACCCTAATCAATGAGTTCCTGTGAAAATTCAATTTTAAACCCAAGCAAAATTTGAACCATCTCAAAACTTGTTTAACATTTATTAACATATTAAAATGAAATAAAACAAAGCGATTAGTCTTTGCGCATCAAGATTTAGTTTAAAACAGTGAAATGTTTATTTTTTTCCTTCTTAAAAAAATAACCCAACTATGAGGGTAATAAGATCTTTTCCATATGATATATTGGTTATTTTCAAATATATTTGGACAAATTGGTTTTATTATATTTTTTTTAGCATAGTAAAATGATTTAATTACCTTTAAAAGTAAAAAACAAATATTAAACATGTAAAAATGGGCTTTTACATCTTTTTATTTTTCTTAAATATAATGAAATTGTTGAATTACCCTTAAATCTTACGCTCTCTAAAAGCATTTTCATCTTTTAATTATGGTTTTTTTTTTTGTTAAAATCAAATTCACTTAGGCGCTATTTAGTAATTTAACAAATATAAATATTATTAAGAAAATAATCGATATATGTGTTACAGATGTTAGTTCGTTGGCTACCCCAAGGCCTTTCTAGAGGTGTGTGCTACTCTGTTCAGTAATCAAACATCGTCTTCAACAACAACATTTGATTCATCTATCTACTTACTATTTCAACACCCTTATATATGTCTCAGATGTTATAGATTTTTTTTGCTTTATTAAGAACACTTCATCCCGTTAGCATTTTTTCATGTTTGAAAAAAATCAAGCAATCTATCTAATTATATATAATCTAAAGGACAAAAAATAATAGTATCATCAACGTATTGAATGTTACTGATTGATAAAATACCTCCTAAATGAAACCCACTAAGTAGGGCTTGAGAAACAGCTCTGCAAAGTAAATAAGAAATGTGACAGAGGCCACATTGCTGAATACCTTTTCCCATGACAAACCTAGTTGAAAGGGATCCAATTATCAGAATAGCCATTCTTGTAGTTGAAATACATTATTTTATCCATAGCTGCCAAGTCTTGTTGAACCCCATATGATCCAAAATCCACAGGATGTAGTGCCACAAGATGGAGTCAAAAACCTTCTGAAAATCTATTTTGGAACTGTCACAACTCCACATAACATCCTTAACCTCTTCTATAGTCACCATTTTCTCCAGTTCTACAGTCGATTCTACGTTTAGTCTCTTGAAATCTCCCCCACTTAAATTTGGTCTATCCCAAGTAGAGTCTTGGAATAAATTTGGAGAAGTGACGGACAACTTCTGCTTTGATAGTATCAAGCTCAGAGAAGGTATTGTTAACAGTAACAATCTTAACCATCTTATTTTTTCTTCCTCTAACTTAAGTTGTTATATGAAAGAACTTGGTATTTCTTTCACCGAACTTACACTATTTGATCCTCGATTTCTTTCCTCAAAGAGATTCGAGCTTCTTACTAGTCTCCTATAAATTGGACTATGAATTGGACAGGTCTGCTAACTCAGAGCTTGAAAGGGTTAGAGTTTCCTTAATGAGCTTTAGGGAGTTAATATGTCACTTCATGTTATAAAGCTGAGTGTTAAGGTTCCTAGAGACTTGAGAATTTCACTTTTTTAATTCAGTCCACAGAAAACTCCATGTTTCGATGATTCTGATACTATTTAACTCACATTGACAAATTTCCTAGCACATACTTTCTAAAAGACCTTAGAAACAACGAATAGGACCACCAACAGTAGTCCGGAAATATATTATGAAAGGCTTCCAACCTCATCGAAGAGAATCCCACCTAATAAGATGGGGTAATATTCCAAAAGGTTCCTGCATATACATATAAAAGTGGAGTTTTAGAATTTGAAAGACTATGCGAGACTAACAAAAACACGATTAATCCGACTTACAAGACTATGCACATACTGTATTGCTACACCCTAACAGAGGCAACTTCCTTTTGCAAACAACAAATAAAGAATGAAATCTCTAACACCGCTACAGTTTATTTGCCCTCTTCCTCATTCTCTAGCCAATAGAGTTTCATTGAGATCACTATGTGGGATCTATAGGTCATCAAAATCATGTTTCAGCAGAGAAAGTTCCTCATATAAAGGCTTCCTTTCATTTACAACACAATCAACATAAATAGAGACTACAACAAAATGAAAATCATGCTCGAAAAAGTAACCCAAAAGGGCTATTCAACTTTTGCTACATTCAATATTAGTGATCTTGAAAGTGGCATTATTTCATATAACTAATAAACCCTGTAGATGTTCTTTTAGAACTATCATAATTTCACTTTATCTTCTGCCCACAAATTATTAACCAAAAAATCCTGACACATAGACAACTTTGTCTCAAGAATATTAAAAAAAAATCTTATATGATGAGCATTGATTATATTCCTAACTGTCTTTCTCTTACATAATCTTTCTATCTCTCTATATAAAAAAAAAATCTATAATGATAAAGAAAAAAAACCTAACCTTGAAACATTTTGATTGCAGCTTTCAAAGAGCTTCATTCCTTTTCGTATCTTCTCGTTCAATTTTCCTTTCAATTAGTAATAGCTTCATCCATTAATTCATCAGATGTCAGCATAAGTCTCTATAATACTGCCTCGAACATTGAGGACTTTAACATTATGCTATCTCCTTCTGCTTGGTGCATAGTTATGCTTCGATAAGTCCATTAACTTAGCTAAATCATGCATCCACTAGATCCTGTGATGACCAACTTAGCCTAGGGTGAGAATCTATAACCTTAATCCTCATAGTTAGTTGCTGGACAAGATAATGTATCAGTTATCATCACATCATTTAAATTTAAGCATACATATGTGAAATACTTTATCTTTAGGAACATAATTTCATTGTTAGCAACTTGTATGCTACTACTTGTTAGGACTAATAGCTTATCAATCATCCAAATAGCATTGTGTTTATACAAAAAAATAAACATACAATTGTCAAATAAATAGGAATAATTATTGTTTGTTTCTGTACAGGAAAAGGAAGGATAAAGTTGATCATGAATAATGGAATCAATCAAGCTTAAAGAGTCTTAATCAACCGAAAGAACTAAGAAGAAGTAGAGTCTCGATCATAAAAAACAATTGACCATTAAAGTATAAGTAAACGCAAGTAACTAGAAGGTTAAGTCCTACTTAGAATACAAGTTCTTAACAAGTTAAACTACCAGGTGGTTTAGCTTAGTTATGCTTTATGAAATTATCAATAAAAGAGAAGTTTGGTTTGCCAGATAGTGTATCATATAATCTCTTTATTTGATATTAGTAAGTCTGTATAAGGTGAAATTCAAGTATTTACATAAAAATCTAACTCTATAACAATATAAATAGACCATATCAACTATTGTGAAATATGTCCAATCATATATATTTAAATTTCTGCAATTTATTCTTCTTTTTAACTAGAGGGTTTTTATTTATTTTACTGCTTTATGTGCTCCTTTTTTTATTGCTTTTTTTTTTTTATTTCATGCACTTTAAGACTCATGTAACCCTAAAGCTTTTCCACAACGATGCTTTTTAGCTTAGATAATCCTTTTTTAGGGTACGAGATATGTAATCCCATGTTGTAGTATAGAGGTAGTTGTCACTCATGATAGGTTTAATCCTAAGTAAATTTAATAGGCAACATATATATTGTCATGCCTAGTGGGATACTATTCTACATATATTATAGAAACAAATAGTTATGTCATTTTCTCAAATAGCATCACTTTTACTAATTACTAATGAGTACATTGATGTTTTCATACCTCCAACACATCATCATGACTATCCTTTGAAGGGGTCTGATATCATGATTAGATGGTTAAAATTTGTTTCTCCACACTCTAGTGATAGCTTTTTCTAAACTCAATAAGATTATGTAAGCTATGGCAGTTTAACTTAATCAAATTTAGAATAAATTATGGAAAATAGATTTGGAACTTTATGGACCATCATTTGGGGGTAAATCCTATGATATTTTACAATAACAAACACTTTAATGAAATTTTTTTGGAAGTACTCAGCCTTAACCTGGATACCATATACCCCTATAAAAAGTTCCATAATAAGCTCATCCTAATTTGGATATGAACACTTATGAGATACCATTTACCCCACGAGTATATAAAACATCCCATGTAGATAAATATGACCCAACCATTTTGTCTATGACCAGCTTAACCTATAATTGGAAAGATCATCGCTAATAAAGTACCTTTTATCAAGGCAATCTCAATCTTTCTATACCCTGGGGACTTGTTACCCATCACTAAGTAAGCAAAACATGCACATTTTGCCACAAAAATAAGGTTACAATGGCCCATTCAATGCTTGATGCAAACTATGATAAAGAGTTTGAAGAAAAACAATAACAACTAATATTGGTTATAAAATTTAAAGTGATTAATGAAAATAAAATATACCCAAACTCTTTTCCTAAGGAAGCCATGATGGTGGTTATCCCTAAGGTAGAAATATTCCTTGGTAATGGAGAAATAGAATAGACAATGCTTGATCGACCATGATAAAGGTTGGAGTTGGTAACGAGTGCTGCTATAAATAAGAGGTATATTGATCATGTTAAGGTCAAAGTATTAGCATAATAAAATTATTATAAACTTCTCTATAAAGTATACAAGTGTCTTATTTTTCACATAATTCTATTAGATAGGGAAAAATTAGGGGTGGAAAAACCACAAAGATTGGCACGTAGATAGGGAAAAATTAGGGGTGGAAAAACTACAAAGATTGGCACGCAGTGGAAGATGAAGCCTTTTAGATCTAAAAGCCTTTTAACAAGGAATGATATAAATAATAGCCTTTTAAACCTAAAAAGCCTTTTAACAAGAATACTAATAGAATTAGAGGGTGTTTGGGTCGCGTTTCTAAAAATTTTGATTTTTGTTTTACTTCAAATAATTTTTTTTATGTTTTCAGATTGTTTTGATGTGCTGATGTCAAAAATAATTTTTAAAAAATAAAAAAACTTCATTTTAATGCATTTCTAAGTGAAAATCATTTTGAACCGCCACCGCCACCACAATTTCAAACAGACCCTAGGTGTTAGGTGACCAGATTTGTGATAATGGGAGCTAGATTGGTGACAAAATAGGGGGAGGGTGTTGTTTTTTGCATAAAGAAAAGGAAAGAAGATGAAGAAATAGGGGAGAGGGAAAAAGGAGTCATGCTCATGGATATAACTTCAATATTACCGATAGATTCCCCGATGGGAATTAACGACGGTAAATTATCATTAGTAATTTCATCGAAAATATTGACATATCATATTTGTTGATGAAATTAACGAGGAAATACATGCCCAATATTTTCTTAATTATTTGAATTCTACTAGTAATTCCCTTAATATTCACCGATGAATATATTACTTTACTTTCATTTATGGGGGGGTGTTACTTTCTTTTAAAAGCAAAGTATCTTCCAAATATTTTGATTTTGAAACACATCTGCCCTTAATCAAGCACTACTTTTTTAACCTAAAATAAGAGTTTTCTTTTAAAAACACAATAACACTAAACAAACATAAATTGTTCATATTAAAAAAATAATGAAAGAAATATATGAGAAAACAACCATTTCTAATTTTGGACCATGTCATTTTATCTAAAAATAAATTTGTAGACCAACTCTCAATTTAATCAGGAGCATAAAATTCATAGCAATGCAGGTTTATTAAGTCAAATAACCATGATTAAAATTATTGATAAACACGCAAGTTGTTGTGGTTTTGATACAATTAGTTCTGATCAGTTAGTTGTGAATTTGCCACAACTACATTATGTAGGTAGCCTTGTAGGGATGTTTATAGATCGATGGGCCAAGGCTAAGCTGAAGAAGAGGTTGCGTCATATACGGTAATTATCTTGATGAAACAATTCATAACTTTTATCCTACTATTAAATCATGTTCAAATTTTTTGAGGAGGTTTCCAAGTCCTAGTTCTTTATGGAGTAGACTGATTATTTGAAAGGCCTCCAAATTAGGCTTGAAATGTATTATTTAGGCTAGCTTTGTTATTTTCCTCTTTATTTTTGAATTTCTTTGTTTGTTTAAGAATTTTATTGTTTTTCTTTTATTTTCATGTTTTCTAGTTGGTTTAGGTCGGATTTTAGATTTATTTAAAGATTTATAAACTTTTTAGAAAAAGAAACAACTCAAAAAGAAAATATTTAATAATAATATTTTAAATTAGAGCTTTTGTATAGTAACACTATTCATTATAATTATATATTACTTGTGTTTGTTGTTTTATATATATATAGATATATTGTTTCTAAATGCATCAGGTTTTTAAAAGTTTTAATATTTATATATGGAATAGTTGCCACGGCATATGTTAAGATGGCTTTAAAGGTGGGGGATAAAAAAGCAAGTCAAACTTTTTACTTGACAAGCATCTTTTAATTATATACATGAAAGAAGATTAATAAGCTTTGGTAATAGGCTATGAGTATGTTTAACAGAACGCAAGAAAAAATATTTTTTATTTTAAATAATAATTTAAAAGATATTTTTTATTAGTAACTTATGACATATAATTATTTTGAAGAAGGAAGGGAGTATATGTTATATATAGTTCTTTAATCAAAAGTTAAAAATTAACAAGCTATGCTTTAACAACAATAATGTTTATACTTTCAAGATGGAAAGACTTTCTTTTGCTCGTTTTCTCTTGAAAATATAATTTATTTCTTCTTTATGTTGCAAAAAGAAAATAATTGTAATCATAATGAATATATTCATAATTATTTTCAACAAATAAACACATTTTTTTAAAAGTTTTTTATTTGAAAAAAAAGAGGAAAGAATGGCAATCAAAAAAGAAAATAGTTTTCTTCAGTCAACAAATATTTTAGAATCACCAAAACTAAGGTCGGCCAGGTGTTAATGGCTAGCCGATAATACATAGCAAGCGTGCCACTCATGGCGATGGCCTTAACGTCATTGATTGCTTCATTCACCCTAAGCTAAAAAAACCATAAAAACTGCAGCAAGTTTCTCCTTTTTCGTTTGGAATTTGACTTATTTGGGTGTTTGATCATTTTGAGTTTTGTGTCCTTTTCTCTCTTTTTTTCGTCTCTTCTTGCAACCAACCTTCATCTTCCTATCTCTATAATTTCTAATACAGTAGTAGTCTTGTGGTGTGGTTGTAAATGTCGTTTAACTACTATAATTAACTTGAACCAAGATTTTGTTTGTTTCCTTTGCAATTCCTTTTCTTTTGGTTAAAATCACGTCCTGTTGGTTTGCTTTCCTATTTCCATGGTCAAACAATCTCCATGGTTGGTTAAGGATTCCATATGTGGTTTTTGCCGTCTGCTTTGCTTTCCTCCTGGAAGTTCAATTAAAAAAAAAACTTTTAATGAGTATATAGGATGAATTATGCCATTTCTTAATGATGCTTGGTTATGGAAAATCAATGCCAACAAAATATTATGTTCAATAGAAACAACACATCATAAATAAAATGATATAGCGATAGATATTTAATGAAATTAAATTATCTCATTATTTTTATTCAGCGTTATTATTGTTTTTTTTTTGAAAAACACGAATTTTATTAATCAACTTATTTAGCTATTAAAAGCATGATTAAACAGGAGTAGAAAAATAACTAAGGACAAGCCAAAATATTTATAAACTAAACATAAACTAGGTTGATTTCTCTATTAACTTATTAAAAGCAGACAAATCAAACAAAATATAAATTTATTAAAGAGGACTATAACCAGGCAATCAAATCAGCCTCTTTATAAACTTTTTGATAAATTATTTGTTAGATGGTTACTTTCTTTATGAATATATGCAAGATTCACAAGGAAAAACACAAGATAGACATTGGAGATAGAATTGAAATCACTTTGTAACCACCATGACCTCATGACATTGCTTCCTCTTATCAAAGTAATTGCATTGAATGAATCGGACTCCATAATCCAATTCTTTGAAGATGCATAACCACAATCAATATTTTCAAAATAAGAGTTTTTTAAATTTTCAAAACCTCAGCTTTATTGGATTCCTTAGTACCTATGGAACAAGAAAAGATACAAAGGAATTTTCTTTCATAGTCCTTTAAAACACCCCTAATTCCTGAGGATCCAAGCCTGTGATTTGCATATGTATCTACATTCCACTTAAGCATATCTTGAGGAGAAGGAATCCATGGTGATTCACTACGTACTCTTGCCTTGTTAGTCCATATAAAAATACATTTTGGTGATCTTAGTAAGTCTATCCTAGTATACTAAAAGCTCACATCATAGCATTTTTCCCAAGTTGTGAATTCTATGGAAAAGTGAGTAATATATATCATCCTAATTGGTTTCCAGCATTGCAAAAGCAATATGTTTCTTTGCATTAATCCCAAGATCATTACATGCCACTCTAACTAAAATTCATCCAAAAAATTTGGTAAAATCCATTATTATCCTAACCAAGCCACCACTTGTGACCATAACTGTCATACCATCATACAATAAAGAAAAACATGTTTTGTAGTCTCAATCTTTTTTTACATAAAAGGCAACTTTAATCATTCCCATGAAAAATACATCGTGTATGGAGAAAAACTTTTATTGGTAGTTTATTTAGAATGGCGAGACAGAGATTAAACTCAACCTTATAAGAAGTGGAAGAGGATCATATATCTTACTAAAATGGTTTATCTCCTGGTAGAAGAATGATCTCAAGAAATCTTAAACAACTTTTCACTAAAAAAAACCTTTTAGATATGGTCTCTAAATCTTTTTATCAATGACATTTTGACTTAAAGAAATCCTAGATTTGCAAAAGTTCCCTTTTCCTTTTTCCAATCCCATTGTCTCCTCCTCCATGAAAATCCATTCCATGTTCCCATCTATGATATTAAAGTATTTGTATTTGCACACACAACATAAAGCCTAGGAAATATGTATTTAAGAACATGATCTCCTAGCCATTTTAAAGTTCAAAATGAAGTTCGAGCCTTATTTCCTGAAATAGCATTTTGTAAGAAAATATAATAGTCTTCCACGCTATTGCAAATAGCACAGTATCATTCTAAATTACTGAAAGAGCTCTTGTAAATTGTAGAACCACTCCAATATTGTCAGGCTAATATTTCACATCCAAAAAAGTCTTTTAAGCTATTTAAATATCATTATTGTACCACTATAACATTTAAACATCATTGCTTTATGTTTTTCCATAATAGACCCAATTCCTAATATCCCTCCAACTTTTGACCTAGCTAGGAAATTCCAAACCACCTTACAAATAGATTGTTTATTCATATCTCTACTCCTTAAGAATCATCTTTGTATAGAAATAATCTTCTTAGCTACACTAGATGGAATTTTAAACAAAGACATATCTG
>Ga0325402_1005178_pt1 | contig 12173 bp, 5 predicted proteins | sample PopdelMetagenome_22_FD_207212 | JGI IMG/M metagenome (GOLD analysis project Ga0325402, IMG submission 207212) | Populus deltoides microbial communities from Bellville, Georgia, United States - Xylem-PdKOR-R3 | ecosystem: Host-associated > Plants > Phyllosphere > Stem > Wood/Secondary xylem...
AATATAATATATCGCCTATGGATTTTCAATCAGCAAGACTCCTAACTTAGTCAGCATCAATAAAAGCATGCATGCAATTGGTGGAAGGAGTCACGACTCAAATGCAAACTGTAATAACTTAATTTTTAATTTTTATCTTATTTTATTTTATAAAAAAAATGAATTGAATAGAGAATAAGTTGAAATTTGGGTCAAGGCAATATAAATTGAAAGATTGGGGACTTAATTAAACTTTGAATTAGTTTAATTAACAAAATCAAGAGCTTAAGTGTAAAATTGATAAATTTTAGGACTTAATTGAACTTAAAATTAGTTTACTTAATGAAATCAGGGGCTTAATTGAAGAAATTCCAAGTTAAGAGCAATTAAGGACTGAATTGAATAATTCAGAAACACAAGGATTGTGTTGTAAATGGTGCTAAAATCCAGGGGTTCAATTACAATTTATCCAGTGGCTTGATTACAGAATTGCGAAACACCAATGACCAAATCGAAAATAACCATTTGAATTGGGAAAACGGAGCCGTTTCAGAAAAACTATTCATTGCCTTCTTCCTCAGAAACTGTTTCAGCAGTGCATACGTTTCAGCAGTAAAAGTACTAAATTGTTTCAGTTATGGGGCACGTCTCACGGCTACTATCCCTCCCCCCACGATGCATGCCGTTACCACCGCATGGCATTCTCTGGCCTTATAAAAGCCAGAGAAACGCCACGAACCGGGGCAGGGGACGAAAAAAAAGACAGGAACGAAGAGAAAAAAAGAAACTGAGAACAGAGGGGACGACTGGAGAAGCAAACGAGACAGAAACAGGGGAAGAGAACAAAAGGAAAGCGTACCCCAGCTTCGCCTTCGTCTTCAGAACACAAACACAGTAGGCAAACGAAAACAGAGAGACTAGAACAAAAAAACAAAAGACCAGAGACAGCGGACGGACGAGCAGAAAAACCAGAGGAGAAAACACGAAAAAAAAACCAGTAGAGAGAGAGGAAAGCCCAGGAAATAAACACACAGAGAGAACAAGAGAACAACAAAGAAAGACGATCCAGAATAGCAGGACTGTTATTCCCGACTGTTATTCCCCTGTTTCTTCTCAAAGAAACAGGGGAACGCGTGAGAACAAGAAGACAGGGACGAAAGAGAAGGAACAAACACGGGGGAGGAGGACTAGGGAGCGCAGAACAGAGGAAACCAGAGGAGAAAGCAAATAGAAAACAGAAAGAAAGAGAAGAGAATCGTCCAAAGCCAGTGTCATTCCCAGTCTTTCGCCTCCAAATCAGGTTAGTTTTTCGTCCCCTCCTCTTCCATTTTTTATTACATAGTTACTGTGCAGCTTGAATTTAATTAACCTTCACTGTGCGGCCGGGCCGCTAGGTGTAGCCCAGGCAATACAGGCTGAGCTAGACCCAGTATAAAAAAAATATTGGGCTGAGTCTCAGGCCCAGCTAGCCCAATCCCCTTTATTTTATTTTTTTTTATTTTGATATTTGGCTAAACCAACCACTTTTTTATATTAGAAAATTTCAAAAAAATTATGACCCTTTTGAATTTATTTGTAGGTCCTTGTGTTTTTTTTTTTTGGGTATTTCACTATATATTTGATTTGTGAATTTTTATTGTGAAATGCAAATTTGGTATTCAATATATTTTATTTTTTTCTTTAAAAAAAAAGATAAAAAATATGTATGTTTTGTTTCAAATTCATTTTATTGGTTTATTCACTGGCGCCAAAGGTAGGAATACCGTATGTTTTTTTAGCTACGTAATATTTATCAATACCAGAGTTAGAAATAAATCAGGAATATTTTAAGCAAACTATCAATAGCATAGTATGACGAAACTAGTAATGCAGCCTACTTCAAGTAGGACGCTTAAGGAGTGATGATATCTTTTTTTTTTGTAACCAGTCTCGTACCATAAAACCTCTGTTAATCAGTTAGGGTTCCTAATAACCATAATACTATGTGACAGCTCTTTAAATAAGACATTTCCTTATCAAAGAATAAAATGCTATAAATCTGTTCTTTATTAAAAAAAAATTAAATTTTTAAAGGTCGTCGCGATATCGGGTGCAACACAAACCATGTCTAATTTTGTAGCTTTTAGGTAACAAAGGATGTGTTTTACAATACCTCAACAATCAAGAGAAGGGTAATTCATAAATTGACATACTTAGCAATTTTTTTAAAATAATATTTTATTTTAAATTGAAAAGGTAAAATAAATCATTTTTTAAAATATCATATTTAATGAGTTGTATTGTTTAAACAATGCAATATAATAAATTGTATTATTAATAATAAATAATGTTTTTTTAAAATTAGCATAGTAAAAAAAAGGAAAAATAACATTTTCTAAAAAAATATTTAGATAAATAACACAATTTAGCAGCCACATGGCTTATTTGCAACTCTAAATGAATTAATACACAAAAAGGAACATACATTTATGTATTAAGTAGAAACAAATGCAAATGTTCACATATGTTATATAATTTGACATGTTTTCATGTTATGATACCTTTAATTATATATACCATAGTAATTTTATTTATCCTTTTCTAGCATCCATCTTTTTTATGTAAATAATAGGCCTTCTGAAACCTTTTTTTCATTCTCCATCTAGTTAGATATTTATATACTATTGACTTAGTATATTCTGGTCACAATAATGTGTTAGGTGAGGGTAAAAAAATAGAAGTAAATGTATTTTTATATCTTTTGTTAAAAAAGAAAAAGTTTATAAATTGTTATTCGTCAACGACATTTTATAAGGTATAAAATGCAATGAGGTGTGAACAAGATTAATAATACAATTATTATTTATCATAACTATAATTTATTTGATCTAGTCTAGTCTATAATATGAATTATAATTTTTTTTAAATGTTTTTACATTATTTTTTTTAAAAAACAGAAAAATAGTTTGGTCTAGCGTCTTCATATCACGGATCCACGAGTGGTAAATAACTAATAAAGGTGAGATTCAAATCTCAACTATCTTACATGTGCAAGAGTAGCAGCAAGCGATCAATTAAAGTTCTTCTGACACACATATCGGGTTAAAGTAAAACATTCTCAAAGAACTAAATGTACCGAGATGTTATAACATTTAGATCTTAGTTGTCGAGAAAATTTACTTGTTGGGAATTAAAGAAAAAAAAAGGGTCCCACTCCAAGACTAGAAGGTATCTCTCCCTGTCCCCTACATGAATTATGACACGGACTCGAACGATCCCTACCTTCTAGTGATCATGTGTATGTGGAGATCAATTGACATGGCTCAACATCTGGTCCAAGAAGTTTTAACCTCTTGTCAGCTGGCCGTCCATGATAATAGCAAGTTGACATATATCATGCCACTCACTTCAGGTTAATATTTCAGTTCTGGTCACTGTTTCGAATATTTTGCTTTTGACTCTAGACCATCTTTTAAAGGGGCTGGAAACAGATTCAGAATCATTGCTGACCACATTTTTAAGGAGTGGAGCGAGCTGCAGACATTGAACCAGACTCTGGAAATGAGATTTTTTGATGACTTCAAGCAAATCAAGTGTGCCCAGGAGCTTTCTCAGAAGGAAAAAAAAAAAAAACCAGGAGAATTGAAGTAGCATGAGATTGATCTTAATGCGCATGTGGCTGCCTATTTTGATGCTTCCACATGCCTGAAACTGGTTTTGGAAGAGCTACTAGGGTTAGCAATAATTTAAAAGGAGAAGCAGGTATATGATCATAAACGTAGCATAGTGTCATGAAAATGAAATTAGCCTAAAGGACAAGATCTCCTTGGAGCATAAACCAAAAGGGCTAGATTTTCAACATAAAGCAAGTGGTGATCTCTCAGTCCAAGCGTCCCTTGCACAATCATTTGTTCCTCTCATATCTAATTATCGCTATACAAAATCACACAAGTGGATGGCCATCACATTCACATCCAAACACCGAAATACTTAGAGAGATTAGCCTCTTGCCTACAGGGGACCCATATTACGTTTCTTACAGTTTAATAAAGGAAACGAAAAATGCAAAAAGGCTAGTCCATTGCATCCACCTAGAAGCATCCATGGGATTAAGGATACCTCCTATGGTACTTCATCTGTTAGCTGCTATAAAGAGAAGCAATTGTGGTGCTTCTTGCTCGCAAGTCCTTTCACAACAGACAACGATTTGATGCAAGATCAGACCACCTTTGGTCCCATTCTATGTTGTTATGTACAGATAGCTGTATTGATCACAATGAAAATTAATATAATATACATCTGTTGTCATAGTTGATTTGGACAATTACCCAACAAGAATTTGAGCTCTAGAAAATAAGAGCTTTCTTGTTTATCCCAGACTTCAGTTTTCTATGGGTTCATGTACTTAATTGTAAGGTTACAAGAGAACTTTTTAACTTAATTTTTTCTCAACATTCATCATTCATTGATGAGCGTAGCCTATTACTAAAATCAAATATGCTATAAGCTTTTAATTGTAACTTGTGATTTATGAATTTTATATAAAATAAAATACATAATTATATATAGTATTAATTTAAAAACATGACATGACATATGTATCATTTTAAAGAATATCTTTTATATTGTCTCACTTGGAACATATACCACTACTTGAAAAATAATAATTCCTTTATATATTCCAAAACAGCTAGGAAGTGCACACTTAGATGAAAAATACATCATATAAATCATAGGAGTTATACATAGAAATCAAGTCCTTTCACTACTAGAAATTCGCTAAATAGCAACGAATTTACCGACGGAATATTTCTGTCGGTAATTTAAGGTCGAAATTACCAAACCGACTGAATTACGGACAGAAACGTTTTCGTCGTAAAAAAAACAAGTCGCTGACGTGGAGGTTTTGGCGGATTATTTTTTCAGACGGAATTACCGACGGATTTAAAAAGACATCCCGTATAGCGACCGCTGTTTATATTGCCAACGGAATCACCGATGGATTTGAAATAGCAGATCCGTGTGGTGACATATCGATTGTTCTGTTAGAATCATCGACGGTTTCACCGACGGAATATCCGTCGGTGAAACCGTCGGTGAAAGTTAATATATGTCCACTCCACCGACCCTTTCCTCCCCTATTTCTCCTTCTTCTTCCTAATCCCAACTCTCCCCATCTGCAAACAACAAGCCCCCCCTCCTCCCAAACAAAAATCTCTCTCATATCAGCACAACAAGTTATATTTCTTGAAGTTTTGTGGTCACAACATCCGTGTTCTGATTTACCGAAGGATTTTATCAATTTTTGTATGTAATTCTTTCTTTTAAAATTTTAACATTTAATTAAATGTCAGTTTTATCGTTTTTCTAGTATATGTATTTTGTTAGTAAATGTACATGTTTTATTGTTATTTCTCAAACAAACTTGTAGTATATGAATATATAATTTTATACCTGTTATGGTTTGTTTGAGATTTTGTAAGATTGTATTTGTTTATAAACTATTAAAACTTTATGGAACTATCGAAGTACATGTGCTGTTTTGAAATAATTAATAGCTTACTTAATGGGCCCGTTTAAAGTTTTGTCAATGGTATTGCGGAGTGGTAATTTCTGTAAATTTATATATTTTAATTTGTATGGACGTTGATAAATGATAATGAATATTTAATATTTATGAGAAGTTGTGATTGGTTTGTTGGATAATCTTGAGGTAAAGTAATATTTTTGCAAGTTTATTTACCTAACTTAGTTAATTAATACATTATGTCATCATAATTTTATAGAGGTTCGATATAAATCATGGATGATCGTTCATGGATGTATCGAGATTCACCCCAAGGATTGTGAAGGATGGATTATTGTAACAGGGTTCAGGGTTTTATTAATTACCCTATGGCTGCACTATCTTGAGCACGTGACGTCTGAGCGGTTCACACGACGCTCACAGTCTGGTGCTGGCAACTGGAATCGACCAATTCATGACGGGGTGACAACGCACACTGGCGGCTCCGTTTCGTTTACTGCACATGCAAAACGGATGGTAAGATTAATTTAAATGAAATATATCGTTAAATTCAGTTGTTGTTAATATATCTTTTTTCATTATAGGCTGCGTCTCTTGGACGTGAGCTGAGCCCGATGGAGCTGTTTGTGGAGACGCACGTACGAAGTCAAGACAGCCAAAAGAGGGCGCAATAGTTCGTTGATAATCGTGCTCAACATTTTGTGGTATGTTTGTTCAACCATTTTATTTTGTAAGTTATTATGTTTATTGTATTGAATATGATGATTACTTTTTTTTTAGGAGACCTATAATAATCGGTTGAGGGAGAGATACGGGGACAATATTTTGACCCATCCGGAATTCGATCCGGATTTGTGGATGGAGGTTGGCTCGTCAGGTGGACTCGATAAAAATCGGGTTTACAGGCTCTCCAACACTACGGCCGACAACTTGCGGTCGACCCGTAGTGTTTCAACCTTTGAGAGCTCCCAATTAATATCGAGCTCCCAATCTAAGGAGTTTGTGGCCTTGCAGCAACACACGGCTTAACTCACTGAGAAATACGATAACCTATCAGCGGAGTACGCACAAATCAAAGCGTGTCATGCACAACAAAGAGCGGAACAAAAAGCGGAGTCTGAGCAAATCAAAACATCTCAAGCACAACGAAAAGCGAAGTATGAACAACAAAAAGCGGCTTATGAACAGCTTCACGAAATGATTATAAACATGGCAAATAGTGGAACATGTGCGCCTAATCTTTTTTGGCTGTATAACCACCAGCCTCCTTGAGGATCTCCTCCTCCTCCACCAGCTCCACCTTTATATTAATTTGTAATAAACATTATTTACCTTTAAAACTTCATTTAATATTTTTCTTGAAACATATTCAGTTTGTAATGAATATTATTTAACTTTGTTTTTTTTATATGTTTAATATAAATTTTATTTTCATAATTGGTTTGTATTACAATTAATTTATATAGTTTTATATTATATATCCTAAATAATTTTTTAAAAACAAATTCAGAAAAAAACTATTACCAAGGATTTTACCGACGGATTAATTCGGTTGGTATTTTAAACACTCACCGACAGAATTACCGACGGAATTAATCCATCGGCATTTAACAGTAGCTGCCACTAGTACCGACGAATATACAGACGGATATATTCGGTTGGTATTTCATACACTCACCAACAGATTTACCGACGGTTAGTTTCCGTCAGTAAATCACAATATCACCGACGGCATACAAATCCGTTGGTATATTTCAAGCGGGAATCTTTTTTTTGGAGCGCAAATTTCATCTGTAAAACCATCGGCAAATGATTTTTTTGTTTTTCCGACCGATATAGCGATGGAAAGGGGAATCACTGACGAAAGGAAAGCCGACGGACGTAATCCGTCGGTAAACAAATCGCCGACGAACTTCTAATCACACGTCGACGGACCTTTTTTGTCGGCAAAATTGTGAAATCTCTTAGTGTTTCTTTATGTATTACAATACATTACATCCTCAAAAAAAAAAAATACTTAATGAGTAATAAGTTTTCAAAATAAACTTCCAACAAATCATTCATGTCCAACTTTATGTATCCAAATGAATATAAAAATTAATACTTTACATGCATAAAACATCATATTAATATCTAAAAATAACATTAAAATGTACACAATCAACTAAAGAAAATAAACTAAAATGTTAAATGGGTTAGCTAGACCCATTCCATCCACTTGATCTCAATAATATTTTATCAGTGATACTTTAATCATAAGATCTACAATCACTAGCTTGGTGCTAGTATGCTCAATAAACATCACATGATCCTTTATAAAAATGACATCAAAATGTACACAACCAACTAAATCAAATCAAACTTTAAATGGGTTAGCTAGACCCGTACAACCCACATGATCTCTATATGTTTCGTCAGTGATGCTTTAGTCATAGGATCCATCGTTACTAGCTCAATGATAGCTAGCATACTAAATCAGCACTACATGTTTCTTTACTTTCTTTCTCATAATATGTTAATATGTTTGTTTCAGCTTCCACTTTTATTATTTTTATAGAAGAAAGTTGTTGTCAAATTATCACAACAAATCTTTACTAGTCTTGCTATGGAATCAAAAACTTTAAAATAATATATAAAATCCCTCAAACAAATAGCATGTCATTGCTTCATAGCATGCAATGGATTCTACTTTCATATAAAAGACGCAACAATAGTTTGCTTGGTACTTGTCCATGATAAGCTCCTCTGGTAAAAAAAAAGAAAAGAAGGATACATCACGAAGTAGAATTTTTGGTGTCTATAAGCTCCTCGGGTCGAAACGTTTCAAGATTGACTTGCTATGTCAAGTTTGATAACAATGTCAAAAAGTTTTTATTTTTAAAAAGAATTTCATCTTCCCTTTTATTTTATTCAATTGAATATTTTTCGGTTTTTTTTCATCAATGTTATCTTTTAATATTTGATTGGTTTTGAATTGGTATTCATGGTTTGTTTTGGTTTGGTTTCTATGAGATTATCACCGTCTTAAACAAGCGTTCCGATCATTGAATTGTGATAAAATTTTGCTGTAAGATTGTAGAGGTCTTATTTCTTATAGAGTAAAACTTTGTAGCAATAGGATATTGGAAAGGTCTACCAATATTTTTTGTTCAAGATTTGCTATATTTTCTAATTGGTTTAGAATTCTTTTTCTTATTTGGTTTTGAACTCTTTTATTACTTTTCTAGATTTATTTAAGATGTTTTTTCCTAGTTTGTTTAGGATTTTCATTATTTTTTCTTTATTTTCAAGTGTTCATGTTGGTTTAGGTAAGTTTTTAAGTTTATTTAAGGAGTTGTAAACCTCCTAGCGAGATAGATTACTTGAACAGAAAATATTTAATAATAAAATTTTGAAAAAGAGTTTTTGCGTGATTTCTTTTTAACATAATTTTATGTTCTTATGATTTTTTTCCTTCTTATATTGCTTGTTGTTTGCGTTAGTTCTTCATGACAACATGCAAGTCCTGTATTATTCTTATATTTTTTAATGCACTTGTGTCAAAATAATAATAACATTGTTTTTTTAAAAAAAATTAAAACTTGGTTTGAAAATTATGATAAGATTTTATCCAAAAACACAAAGATCCTAGTAAAAACTTCCCAGACAAATTTGAGCATGGTAATGACATTGAAGGGGTTTTGATTAAAAAAAATTAAAGTAAAAAAAATTAATTTTTTAAAAAATATTTTTTCACCACAAAAACAGTATCTTAGTTTTTTTTTTTTGTTAGTATTAACAATTCTTTTTAACAATTTAGCAGTACATATAATTCCCAATCTATTATGTATTCATAGAATTTTGAGTTCAGAGTTACACTTTTTTTTCTTGTTGAAGAACGCATTATCATTACAAGCACCAGCATTTTCAAAAAACATTTGTCCCGACTCGCACCAGACGCATCATCTAGGTATAACACCACAAGAATAAGCCTCTAAGCTGACAGAATGATACAATTCGTCAGCTTAGCGTGTTCGTAAGTTTAAAAACTAGCAAGATTTGACCTTTCTTTGTCACTTTAGACCTAGATGACGAGTTTATCAAGTTAGAGAAAACAACAAAACTATCAATCTAGCGATGAGTACAGTTTAAGATCTTACAATAAATATTACAAATGCATAGAAGAGAAATACAGAGGTAATTTTAATCAAGATGGAACAACACGGTGACCTGGAAATTGCCTTGATTCCATGCATAGGTGATCTGGAAGACCAAGAAGGATTCATAAATATCGTTATACATGATTGCATGTGTTCTAGACAAACGAGTGGTGAGATCTTAATATGAAGTTGACAAACGAGCATCTAATCATTTATGTGTTCGTCTTTTAGCAGACAATTCATGTTATATGTCTCTCTGTAGCAATTTCCCCTCCCTTACACCGTCAAATATCCCCCCAATAATCATAATGAACAATCCTTCGCCAATGAATTGAGAGGATATGACCCCTGAGCCCACATCAATCCCTCGAGAAAAAAGTCAAATGGTAAAGGATGGAGCTTGGATTCTTGAAGCTGGATGCTGTCATTTCTGTTTTTGAAGAGAGTAACTAGAATATTAAATTATTAAACCTACTTTAGTGTTTTAATATGAAATCGTTTAAATATTAATCTGTTTTTTAAGTTTGTGTCCTGACTACTGATAATTTATCTTTACAAAAAAGATCGGACCTTCTGGTGTCATCCAGATACAATTTTTTACTTAAAAAATATTTATATTTTAAAAAAAGAAATTAAGTTGTTAATTCAATCATTAAATGTATTTTAAAATTAAGTTAGAAATCAAGTATTTTATGAAATTTTAATAATGTCTTCTTAGAATTAATTTTAAAATTATTAAGAAAAATCATGTTTAGATTTGAAATAAGTTTCTTATTATATATTTAAAAATACATTTTAAATTAATAAAAAAATTTAACACTAGTATTTTTTTCTATCACGTCTCATTGCTCAATTACTTAAGAAATATTTTTAGAATAGAAACTCTTTACAAAATCTTCAAATAATTATGTAAATTTATAGCTAAAAAACTCACATGCTTTATAATCCACGTGTTATAAAACTTATTAAAAGAGCATATAATAAAACTTTTCATAAAAGTCTTGTGAACAACTAGAAGTGGGTCTACACGACACCGCGAGATTGAATTATCTTTTTAGGAGCATTGTAAAGAAGAAAATTTTGCAACTGAAAACTTTGTTACTCTGATTATATATAATTAAATATGAAAGGATAAAATTAAATAAAAAAATTATTTTAAATCAATTTAAATTAGCATGACAAACTTGTATTTTGGATAATAAAAGGTAAGTCAACTCAAGTTAATTCATCAACCTCGTAGTTTAGGTTATCAGATTGGGATAGCCTAATAGAAAAGAAGACGAAAGAAACTACAAAGCTCATTTTTTTTATATAAAAAAACAATGTTAAAAGATAAAATTGAAAAAAATGAGTCTTTTTTAAAAACAATATGTCAACTTTTCAAACACATGACATAGATCATTAGACTGGATATATCATATCTGGAAAAATTCAACCAATCAAATGTTAAAGGGTGAAATAAAAAAAATTATAAAAAATATATAAAACCAAAAATAGAAATTAAGAGAGGAAGATTATAATTTTTTTTATTAAAAAATGAAATTAAAAAAATAATTTAACAAAAAAAAAATAAGAAACAATAAAAAAAAAGATGAGGATCAAATTGGGAAAATAATAAATCACTAATTATGATTGAAGTATGAAATTAAAAATAAATAAAAAATTATAAATCAAAAGAAGAAAGAACAAATCTAAAAAAAAATATAGATAACAAATTGGGATTGAAAACAAATAAATTTTTTACAAAAGAGTCAAGAACAAAATTTAAAAACAAAAAAAATAAAAATAAAAGTTGAAATATCAATAATTAAGAAGATCAAATGAATTTTGAGTGGAAGAGAGAGAATAAAAAGGGGGAAAAAAGTGTTAACAATGAACCATGCAACCTTCACCACCACATATTGCCCAAACATGAAAAGGATATCATAAAGATTCTTCGACATGATTGAAAAGAGTTTTTATCCATTTAAAAGCGTCACGCGCACCACAAAAAAGAAACTAGTGCCTCTTGTATGCAATGGCTTTTCCACTAAAATATTATTTTATATTAATTATAAGACTAATTTTCCATCAATCAAGTTCATAATAACAAAAATAAATCATAATAAAAAGATAAAAAAACACCCTTAAGCACAAGCTTAAAAAATTTTGACTTTAAAGATAGTTAAGTTATTCAGCTTCTCGATGATAGTTGTAAAAATTTTATTAAGAAAAAATAGATCACTCCACTATGTTTAAAAAAAAATAAAAAAACTATACCCTTAATTAATTTAATAATAACCGATGGAACTTTTACAAATATCAAAATACTCTAACAATAATGCCATTGATTTTTTTTTAGAAAGGACAAAATAGCAATTGTCATGATAAATAGTAATGTGTGCATAGATTTTCCCTTCTTCTTTAGTGTTTTTTTTTTTTAATGTAAAACCTATCAAGATCATGTGTCAAGCCACCATAACTCTAAACGTACTACTCTATAATGACACTTATCAATCATATAAACCCCACTCAACCACTTTCAATGTATATAATAAATTATTTTCCCT
>Ga0325402_1005179_pt1 | contig 12172 bp, 8 predicted proteins | sample PopdelMetagenome_22_FD_207212 | JGI IMG/M metagenome (GOLD analysis project Ga0325402, IMG submission 207212) | Populus deltoides microbial communities from Bellville, Georgia, United States - Xylem-PdKOR-R3 | ecosystem: Host-associated > Plants > Phyllosphere > Stem > Wood/Secondary xylem...
CATACCACTACTCATCTCCTCCCCCACCTAAGAAGTCTCCCCCTCCACCATACCACTACACATCCCCACCTCCTCCGAAGAAGTCTCCACCACCTCCATACCACTACTCATCTCCTCCTCCACCAAAGAAGTCTCCCCCTCCACCTTATCACTACACATCCCCTCCTCCTCCAATGAAGTCTCCACCACCTCCATACCACTACTCATCTCCTCCTCCACCAAAGAAGTCTTCCCCACCTCCATACCACTACACATCTCCACCCCCTCCAAAGAAATCTCCCCCTCCTCCATCACCATCACCACCACCTGCATACTACTATAAGTCACCACCACCACCATCGTCATCACCTCCACCACCCTACTATTATTAGTCTCCACCATCCTTAACTCATTCTCCACCTCCTCCATACATGTATGCATCACCTCCACCACCAAAACACTACTAAGATGTTGTAGGGTCAATTTGAAATGTAACAACATGCAATAAGTTACTATTTATTTCCTTTTCTTTTGTTGTTTACGAAACAAATTAGGATTCCTAATTTGTTTAAATCATCTGTCTTTGTGCAATAAGGATCAAGATTGTAGATCCATGGTGAATTCTTTTGTACGGAGAAGTGATCATTGTAACATTTCTTTGTACCATTTTGCAATGTAATAGTTGTAATTGCTTTTGGAAGGATAAATATCACATTACATTTCTCTCTCTATCGAAATTATATAATTTTGCTTCTTCCAAGTTTGAAAATCAATGTCTTGTTATTAAATGTCTGTTGGCCCTCCGTTGATTTCATTGTTTGCTGTGTCTTTTTCCATTAAAAACTCCTAAGACATATTCGTTAATTCAAGGGAAGCACGTAAAAGCGTAATTCGCAAGTCCCAAGTATTTGTTTGTTCATAAAAACAACGATGTGCTTTTCCAAATTATTATTTTTTTACTTTAACCTAAGCCATGTATATTAGTACCTCTAATCGATGATAGTCTATTGAAAAACTTTCTAAACAGTAAACAATGTAGGAATTAATATAAATTAGGAGACAATGTGATTGTTTTATACACTTATTTTGGTCTAGGATTGATTAATTACGTATCTATTGTATTAATTATAATATGTTTAGATCAAATGAGGAATAACAGAGACGCATGTGTTTACTAGCTAGGTAGCCAGCTACAAATGGAAATATTCTAAAGAAATATAGGATAGGTCATGTACTTTGACTTATAAGTAAAGATATGGTATAGGCCGAATAGTGGATTGAAACGTTCGAGAGAGTTCACTTTATGCTCTAATCACTTTCAATACAAACCGAATGTTAACAAGTGAACTTTATTTTATGTGTAAATAAACAAGTCAATTATGTCCAACAAAATTGTTCCAAGTAAACCACAGCCTAAATTTAATAACTATGCTATTGGTGTTGGGCTTCAAGTTTCTAAGAGATACTTTCCAACTTGATTCTTGGATCTTATTTAATTGATTTTGTCTTGAAAAGAAACTCTTATAAAAAGAAAAGAGTGCCTAAAATATAACTTCGGGGATTATGGTGCCACAAATAGGCCCAAGTCATAGATTTAGAGGTGAGTATGGGCTCCACAATCCAAAAGACATTATTTTCCAACAAAGCAAACCCGCAACATTATTCTACATGTGATCTTTGTAAACAAAAAACTACTTGTCCATGAAACTTCATGGAGAAAATCCCACTACCTATTCAACAATGTCCATGTACAGATTGTTCCATTCTTCTTCTTCTGTTTCGCATAATAGCTGTCGCACCCGACATCGCCGCGGACCTAAAACATTATCTTGAATTATGAAAAACAAACAGATATCTGGCATCTTGTTCTTTTAGGAGAAAAAGGTCTTATTTAAGGAGTTGCCACCTAGTATTACGGTCACTAGGAACCCTAACTGGTCATCAGAGATTCTATGGCTCGGGATTGGTTACGTAAAAGGGAAGATATTATCACCCTTTAAACGTTCTGCCTGAGACAGATTGCATTGCTGGTTTTGTCTTAAATTGCTAAATGTTTATTAGTGTATGATATGATAATTTGCTTATAATATTCCTGATTCTGGCGCCAGTGAATATTCATAAAAAAAAAATATTTTTTTTACGCATGCACATATTTGTTTTATTTTTCAGCTAAATAAAATAAAATACGATGAATAAAAATAATATAAATTTAAACCGGTATTTTTATTCCTGACTCTTGCATCAGTGAATAAACCAATAAATTTATATTATTTCTATTTATGCATATACATTTTTTATTTTTTCTACTTTTTCTACTTTTTTGTTTTTTTATTTTTTTGGGCTGGGCTCAGCTCAGCCCACATGGGCTGAGCTTGACCAAGCCAGCCCGGCCCGGTCACTGGCCCAAGCCAGTGATCCGGCTGGGCAAAGGCACGCACCACGCGTGCGTGCAAGAGTTAATTAAATCCAAGCTGCGGTGACTTTATAATGAAAAATGGAAAAGAAAGGAATGAAGACAAACTTACCTGATCTGCAGACGTTGCTGGAGGCGATGAAAACGATGGGGATGTTAATGTTGGTTTCTGTGTCTCCTGCTTGCGTTTTCCTTTTGCTTCCCCTGTCTTTCTGTTTTGAACTTCTTCCTTTGCTTTTAACTTTGCTCGTCGCCCCGGTTATTGAGATGGAAGGGACGAAGACGATGATGAAATGCTGTCTCCTAGGTTTGTTTTTCATCTTTTAGCCCCTCGGTTATGTGATTCCTCCTTCGGTTTTTCAACAGTTTTTTCTTCGGTCTCTCCCTGGTTTTTTCGTGTCTGGGCTTAGCTTCCCCCTTGTCTACTGGGTTTTTTCCATCTAGGATTTTTAGCCTCTGGGTATTTTTTTTCCCTCCTTGTGCGCATCCCTTCTCTGGGTTTTTATAGTTGGCGAATGACATGCATTTCCCTTGGTAATGAAGACTCAGGACCGTTTATTGCAGGAGCAGTGATGGTAGAGGCGCCCGTTTCTCTAGTTTGGTGAGCGGAAGAAGACGAACAGTTCTCTTAAAACGACGTCGTTTGATTGCTAATGGCCATTTGTGTTTTGGTCCTTGATGTTTTGGAATTTTCATAAGCAAGCCCCTGGAAAAACTTTAATTGGATCCCTGCATTTTAGTGTATTTTACAAAACAGTCCTTGGACTCTAATCTGTTGCAATTTTGACCAGAATCACCCCTATACTTTGATAAGGTTTCAATTAAGTCCCTGATTTCATTAATTTAATTAAATCCAAGTCCAATTAAGTCTAAAACTTATCAATTCTCCAATTAAACCCTTGATTTGATTAATTAAATTAATTCCAAGCTCAATTAAGTCTCAAAACTTATCAATTCTTCAAGTAAACCCTTGATTGGATTAATTAAATTAATTCCAAGCTTAATTAGATTAATTCCAAAGTTTAATTAAATCCCAAAACTTCCAATCATGTTGTCCTTAACCCAAATTTCATTCTTCATTTATTTCATTTTACTTGTTTTTCATCATCATTATTTTTTTATCATCATCATTTTTTTAATCCTTTTCAGTAAATAAAATAATAATAATAATTAAAATAAAATGGTCAAAAATTGGGTTATGACAATAGCCTATATATATATATATATATATAAACGTCCGCATAATGGCTAAGCAATGGACTATAAAAACTGTAAGACGACCTCAATTTCTTCTTATTTGATTATTCTGTGGGCACCCTTTGGGAAGTGGATGAAGCCATTACAAATAGACTTAAAGCAACTTGCTTTTTGATCAATCACATAGCAGATCTTTCCTTCCATCGACAGAAAAAAAAAAACTTTCAGCCACGATTGAATGCACAAGTACTTTTAGGTTGTTGACTTCATCATGGCCAACACAATTAACTCTCTTGTCTTAAGTAGTTCTGATTGGGATGCCACTAACTAATGGTTGACACATAAATGCACCAAACAACACGGAAGATCACTATATAAAGGGTTACAGAAGCGTATGCAAGTCACAGAATTACAGTTCTAAGAATTCAATTTCAGGTTATATATCAACCTTCAATTCCTAGAAATGGGTACTTGGGAAGGCCAGGGCATTGGCCTTTACAGCCTGTTTATATATGCAGTGGCATTTTGCCTTGTAGCCACTAGTGTGGTTACCTACCAGCCTTAATTCTTCGCTGCCGCCGCCACCTTACCACCCCAAACTCTTCTACAAACACTCATCTTATAAGTTACCTTCAATACCAAAACATGTTGCTCATCTTCCACACCATTACAAACCTCATCTTCCAAAGCATGAAAAATCTCCATCCTACCAGTACAAGTGATTAGTACTTAAAAATACATTTTTATCAAGGTTTTATATCATTATTTTACACTTGAAGTATCAATAACTCCTTAACTAAAACATGTTTTATAATAACATGTCTAATAATATAAGATACCTTTAATTTGTAGTAAATGTTCATCTTAAATGCAGGCCTATCACATAAATCAAAGGATTGATTGATGAGTTTAACTACTAAAATTGAGAAGACAAAGAGAGGGCTAAGCTTAGAAAAGAGATGTTAGTTCAGTCCAAACTGGAACACCATTCGGCTATTGGATCATAACTGGAGCTGTAGAACTTGGATTTAGGTCTGGTTGATATGTATGGAAAGCTAAGACATAAGCCTAAAACTTTCATGCAGAGTTCAAGATTTAAAAGTGTAATTTTCTAGTTCAAATGGTAGCAATAACAGAGAAGTCAGAATCTGTCCTACAGCCCAGACACTGTTCAGTGTTCAGCCCATATCTCAAGTTCTAGAAGTCCAAATGCACCGATTCTTGTTTTGTTGGAAAGTTGAGATAATTTTCCAGAACTTTCATTAAGACTATCAGTTCAAATTCTGATGTTAACAATGACGTTTTGTTCAGACAAGAAGATAATGATTGTCACCAAGTCAAGATGTGGCCGCCCACTCAACAATTAGTCATCAAATCAATAGTTTCGAATTTTGGCTTATAAAAGGAGGCATTTGCCATGCATTTAGGCATCTTGGTTTTCAGATCAATATCGTGTTCTTACTCTCTCTCTCTCTCTCTCTCTCTTTATATTTTTGTAATGCTTAAATTTTGTTTATATTAATCTTTTGTTTATGCTTTTCATTTCCTTTCCTTTACTTAGTTAACTTATATCTTTTATGTTCTTATCTTGTTTATTTATGTTTTTCTCTTTCATTATGTTTAGTTAAGTTTATTATGTCAAGGTGAATAGATTGCACTAATGGTGTAAGAATAAGTATAGTGTAAACTCAACATGGACTTTAATGTTTGATACTAACATGTTTTGTATTTGTTATCCTATTCACTCTTAATACTTTGGCTGGTAAATGGTTAATCTAGATTTATGTTGTATAACCCTTGGCACAACAAATACTTGATCCTTTCATAACCAACTGTATGGTATAACCGACACCTGTGTTATGAAAGGAACTTGATTTGTTGTTAACATAAATTAACATCATGAATACCTGACAACATTTACAAGTATTAGCATTATTCGAATAAGTCTCGAGTCAGGACGTGCACCTCTTGTAAGAGCCTAGAACAGTTGGGGTTTTACTCGCTCACCTTGGCCCACAAAGTGTGCTTTTTGAGGGGTGAGGTTTCCTCGAATCCAAAAAAAAAATATTTAAATAAGATAACTAATGTAATCATGTTAACAATATATAATCCGATTGAAACTTTCTTTGTGTGTGGTTTCTAGTGGAGTAATAAAAAAGTTTATACTATACTTATTTGAAATACTATTAGTGGATCCTCTAACCTTAACAATTGTTTTATCCTTGTTTAATCCTTACATCAGTATATCCCATAAATTCTCATAATTCTTTGTTTTATTAAATATATATTATTTTTAATTTATATAGTTCACCTCCTTGTGGTTCGACCCCGGTCTTACCGGATTATTTATTACTTCGACACTCCTGCACTTGGGATAAGACATCAATCTTTTGATCGTGTCAACAAGTCACCTCCATCGCCACCAAAACATGTGTTGCATTTGTCATATTATTACAAATCACCGCCTCCACCTAAATATATGACACATTCACCTTATAATTACAAGTCACCACCACCAACAAAGCAATCAAAACATACTCCTAAATACTATTGCAAATCACCGCCCCCGCCCCAAAAACACGTGGTGTCTTCACCATATTATTACAAGTCCCCACCTCCACCAAAATATATAAAACATACACCTTATTATTACAATTCACCACCACCACCACCAAAGCATCATCAAGCACCACATTATTAGTACAAGTTATCACGCTCACCGTTGAAATCTCCACCTCCATCGTATTATTATAAATCTCCACCAACTCCATCTCCATCACCTCCTCCTCCATATTATTATAAATCACCACCCCCTCCATCCTCATCACCACCACCACCACCACCACCACCTCCATCTCAATCTCCTCCTCCCCCATACTATTATAAATCACCACCCTTTTCATCTGATCCACCACCACCACCTCCATACTACTATAAATCACCACCACCTCCTTCTTCATCTCTTCCCCCTTCATACTATTATAAATCACCTCCTCTACCATCCCTATCATCACCATCCCCATTCTATTATAAGTCATCACCACTACCATTATCATATCCTCCCCCTCCTCGTTATTAAACATCCCTTCCACCCACTTCATTTTAATTATATACTACAACAACCATCTGACCATTTTCCATTAATCACTTCCTCCACTATCTGAAGGATACTAAGCTTATGTGTGCTTTCTTATTGATTAATTCACTATTTCAAATTGTAAGTCATTATTTCATTTATTTGTTTTGTGTGAGAGTTTTTGACGTTTCCTTGTTAAAGGCAAGCGTTTTGTTCTAAAATAAGGTTTGAAGAGAAGATATTCGTGATGAATTTTGTTGTATGATCTGTTTTTGGTTCCAATTCTTCTACTTAATGAAATATTAACACAATCATTATCGCACGTGTGCGGCGTCGCGGCGATCGTCCATCATCTCTTAGGGAAAATGGTAGAGTCTATTTGGCAAATATGGAGAGACAAGGAATTCTGGTCTCTTATCGGTAAAATATGGACTGGAGTCGCCACCTAGTATTCTAGTCACTAGGAACCCTAACTGGTCTCAGAGATCGGGTACGGAGACTGGTTGCGTAAAGGGAAAGTATTAGCATCCCAAATATGTCCTACCTAAGGTAGGCTGCATTGTTTTAATGTCTGATAAAATCTAAGATTTGGTTGCGGTTTCTAATGGTTGGTTCTATCTGTCTAAGCTTTTAAAAAAAAGCTCTTCTTTGTAAGGAAGTTCTTATCTTAATAGGGTAAAACCTAATTGTTCTATGTTGTCAGTAAAAAAAACTTTTTAATATCGAGAATACATTTTACGTATAAATTCATAATCTCTGATACTAAAACAAAACAAAACAAAATTTTTGTTGTTTTTGAAATTTTGGCCAATATTCTCTTGACTTTAATAAACTGGTTATAGCCAAAATGCATGTTAAAACATTATTTTTTGGTGTATGAAAAACACAATATGATTTTTTAGCTTTGAGACACTTGGCCATATGCACAAAAACATGTTTTTCTTTTTTTCAAATTTTTTTGTATTTTTGGAAGTTTTGACGAAAACCGGGTATTTTAATACCGGATTCGTATTGTTGAAATGACAAAAAAAATAGATCAAAATTAAACAAAACATAAATAAAAAAGTGGGGAAATCACAAATATTAAACAATATTTTTTTTTATTTTTTTTGGAAATGGGCCGGACTCGACCCAAAAGCATGGGCTGGGCCGAACCTGGCCCACCTACGTGGGTTGGGCTGGTGCTGCCAGCCCATTACAGTGGACCTCTCCACTATTCACATGCAACATGATCAGTGGAGAGGCAAACACAGAAGGAGAAGAAGGAGGTGGAGGAGGAGAGGGAAGAAGGTTGACCTGTGGTGGCGTCGAGGCGGTGCTAATGGTGGCGGCGGCACTGTTGTCGAAGTGGAGGGACTGCGGTGGCCGGCGATGCTTCTCCTTCTTCTTCCTCTCCCTCCTCTCTTTTTTTTCTTTCTTTTTCTTTCCTTTTTCTTCTCGTTTCCCCTGTTCTTTCTCTCCTATTCTCTTTGTCCTCTCTCTTCTCTCCCTTTTGTTCTTTTTTTTTTCATTTCTTTTTTTTTTGTGCTCCCCTGTTTTTATAGGCGAAAACAGGGGAGACATATGGTTGGGGCGGCCACTGTGCTGTCGCCCCTCCAACACGTGGAAAGTGGTTGGCGTCTTTTTGGAAGGAGTCGGTGTCTTTTTGGATGGAGTCGGTGGCGGTGACAGAGGAAGAAAAAAGCTTCTTCTTCCCCTGCTTCGCATGTCCAGGGGAAGAAGAAGACCCATAATGCCGTTCAAAATGGCATCGTTTCGGCCTCTTTATTATTTTATTTTTTTGATGAACGGTATATGAAACGGTGCTGTTTCATTTAAATGAAAAGGCAATAAAATGTTTCAGAGTTCACATTGGTCCTCAATTTGTGATTTGTTCAATCGCGTCCTCAATTGCAATTTTAATTGTAAAAATCAATTCAATTACATCCCTTCCAAAAATCAGACAGTGGCCCTGAAGTTGGCCGCCTTTTTCACTTTGGTCCTTGGTATTGAATTTATGCAATTTGACCCTCAATTAAGCAATAAACTTCTAATTTTTTCAATTTGGCCCCTGATTCGGTTTTAATTACAGCCCCTCTATTTACACGCCTTTTCCAGTTTGGTCCTTGGTTTCGAATTTCTTCAATTAAGTCCTTAATTGGCCATCAAACTTCAATATTTATGCAGTTAAGCCCCTGATTTGACCAAATTAACTCTCAAAAATTATATTTTGACACCAGAACTTTAATTTCTTTCAATTAAAGCCCAAATTAACTCCAAAATCAATTTTTCTTGCAATCAAAACCTCTATAAATTCAATTAAACCTTTAATAAAATTTAATTGAGTTCATAAATATCTGATTTTGAACTTTTCTTCCTCAAATTGCATTTTCTTTGTCAACAGAGCTCTCATCAGTTAACAAAAACCGTCAAATTTTAATCTTTGCATTTTTGAACCTCCTCAACCAAATTTTGACCATTTTCTGAGTGTTCTGGCATCCTCTTTTCACTATTATATTTTTTGATAATATTTTTTTGATTTTTTTATATTTTTTTAAGAGAAAAAAATGTGAATTGGGGAATGACCCAAAAATAACTTATGACAATCATGAAGATAATTGTTTTGCATCACCATATTCGGTGCTATATACATTATACATGCACACACATTATTAACACACATGAAATCTTTTAATTTAAAAATTCTAAAGAGATGAATAAAATTGTAACGTGATTTGAAATAAACAAACAGATTATCAAACTCTCACTCTCTTTTATTTTTTTTTTCATCATTACAAAGAAGAAACTCTCTAGGCGTGGATCATGGAGACAAAATAATATAAATTGGTCCATGATACTTCCCACTGGTTAAGCTCATGCATGCATGTTTTTCTTATATTTAAATCAACATGATGGATCTTATCTTTTTTAGGCAGATTGAATTACCTAGAATAGGAATCGAATAACGTAGAAAGAAAAATTTATGAAAAAAAATATATCAAAATAAAACCCTAATTGTATTTTATTTCATTCACTTTTTTCCAATCTTTAGAATAAGAAAAAAATATAGAAATTTTGAGCTTAAAATAGAAAAGATGCTCTTTCACCAAGAAATCAAAGTTGTGGGTCAATTAAGAGCTAAATTGAAGAAATTCAAGATCAAGAATCTTTTCGCAAAAGGTGCACGAACTCAGGGGGCAAATTCAATTGAAAAGAGGGGTGAAATTGAAGAAATTAGAAGTTTGAAAGTCAATTGAAGACAAAATTTAAAATATCCAAGACCAAAGACCAAGATGAAAAACGTGCTAGAATTAGGGGGTGCTTTTAAAACTTAGCAGGGATGAAATTGAATTGATTCGTATAATCAAAATTCAATTGAGAACTTACTTGAATAATTGAAAGTTTGAGGGCTAAAATTAAAAGAAAGTTTAAAACCTAATTTCATCCTAAACACCAAAACCACGTCATTTCATTTTGGTCAATGCCAAGTAAAAAATAAAGTCAAACAACACATCATCTGGCTATTGTTCATCATCTTCCCCAATGAACTTGAAAATGGCACCTTTAATGCCACCTTTCCAGCTCTCTCTCTCTCTCTCTCTCTCTCTCTCTTTTATATCTTCACCATATAAGAAAAGAAACATAACACTGTCATGACCTAACAATGTATTACACCCTTAGCTCAAAAACCCTTGATTTTTCACCCAAAAAGTCAATGAAAAAATGGCTTGAATCTCTTGGCCCGATCAGCCTTACAACCTGGTTTTACAGGCCCAGGTTGTTGGTTTGTGGCCTCAAGACCAATAGGTTCAGCCCATGTGGTGGGTCAGGTCCAAACTCAAATATAAGGGTGTGTTTGGCACACTATATTTTTCCTTAAAAAATAAGGTCATGTTTGGCTCCTAAAGGCACATTTGCCAAACATGCCCTAAAGGTATTTTTAATGCCTCTAATTTTATGCTAGAAGCGTGTTTGGAAAACACACACTAAACCTTTTCCTTTGTTTTTAATTCGTCTATATTTGTGTGCCTGGCCAAACATACCCTTAAAATTTTCAAAATAAAGAATCTGAAAAAGTTTAGGGATCATTTTCAAATTATTTGTGGGTTCCTCGTGTGTTTTCCCAACTTTTTTGTTTAATATCATATTATAGACATACACTGTAAGATAGAAAAATACTGATTTTTCTCCAAAATTTCAAAAAAATCAAAAATTCAAAACAAATTCCCTTTGTTTCTAGAAAACTCTAAAACATGTTTTTCTTCAAGAATTTCATTTAATATTGGGTTGTACATTTACACTGTAAGATATGGATCCAGTATTAAAAATACTCGATTTTCTCTGAAATTTCAAAAACATATCTAAAAAAATTCAAAAAAATCCTCATTTAAAAAACACAAAAAAAAAAAATGTTTTGTTTTCGTGTATACGACAAAATTTTAAAGGCTTTTCATGCATATTTTCTACGAAACAAAATCACATTTTATCATGTAAAATGAATATTGTAACCAGTTTATAATTATCTATTAGGATTTGGTCAAAATATAAAAAATATCACAACAATTAATTTATTTAATTAACATTTGAAGTGTTAGGATTTAGTTGTAGACTTTTCGGATAAAACATATAAGGGTATGTATTTAGTTGTAGACTTTTCGGATAATGGACTATGTAGACTCTAATAGCAACCAATTCACAGGTCGAAGTGCAAATTATCTATCACAAGGTCCACATATATACGTATAAATGTCGTTGATTTGTGGGCTCGTTTGTGTTCGGCTTGGAGTTTCTGAAGAGTTATTCTCTTCCTTGAATATTGTTACATCTTATTTAAATTGATGTTTTTTTCCTGAAAAGAAACTCAGAGAGACTAAAATCATCTTATCTTGTGGGGGATAATGGTGCCATAAATAGTCCCAAGTCATGGATTTAGAGGTAAGCATGGGCTACACAATCCAAAAGACATCCATTTTCCAACAAAGCAAACCCTCAACATTATTTCATGTGATCTTTGTAAAGAAAAACTACTTATCCGTGAAATTTTATGGAGACACTCTGACTTCAAATTTCACTATGTCCATATACAGATTGTTTCATTTGGTTTAATTGCTTGTTTATTCTTCTTCTGTTTCGCGTAATAGCCTATATAAAAAAAAAACGTATGCATAATAGCTGAGCAATGTACTAAAAAACTATAACGAAGACCTCAAATTCTTCTCATTTGATTATTGTGTGGGCAACCTTTCGGAAGGGGATGAAGTCACAAATAGATTTAGAGCAACTTGCTTTTTGAACAATAATATAGCAATTCTTTCCTTCTATCAACACGGGAAAAAAAAATTCAGCACGATTGAATGCACGAGTACTTGGAGGTTGTACGGTTCTCGACTTCATCATGGCGAACACAATTAACTCTCTCTTGTCTTATGTAGTCCTGATTGGGAGGCCACTAACTAATTGTTGACGCATAAATTAATGCACCAAACAACACGGAAGATCACTACATAAAGGGTTACAGAAGCTTATGC
>Ga0325402_1005181_pt1 | contig 12171 bp, 4 predicted proteins | sample PopdelMetagenome_22_FD_207212 | JGI IMG/M metagenome (GOLD analysis project Ga0325402, IMG submission 207212) | Populus deltoides microbial communities from Bellville, Georgia, United States - Xylem-PdKOR-R3 | ecosystem: Host-associated > Plants > Phyllosphere > Stem > Wood/Secondary xylem...
TACTAGTGCAGACACTGTGGTTGTTTGATGGTTAGGGTTAGTTATACGGCGGATCCGTTAACTAACCAATGTTAAGAAGAGATAAATATTCAGAATATAAATTGATGTTTCGTTTCCATGATCAGTTCTGATTTCTGTAGGTGGATGTGTGCTTGTGACCAAGGTTTGTTCTCTTGATAATTTTTTGATTTTATTAAATTTCGTTTGATAGTTTTCTGTTTTCTTTTGCTTTAGCCTAGACAACGTCCAAACCCCCCCCCCAAATTGCATATCATCTAGCATAAAAATCTAACTTGAACTTCCTCGTGGAATCGACCCCTTGCTTGCTCTATACTATCTTATGTGTTGTGTTTGAAGCTAGGGTAATTAATTTTTGCGACCGCGACATCGCAACAGTTGCCTTGTGCAGTCATGTATCTTATTACTTGTGACTTGAGCTATTTATACACCCTCATTACATAAAATCACATCATAGAACTTGAAGTTGTAGAAATACAAGAAGGTTAGGCGTCACAACTATTGGTGAGAAAGGTTGGCATCGTACTCACAAGATATGCATCATGCTAACAAGGTATGCCCTATACTTACTTCGTTATTATCGAGAAAGCTAGGTGCCACATTGACTTCTGACAGGTTGCAACAATTTATTATGGTGTGTGCCAATGATGGGCTCTTTGGGAATTTACACAAGATTTGGATTTAGCCCAAGGTTTGTTATTGGGAAAAGGCCCTTAACTTAGTAGATAGGAAGTCCACTTGGGAGAAAGCTCATTAATGGATAGGGCGATCTACTTGGGTGAAGAGCTAGCTTATTTGTATTCTAAATGCTGCTCTCACTGGACGGGTGCTAAAGGAATGGTTTCCCTGCAGGAACAATGATTACATATCCATCCTAATGTCTGGGTATTCCATGGAAGCATATGACATTCTAAGCTTTCTTTTTTATGCAAACCTCAAAGATTCAAAAATCTACAATCAATCGACACGTTATAAAAAAGTTAAATTCAAGTTTAGAATATAACTTGACATAACAATAACATGTACCGAGACACCAAGACTATAAAATCCAAACCCTTACCCAATACCTATTAAGAGATGTGAACAAGAAGTATGGTTTATGCCACAAAACTTAGTTAATTCTTTGATAAGTTAGAGTAGTTTCATAAGGAACCAAGAGTAAGAGCAAACTCTCACATACAAGTTTTATTTCTGAATAATCAATCAATCTCTTATCAAATTTAAAATCTAAATACAAGCTAAATAACTCTATTTATAATAGGTAAGAACATCCTAAAAAATATTGGAAAAATAATGAAGAGTTCTAAATAAAATAGAAAAAAAATAATAAATCAACTAGGAAATTAATACAATTCCTATAGAGTTGTTTGTGGACCTTATCACAAGGCTTTTCCAATGCATGATTGACGTGAAATTATAATTCAATATAAAACAAGATCTCTAAAAAGTTTTGATAAACTTTTAACTAGATCTAATGGTCGGATTGAAAGTTATACTTGTTAGCATAAACATGTGCATTAGGAAAAATAAGCCCCAAGCTGCCTCTAATGTCATTGAATGATAAGGAAACCTTTTCAATGGCAAAATCCATAAAATAAACATAAACATGAGTTGCTATCATGGAAATCCTTGCTAGAATAATCATAATTGTTGTCACATATGCTTTCCTTGTAGAAATAAAATACTTACTAAATAAGAAGTCCATAAATTATAAGGAAACAAATTGCAAAACCCATAGAATAACTTTTGGCATGATTTTAAACACGTTGTCCTATCTCTTCTAGATTAATTAATGGATCTATCATATATGGATGGAAAAATTACAATGTCTAGTTTTCATCCCTACTAGAATCGAAGCAAAATTTCTTCTGTAGCTTCAGATATATCTCAAATAGTGCACAAAGGTCTAGTCAAGCATATTTACAATTTATTAACCCTAATATCTAGAATCAACCCAATTAATTCCTCTTGGATCCTCTAAGTTTTAGACCTTGTAATAAGCCTAATTGGTATCTCTAATGGATCATATGGTGATGCTCATTGATTCATTTCATTGGTAATGCTCGTTGATTCATTTCATTCCCCCTCTCCTGAAAATGATTTGACCTCAAATCATCACCTTGTTTTGATGTTGGCTTGCTTTTGGAAAACACATTAACTTGATTTTGTGATTTTGATCTTCTTTTTCCTTCTTCTTTTTTTTTTAAATTGTAAACAACTACATCATAAATAATCTATATTTTTTCAACTTTTGTCGCAACTAGATTTTTATATAATGACAATGATGAAATAATACAAAAACTAAAAACTAAATGGATATAACATGATTTTAGAGCCTTGATTTGATACCACCTAATGCGAAACCTGTTGCTACCTAATTTTTGACCCATGTTTTGATAAATTTTCAGAAAAATCCAAAAAAAGACATTTTTAATATATTTGCGTTGTTTTTAGCATTGTATCAAAAGAATTTAAATTTTAAAGGGTTCTTAGAATGCGTTCGACTTTTAACGTGTCATTTTTAAAATAATTGATTTTCCTCATTGAGTCGATGTTGATATTGCTCGTGTTCAGAAAATACAAAAAATAAGAAAAATCAAAATTTATAAAAAAAAAGAAGTTGAGGGACCAAGTTGGAAACCTAGCAATATTTTTACCTATAAATACTGGTCTCTACAACACACACAAGAGGGGGGGCAATTTTAAAACATTAGAAAAAACACAAAAAGAAAAACCTTAACCCTAAACCCATCACTTTCAAAGCCAGCCGCCACCCGAACCAACCAATTTCCACAGAACACTTACTCTCCCTTCCCCCGGCCAAAACCAGAGAAAACCATAGGATCACACCCCACACTAGGGGCAAATAAGAGATATTTTAAAGATAATGTTAGAATCAATTGATAAGGGGGAAGGCTAAGAACAAAAGTCCAACAATTAAGAGAGGGCTAAAAGAAAGAAACCATAGATTGGGGGCATGTGAGAAAACTTTGAGGAAGGCTATATAAAAAAAAAGAGAGAGAGAAAGAGTGGAAATTGCCAACAATTAAAGGCAAGTCAAAGATTAAGGAAGGAGAACGCTTATCAAGCCTAGGAAGGGCAAAAGAGGTTTCAATTAAGAAAAGACATAGCATATGCCAAAAGTCAATGCCAGAAAAAAAATACCGAGTTACAAACATTGTTTTTTGGTATCAATGATAAAGCCTCTAATGATTACATTGATTATTCATCAAGGAAGAAGTTGGATTTGCTTTATGACCTATGTTAAGAGAATTCTGATCTTTGAGGTTAACAAGGGTTATATGTTATTTTCTCTACAAAGACAACAAAAAAAAGAGAATTGATGAATAGTTGATGTTGATCCTAAGTCTTTGAAACCCTCAAACACCTTTTTGAGTTTGTGAATTTCCCTTTCTTTCATAGTCATGAATCATAGCCTGCATTACGTGCTTTTAAAAGCTCTTTTCGATCAAGTAAGCAATCTGAATTGATAAATGGCGCTCTCAAAACTGGAAGAGCTTTTCTATAAGCGTCGTGACTTCATGAATTAAGCTACTGGTTATTATGCATATTGATAAAATAAATGCTAAGAAAAGAAACACCTTTTCTTGATAACGCCTGAGCATCTTGTTTTTTAAATTAAAAAAAAAATGTCACCTCATCACAGACCATCAAAAGGATATACCAAAAATCATAGTTTAAAGTGGACACAAAGAACCATGGGAAATGCCATTTTAATCTTCCAACGGGTCGATTTCTGTTTTCAAAATACAAGATAATCAAAGGACTACATTGAATGACGTGCGTTGGGTCTTTGACCAAGAAAGCTTGATTTTCAAAAGATCTTTTCCAAAACTGATATCTCTCTGATTTCATTTCAACAATTAGACTTGAATATACATGACCTTTGAAGTATGAGATTTGATTCCAGAACAAGAAAGATTGTCGAACAAAGAAGAACATTGATTAAATCTGCGGAATCCTTGACATGAAATGACATCAACTCTTCTCAATATTCCTTGAAAAGTTGAGACACCGTGGGGCAATACAATGGACCTTGAGAAGAAAAACAAGCAGTATTCAAATCAGCTTAGGGGCAAAGAAAGATGATTAAATGAAAAATCAGTGAACGGAGGACAATATGGTTCAAAGAAAGATAATCAATGAACGAACACATTCAGATCACACCGAGGGCAATATTGTTCAAAAATATTCCATGATCTAGTGAACTCCATCAACAATTGAAAACAACGCTGCGCTTGAAGGACATCTTCATATCTTTATCTTGGGGTTATCCTTTGAAACATGGCTATAACAGATGTTATCGCATAGTTGCATTTGAATGAATGTTGGAAAAAGTGCACACCACCAAGACTGATTGTGGAACCATCTGTTTTGAAGCTTAAAGGCACACTTCACTGTATGAATATGGGTGATAGATTGAACATCATCGATGAAGCCGATACATTTCCTTTCACAATCTGATTAGACGAGCTGAGGGGAATCCCTGGAAAAGAACATTGAGCTTACAATGACGAACCTTGTACTACAAGCTATGAGATGCATGTCTGGATGACTTGACAGTTCCATGAAGGTTGATGATAACATATACCTGAAGAGTATTGTTTCAGCTTGAGGCAAGTTTATGACTGATTGACAATCTTGATGGTTGTTAGCACGATGCGCACAATCAATAAAAGAACAATTCTCAAGATAATCCAGAAGATAAATGATCGGTTAAGGTCATTCATGATGAATCAAGCAACACCACACTTGGGGGCACATTCATGCTTGATAAACAACGAGAGGAGTAATCATCGTGGATAGCCTAAGATAGGCACGACACTTACAGTTGAGTAAAGGGCTAGCATACGGATAAGTTGGTAAATCAGAAGGACAAAGAAGGCTTTGGAATGCAAACAAAGGCACCTTATGACGATGGGACATCAAAGTAGGGGGACCTATATTCCAAATCAGGTAAGAATGCATGCATGTCATCTAACCTCAAAACATTGCATAAATGTTTTTGAATTGTTATAGGAAAAATCCTCAATGAGGTCCGACAAGATTATGGAAAAAAAAAAAGAAGGATTGCGTTGATGATAACCAAGAATCAGTTTTGATCATGGAATAAGAAGAAGATGAGATGAACCCTACCATTAGGAAAATCTCAAATAAATGAAAAGATCAATCTTGCAATCGGGAAGCCCCGAGTTTTCAAACCCGACGATCAGGAATTATCAAGAAGCACCAAGTTTTCCAGCCCTTCTCCTATCATCCCTTCAGGACTTTGCCAGGTAAGTCCTATTCTTTTCACACTTGTCACTTCACATTCTTTTCATATGGGTAGGTCACCCATTTCAATGAGACCATACTTTATATTTTTTCCATCTGGGTAGGTCACCCATTACAATGAGACCGCACTTCATATTCTTTCCATCTGGGTAGGTCACCTATTACAAAGAGAGCGTTTTTCACATTCTTTTTACCTGGGTAGGTTACCCATTATAACGAGACCAATTTTTACACATTTTCTTTGGTTTTGATTAAAGGAGGTCGTCAGATGGGATCTTAGGTAGCTTTGGTTAAAGAGAATCGCCAAATGGGATTTCAGGTTGATCGAGCTTCACACATTTTTTAGTTCTAGTTGAATAAGGTCGCCAAATGGGATCTCAGGTCGCTTTGGTTAAAGGGAATCGCCAGATGGGATTTCAGGTTGATCGAGCTGCACATATTTTTTAGTTCCAGTTGAATAAGGTCGTCAAATGGGATCTTGGGTGGCTTTGGTTAAAGGAAATCGCTAGATAGGATTTCAGGTTGGCCGAGTTACACATTGGTTTTGGTTAAAAGAGGTCGCTAGAAGGGATCTCAGGTAGCTTTGATTAAAGGGAATTGCCGGATGGGATTTCAGGTTGACCGAGCTACATACATTCTTAACGTGTTCGACTTTTAACGTGTCATTTTTAAAATAATTGATTTTCCTCATTGAGTCGATGTTGATATTGCTCGTGTTCAAAAAATACAAAAAATAAGAAAAATCAAAATTTATAAAAAAAAGAAGTTGAGGGACCAAGTTGGAAACTTAGCAATATTTTTACCTATAAATACTGATCTCCACAACACAGACAAAAGGAGGGGCAATTTTAAAACATTAGAAAAAACACAAAAAGAAAAACCCTAACCCTAAACCCATCACTTTCAAAGCCAGCCGCCACCCGAACTAACCAATTTCCACAGAACACTTACTCTCCCTTCCCCCGGCCAAAACCAGAGAAAACCAAAGGAGGGCCCCCCCTTTTCCACTCATCTTCAACCTTCAGCCGTAGGCTCCCCCTCTCTTCGGTATCAGCCCAAACGCAGCTCCTCCCTCATAGCTGCAATATCATTTCCTCTCCATCCCAGCCGTTTCCTTCTCTCACCCAAACAACCATAGACTGGCCTTCCCTGGTGATATCTCCGCCTCAACACCGCCAGCAACCTCTCCCATCTCTACAGCAGCTCTAGCGGCCGCGGGCGACAGCAGATCTCTTCTCCATCTCCGCCGGCCAGACCCGACAAAAGCCTAGTAGCTGACGGCCCCCTTTGTATTGCCACCACCTGAAACAGAGAAGAATGGGAAAGTAAAAGAAAAGAATCGATATGTAGAGAGAAGCAGATCTGAAATGGAGAAGAAGAGAAAAAAAAAACAGATCTGAAAAACAAAGAAATAAAAGCCTAAAATCAACTGTTTGTGCGTTTCTCCTTGTTGCAGGTGGCAGTGACCTTCATAGATGGCGTAGGAAGACAGAGAAGAAAAAGAGGTTTCTGATCCACTGTTTTGTTGCCTTCATCGGCATAGTGGCGGCGGCGCGTGGAGAAGACGCGTCGCCACTGTTCCAGCACTGTTCATACAGGTCCAGAAGGTTTTCCAGCCCTGTTCTCGTGGTTGCACTATTTTTTATTCTATTTTTGGGCTTTTTTGTAATTTTAAAATTGTTTAATGTATTTGTTGTTTAGTTTTGAATTTTTTTTATAATTTGTATTATGCAAATGTGGATGTAAAAAAAGAAAAAGAAAAAAATATATAGTGAAAGTGAACGTGTTGTTTTGAATTTTTTATGAATGTTTTTTTATGATAAAATTGCAAGGAATAAAGAAGAATTTAATATTTTGATTTGCTCATGGTTAAGAATTATGAACTTACACGTAAGTCGTATTTCTAATATCCGATTAAAAGATAAAATTTTTAAAACTTCTTTAACACATCAAAGCCATAAAGTAGCTTACCTCAGGTAGAGTGCATTAGGGGTGCTAATACCTTCCCTAACCACAACCAATCCCGTACCCATGAATCTTTGACAAGACCAGTATACCGGGGTTTCCTAGTAGCCCTCAATTAAATACTAGGTGGCGACTCCAACGAATTCAATCAAGCAAACAAACAAACAAAAAATCGCTAAAAAGATGCCGCACCGGTGACATGCGACAAAACCTATGGGTATAAAGATCCAGAAACCAACAATCAAATTGATATTTTCTAAGAAAGCTAAATTCAAGCTTGTGATTGAATTTAACACAATGATAAAATGTATCAAGATACCAAGATTATAAAAACCAAAACTCTACCCAACACCTATTAAAACATGGGAACGATAAGTATAAAAGATGTCATGAAGCTTGGTTAATTTTTTGATAAGTCGGAGTGGTAAAAGAATACTCTTACACACAAGTTTTATTTTTGAATAATTAATCCATATCTTGTTAATTTTTGAAACCTCAATATAAGTTAAATAATATTTTAAAAAAATAGGTAAGAACATGCTAAATAATGCTGAAAAAATAATAAAAGAGTTCTAAATAAAATTAGAAAAAAAGGATCCTAAATCATTTAAAAAATTAATACAATTCTCGTATAGTAGCTTCTAGACCTTATTTCAAGGCTTTCTAAATGTCTAATTAACTTGAAATTTTAACCCAATATAAAACAAGACCTCTGAAAACTTCTAATAAAATTTCAGTTCAATTCAATTATTAAATTAAAAGTTATAGTTATTAGCGTCAAATTGTACATTAGAAGAATGAGTCCAAAATTGTCTATAGTGTCCTTAAATGATAAGGAAACCAATAAGAAAATACATTAAACAAAAGGAAACACAAGTTGACCACATGAAAACCCTTGCCAAAATAATCATAATTGTTGTCAGCTATGCTTTCCTTGTAGAAGATAAATCCTTGTTGAATAAAAAGTCTACAAATCATAAGGAAATAAAAAACAAAAACCATACATTAACTTGTGACCTAACTTCAAACACGTTGTTCTATCTAGTCTGGATAAATTATCGGGGGCAACATATATGGATGGAAGGATTATAATGTCTAGTTTTCAGTCCAACTATAATAAAAGCAAAATTTCTCATGTAACTTATGACATGTCTCAAATAATACACAAAGACCTAGTCGGATAGATTTACAATTGATATTAACTCAAATATAAGAATCAATCCAATTAATCTCTCTCGAATTAACTTCAAACACGGTAAATGTCTTTTGAGTTGCATTGAAGAAGCTTGATGTTATTTCCCTTCCTGCCCGTTTCTTTTAAGTTTTGAAGATTTTGCTTGCAGTTATGTGATACGAACACCAAAGATTTTCATTAACAAAATATTTAAAAAATCTCCCAAGGGTGGATTGTCTTGGAAACCTACCTAAAAGATCATTGCAGAGCTTTCCTACTATATGATCCTTGTTTCATGATTTATATGAACACCAGAGTTATATATCTAGTTTACTATATAACTTGAAATTGAATTAATTGAAAATTAAACTTTGTAATTTGTTTTAGTATTTTTATAGGGTTATCTTGGTTTTATGATCTAATTCGCGAGTTTGAAAGGTTGATTCGGTTCGTTTTTTTACATTTTTTTAATTGATTTTTTTTTCAATTGCATCCTTTAATGTTGGGTCGATTATAAATTAGATTTTATAATTTGTTTGAAAGGTTGATTCGGTTTGTTTTTTTACATCTTTTTTTTAATTGATTTTTTTCTCAATTGTATCCTTCAATGTTGAGTCGATTATAAATTAGGTTTTATAATTTGTTTTCTACGGGTTATCATAATCTCATAACTTAAGTCATGGATTTAACATATTAACTCAAATTGACCCAAGTCAATCTAATATATTGTTATTTTAATATTAAAAAAAATATTGTCTTGAAAAATTGAGTTAAATTATATTTTTACAGGTTATCTAAGTTGTTTTTACACCTGTAAAAACAATTGAGTCACTTCAAATTAACCCCAACATGTTTTTTTCATTAAAAAATATTAACAATATCTAAAAAAAATATATATATATATAAAAAAAAATCTGACAAGATACACAGCGTACCACATGTTATATATCTAGTTTACTATATATAGAACGTTAAATAGACTACGCAGACTGGTCGTGGTCACCACATCCGTCGCTATTAGCCGGTATACTCCCGTGGCTGTGGTTGATGGCTATCCTCTATAATTCAATACTTTCACGTTTTATTCTAGAGCGTCTTGCTAAGAAACGACAATTTTATTAACAAAATGCTGAAAGGGTGGGTGCTCACCTCACCTCACCTCACAAAGCTATTTTTTTTATTTTTAATTATTTAATATTTAATTGGTAAATAATTTAATTTTATAATTTGTTTTTAATTGTCAGAACGGTCATATGTATTCTGAATAGGAACAGGGATAGGAAGACCTCAAATTAATCTCTCTCGAATTTTTTTAGTTTTAGATCTTGTAATAAACCTAATTGATACCTATAATGAATACTTTGGTGATCAAACTTAGATTAGTTACTAGCTTTCTTTGTTGTAGTTTCAACGTTAACTTTTGAATAATTTGTAGATTTTTATGCAAATGTCACTACTTTGGTTTTTCCATTGTCTCTGTGTTGAAAAAGCAACTAGCAAAGAATATATATATATATATATATATAGTAACGTCAAGATTTGTTGATTGATATTCCGGAAAGAACAAACAAAATGAAAAACAAAGTCATTAATTACATTATAGTGGTGGTCCTTCCTTGGTTTGTCTGTTTACAACTTCCTCTTCTTCCATGTGCTCTCATGCATTCAAAAACTTGCACGTGGTAAATGCATTCAAAAACTTGCACGAGAATAGTACTTAATAAATTAACACGAGTTAACTCAGGTTGTTTTTATGTTTTTTTAATTGAATTTTTTTTTAATTTTATCATTTAATATTAGGTCTATTGGGAATTGAACTTCATAATCTATTTTGATTTGTTTTCTATAGGGATATCCTGATCTCATAATTAGGATCGCGGGTTTTCGTATTTTGACTTCGGTTAAATCTTGTTTTTTATTTTATTTTATTTTTAAGAGGTTATCTCAGTATCATGTTCTTCAATAATGGATTTTCTCTTTATTGGTTTGTCCCTGTCTAACGACATGAGTTACAGGTTTAGTAGGTTAATCTAATTGACTAATTTTTTTAATTGATTTTTTTCTAATTTCATCATTTAATAATTTAATATTGTGTTTGATTGAGAATTAGGTTTCATGATTTATGAGGTTATCTTAATCTCATGATCCAAAAATAGTGCTTAATGAGTTAACCCATATTGAATTAGCACATTTTTTAACTAAATTTTTTATAAATTCCATCATTCAATGAGTGACAAAATTGATTGGGAATTGAACTTCATAATTTATTTTTATTTGCTTTTTATGGGGTTATCTCAGTCTCATGATTAGAGTTGTGGATTTGAAAAGTTAATTCAGGTTAAATCATGTCATTTTTTGTATTTTTTCTATATGGTTATCTTAGTTTCATGACCCAGGTCATGAGTTTGGTAAATTGAATTGATTTTTTTTTTAATTTCATCCTTTAACATTGGATCGATTGTAAATTAGGTTTTATAATTTGTTTTTTAGAGGTTATCATAGTCTCATGACTCAGGTCATGAATTTGACATGTTAACCCGAGTTGACTCATGTCAATCTAATATGTTGTTATCTTAATATTAAAAAAACATATTATCTTGAAAAAAATTTGAGTGAAATTAATTATATTTTTACAGGTTATCTGAATTATTTTTAGACCAACAAAAACAATCAAGTCACTTCAAATTAACCTCAACACGTTTTTTTTTCCACTAAAAAAATATAAATAATATCTAAATATTTTTTTATATTAAAAAAAATTCTGACATGATACACAGCGTACCACAAGTTATATATCTAGTTTACTATACAACGTGAAACATGCTACGCAGACTGGTCAGTGGTCACCACATCCGTTGCTATTAGCCAGCACACTGCCGTGACTGTAGTTGATGGTTATCCTAATTCAATAGTTTCACGTTTTATTCTAGAGCGTCTTGCTAAGAAACGACAATTTTATTAACAAAATGTTGGAAGGGTGGGTGCTCACCTCACCTCACAAAGTTTTTTTTTTTAATTATTTTAATATTTTTAATATTTAATAATTTGTTTTGATTTATTTTTTATAAAATTAATCTAATTGTATAATTTAAATTGTGAGTTTAGCATATTAACTCGAGTTGACTTTGATAAATTTTTTTATTTTTTTTTAAATTGATTTTTTTTTATTTTATTTTTCAATACTGAGTTGTGTTTCATAATTTATTTTCTATAAGATTATTTCAACCTCATGATCTAGGTCACAGGTCTGGTAGGTTGACTTTGATTATTTTTTTATTTACTTTCTATATGGTTATCATAGTCTCATGACTTTTATCATGAATTTGACGGGTTGATCCAAATTGACTTAGGTTATTTTTATTTTTTTATTCAATTTCATTCTTTAAACACGGGTTGATTGGGAATTGGATTTCATAATTCTTTAAATAATTGTTTCAAGACTGGGTTGTCACAAACCACAAGTTGTTGAAATGTCCGACCTCTTACAATAACCAAGTTTTCCATATCTTCATCAATATCTCCATTTGATACCACAATCAATATCCAGTTATCCTGGACCTTGTTCTATATCAACACCACTCACAAATAGCATATACCAATTCATTTAATATCAATAATTTACAATATTTATTTTTATATCATAAGATAGTGCTATAGAAAATCTACTCGTGGAATCTAGTGCATGCGAAAGGGACTTGATAGATAAATCATTTCTCTAC
>Ga0325402_1005182_pt1 | contig 12171 bp, 8 predicted proteins | sample PopdelMetagenome_22_FD_207212 | JGI IMG/M metagenome (GOLD analysis project Ga0325402, IMG submission 207212) | Populus deltoides microbial communities from Bellville, Georgia, United States - Xylem-PdKOR-R3 | ecosystem: Host-associated > Plants > Phyllosphere > Stem > Wood/Secondary xylem...
TTGGCCTTCCTTTACCATTTATGACATCAGTCACCAAAATTTGATGGAAAATAGATAGATGAATAGTGTAAATATTTTGTTTTACAAATGAATCCTCACTTGTTTTTCTTTTGGTAAGAATGATAATGCTATTCATTCACTATACTGACAGTAGTTAGATATAGAAGTGACGGGGGCCCTTTCATTCAGCAATATATGTGGATCGATGAGATCTTTGAACTGAAGCATAAGGACCAGTGCATAGAGACATTGTTTGTCTTCCACTCAGGTGGGTAGAAATGGAGCCTTCTGACTTTGGAGTATGTTATATATCACACCTTTCTAAGAAACAAGAGGTGCAGTGAAGTCTGAGTTTCCTTTCAGCTGCCATTTGAAAACTGGAGTATCTGAATCCAACATGCGGGTTCACAAAAAATTGCTTTAGTTCTTCCTTGCTGTAAATGATATTGATAGTTTATTACTTAGTTCTCTATCACCACCCTAATTCCATTTACCACCACGAACTGGGATTCTGTTTTGATTTGTGGTCTTGGTCTTCTTCAGAAGCACCGAGAAGTGGTCAGTATTTCTGGAATACGAATGTGTCTCCCCCTTCAACCACAGTAGAGCTGCAGCAGCTGCATCCTTTTCTGCAAGTTTCTTACTGCTGCAAGGCTGCCCAGCAAAGTCCAGCCCGTTAAAGAAAACAGTAGAACGGAACTGGTTGTTTTTCAGTTGTTTTGTCTTATAAGTGGGTGATTCATGCCCTGCCCTGGCAAGTAAAGTTTGAAGCTCATTCTTAGAATTGTCACCCCCATCACCAGCAACATTTTTGGCCTTTTCTGCCTTCTTTGAGGGTGCTGGCAGCTGTCGACCAAATACAAATCTACCCTCACATTGGTCCTCTGAAACCAGCAATCTTATTGCCATCAGAAGCTCATTGTGGGACTGTATATCCAACTTGGGATCTAGAAGCTGCCAGCAGCGAAAAAACATCAAACACCCAAATATTAGGACAGGGTGGATAGAAAACTCTAGAGCTTAAATGTGTCTAATCATCAAATAATTTGAGCACTTGCACAAAAAAATAATACTTACTTTATTCTGAATCAGTTCCTCAAGCTCACGTTTTAAGCTTAAATACATATCTCCTAATGTGGGTTTCATAAAAAATTCCAAGTATCCTCCCAACATTTTTAGGTGCCCATCCTATCAAAATAAATAGATAGTTTCAGCAAAAGGAAGCATAAAAATGGATGTAAAAAGAGAAGAGGAGGAGAATCAAACAAGAAAACCATTAAAAAACTTACTAGTCCACCCTTCTCAATGTTTCCTCCAAATAAAAGCAGCACGGAATCAGAAACACCAGTTGAATCACGGAGAAAAACTGAATTCACTTTCACTTTTTCATTGAATACTAACCAAGGGTATGGAATTTTGGGCACCCCAGCATTCACAGAATTCTGTTGTGAAATACATTCAGGAAAACAAATGAATGATTATAAATTTGAATGTGGTGGTATCCTCAATTAAAAACAGGGTAGATAAAACAGTGCCTTCAAGGAAGACCATGGTATCTACAGATGTGAAACTTACCGAGTACAGAAGCACCTGGCCATCCTCCATTGTTTTCAGTGTTATCGACTTCTCTTTGTTCTACATAACAAAATCATATGATGCAGACATTATACCATCTCAACAAGAAAAGGTTCACTAATTACTAGCACTGAAAGCCTGTGATTATGTTCCAATTAATAGAAAGGCCCTAGCACTTCATCACTGTTTCTCTTCTATTCCTTGACCTACCCATGCCCTACTTCTCCATTTCATTTCTTGAACAAAGCCTAAAGCACCATTCATTCTATTTGGCTCATTGGAATTTCAGGTTATAGGACAAACAGAAGCTGGAAGCATGAACTAGGCGAGGAATAGAAACTGTTTCTTGAATCTAAAAACCTGCAAAATCAAAGAGAATAAAGAGCAATACACAGCAAATTTGCAGTATGACTCACCACAACAGAGCACAATCCAGGGAACAGGCCAGCACAGATGACTGCTCGCATAAGATGCTCATCAATGCTCCTTGAATTGCAATTTTCTATCTGCTTATCAACCAGTCCAGTATCCTTGAGCAAGTAAAAGAATTGTTTCCTTAAGGAATCAATGGCTTTTAGAGTCTGTGCAGAAAGAAAATTCTTCCAACAGTACTCATGACCAGATTGTTGTCTTTCTGCATCTTTCCAACCATTATAGGCCCGGACAAGTGCAAGATGGTCACTGCAATCACGACCAGCGAATTGTGCTTTTGCAGACTCTGCAAGCTGCAAGGAAAAAATTGCAAGTCATTCCTAGACTCCTTGTATTTGACAACATGAAACTTGGTCTTAAAACATCATCATAGATTTCAACAAAACACCTACCACAGACAAGACAACCCCTCAAGAGATGAACAATTGAAATTTGCACAAAGAACAGAAAAGGGAAAAAGACGTGGTTTCTTGTGTACATTTCTTGGTCAAACAAATCTTTTTCTGCATCTCTGAACTGCTAATTTTAAATATGACAAACCGAAAATCTCTTAAGAAAGAATGTTGAGATAAAAACTCATTTTCCTTTCATCAAGTAGATTTATTTGACAGGACTGTAACAAACAACAAGAACAGAAACATGAAGAAAGGAGAGCTAAGACCTTGAACTCAAGGAATCCAAATCTTCTGAGGAAGAAAAAAAACTAGAAAAAGAAATATGCATAGGTAACCAATGGAACAAGGTTCTCAGAAACATTCACTTAACATCAAAGGCAGTTCTCTCCTTGCCTCTAAAAAGTCTTCTATTACATCTCAATCATATACACCGTGGTAAACAAAGCATAAGTTTCCAAGTTAAAGCACCCATACCCTCCTATCATTCTTACCTATATTTATACATTTATGCCCAAAAAAATCAGATCAAGATATGATGATAGTTCTAGCAAACTAAATCCATGGGGAAAAGAATATCATCAATTACACTAAAAATTAATCGAAACATCAGGCGAAACTATAGATATGCTGGAGACTTACATCCTTCTTGTCAAATGGTATTAAGAATGGATCTCTAACACTGAGACCAGCAACGACAGTCATTATTGGATCTAGGCAGTTGAAAATGGTCCCCAATATGAGCATTTTCCCGAGCTTAGGCTCAACTGGAAGCACTGACAAATGACGTCCTGAAAAGCACCAATTCTGATTTAGCATCAATTATTTGAAGAATTAACCATCACTATCTTAAAAAAACTCAGAAAATTGGATATGAGATCCAAAATGAACTTTTGGAAGAAAAACAAATGCTGCACCTAGCACTGTCAGATTTTCATGCTCATCTAAAGCCCCAATCAACTTCAAATACTCAACAGCATTTTGAACCTACAACACAAAACAGATGTAGAAAACTTAAATGTAGACAAAAGAGAGAGAGAGAGAGAGCAAATGTTGGAGCTGTGTTAAAACTCAAAAATTAAAGTGGCAAGCCAGAAGACTGGCACGAGCAAGATCCACCAATATGCAGATTTTGATAACAGGCTCAGTTAGGAATTACCGATAGAGGCTCTGGTGGCTGCAGGGCCCTTGATAAGAACTCTGATATACTTCCAAGTTGGAGACTTTTGATTTGCAAACTCAAAGACTGTAAAGGTGTCCTCAAAAGTTCTGGTAATTGATAGTCAGCAAATGCATCATAAACACATCTGGGATAAAGATGATAACACTCGCCAGGTTGAACACGACCAGCTCTTCCCTTTCTCTGAAAAGCAAACACCAAACACCATTATAACCAAACCAGAAAACTAACTCTCAATGCAAAAGCAATTGTCCAGAGAAACTATACCCTTAAAAAAAGCCATAAATCATTTTAATTACAGAAAAAATCTCTGTACAACAACAAGCATGTGGAAAATTGATAGGATTTTTCATGCCAAAGCTAAGTCAAAAAGATTTAGGCAGATTGAAACATTATTGTTAATAAAAATAAGAATTTTGGCGAGCTGCACATAAATTAATCAAAAATATTCTGGACGCATGTTTGGATTTAGATAAAAGATCTGCTATCCAGTCTACCTCCCTTTTTTCCTGCACCATACCATGTTTATGCCAAAGAACCAAAAGGGAAGACCATTTCACTATTAACAACTATTTTATCAACTGTACTTGGAATTTCCACTTGCAATGATTTAGCATGCAGAAACGAGAATGTTTGGGAGAGTTTCTTAATCATATAGAGAGTGTAAATAATGCAGTTTAAAATCTAAAAACTTACTCAATAATATGCTGCTTTTAGGGCTATAAAAAAAGCCTCAAGAAGGGAATGTTTTTCTGCTTATTAATAATTTATGTGGACAGTACACATTATAAACAAGACCAAACATCTTATAAAGTATTGTTCTGGCCACTTTCCTATGGACATCAACCTAACTCTTGTAAAGTTGATGTTTAAGAGAATGGGCCTTACTTGCCGGGCAGCAGCCTTTGAGATCCAGGATGGAAGCAAACAAGGAGTATTATTTAAAGCATCATACGATGTCTCCTTTGCCTTTCCACAATCAACCACAAATACCACATCATTGATAGTAATACTAGTCTCAGCCATATTCGTAGCTAAGACAATTTTCCTCACTCCATCTTCGGGTTTATCAAATATTAACCTCTGGATGAAAACAAAAGGGATCAGGAATCAGGAAAATGCCAATCACTGGAATAAACAATACAAATTCACTGCATATTTCCAAACAATAACGAAAATGTGGGAAACCAGAAAAAATGGCAAAAAGGAAAAGCAGAAATTAGGGGTTTAATTTATGTGTTATTTCAATATCATATGAAAGACAATGAAATCACCTGCTCAGAGCTGGCCATGGAACCATGGCAGGCCAGTAACAATACTCTGCAAGGATCACCCAAGATAGGATGAGTTTGTAGCTGATCTTTTAAAGAGTTAATGTCATCCCAACCAGTCATAAAAACCAACACAGCACCAGGTCTCTCTTTCTTAACTATGTGACAAAGAACATGCTCAATGAGGTTAAAACCAATTGAGTCAGGATTCCAACAAGATAAAGACTCCCAAGTGCGTGAACTACACCCCTTAAAGTCAGCAACCTCAAGGGCATCCTGTCAACAAGTTTTAAGGCAGAGATAGCTTGGTGAAAAAACAAACTCATGCATGTTACATGAATCAGACAATTTCATGAATTTATATACCTCAACAGAAGAAGCAATCTGGCTCTTCCTCTTTTTGAAAGCTTGAGCTTGTTTTTGCATTTTCCACGTCTTTTCTTGACCATAATCGTCGATTTGATTGTAAGGAGTCAGCCGATACCCGGTTATTTCAAGAATATTCTCTAAAAAATGTGCACGGACAGGATATGTAAAACCCTGGAAAATTGGGCAAAAAACCATTACCATCCAAAAAGAGAAAGACGTGTTGAATCTACCAAGCGATCAAATCATGTTCTTTCCACTTTGGATTAATAAAATATGTTATCAGAAATCACAATTGTAACATAAAAAAAGAAGTGCTTGCATGACCAAAGAGAAAAGAACAAAAATAATGCACACCGAGAAGTTATGTTGCAGGTAAATTAACAAGAGAAGCACAATCTTTTACATCTAGGAGGTGTTTGGTTTGGGGGTGAAGAGGGGGAAAAATCTTAATACCTTCTCTTAAGAGATTGGATACATAAGAAAGTAACCATTGTTAAGTATTTTTCATGAAGAATAAAATGAAAAACATGACATGTTTACTCATTCTTTAGCTCGTTGCAAACACCACTTCTTTGTTTTTCTACTGTATCTAACTCAACATAAGTCTAAAACTACATGTGCATGCATCAACCAATTTTTAAAGATTAGTACTATGTCCAAGCCAAACCATATTGTTTGCTATGTTCTTATGATGTCGAACAATTATCCCAAGAGTTTATAGACTAGATTGAAATATGAAGTTATTGTATTTCCTATTTTAATTATTTTCCTAGTTAATTTTGGATTTTTATTATTTGTTTTCTACTTAGCTTAGGGCTTTAAATCTTTAAATTTAATTAGTATTTTACTATTTAGTAATCCTAATAGTAGATGGATTCTATTAATTAGATAGATTCCAGTAATTAGATAAATTTTAATTAGAAATCCTTTCCTATAAAGGATTTATTTTAGTACTAATATAAATAAGAATATCTAGTTTATTTTATGAAGATCAAGACTATTATTCAGATTCAATAAAATACCAAAGAATTTTCTCTACATTTCTCTACAATTTGGTCAATAACCTTAGTGCTTGAGAACCCTAGTTTTATCTCCGCTATACTGAAGTAGAACAATTATCTCAGGAGTTTATGAACTAGATTGACAAGACCAAGCCTGAAAAAAAAGTCCACAAAGAAACCCACAATCATTTGATATCAAGTATGAAGTTAATGTTTTCCTGTTTTAATAATTTTCCTGGTTAATTTTGGATTTTAATTATTTGTTTTCTACTTAGCTTAAGACTTTAAATTTAACTAGTAATGGAGTATGCAGAGAGGTATACAAATGGATTGCACCAAAAACAAAGGTGGCAAAAGAACAAAGAGCAAATGAACACTAGCGAAACCAAAAAAAGGAGTGAAAGAAACTCTAGAGAAAGCATTCAGCCACCTAAGCATCAAGAAATTCCAAAAAACTGAACAGGCAACCAAATTAGTAAGTAGTAACTTGAAATAAGCTAAGAGGTTAACCCGTACAGTTAAATTAAGCAGCAAAATTAACAAGATCTTTGCCTGCTGGTTTCAAAGGATAAGGGATTGGTTTCCTACACTTTATCAGGACAGAAATTAGCAATGAAAGACTTACAGGAATATGAATTGCTGGAGCACCGCCAAAGTAGGAAGAGAAAAGCTCCGCATTTAAGGTTGCACTCATCAAAATCAATCTCAACTCCGGTCGACGAGGAAGCAGATCTCTCAGTACAATAAGAAGGAAATCTGACAAATAAGAGAACCATGGTAAATATCAAGTGATATAACAACAAATATCTTAAATGAATTCCAAGTTACCTTCATTCATTCCGCGTTCATGAATCTCATCAACGATAACATGAGTTACACCTTTTAAATTTCTGTCCAGAAGTAATCTCCTCAACAATATGCCAGTCGTACAGAATAGAAGTCGAGTGTCCCTTCCTCTCATACCCTCGAGCCGAACTTTATAACCAACCTTTTAAAACAAGAGCAAAATAGCATAGATCAAAATAATTTACAAACTCCTGATTTTTAATAAAAGATTCATCATATCAGAGGCATGGACTAACTGATTCTCCCAGTTTCTCCCCTCGTTCTGCAGCAACTCTTTCAGAAACAGCCATAGCCGATATCCTTCTAGGCTGTGTACATATAATACTACATGCAGCTCCGCGAGCAGCTTCAATCTCAGATTCTAGTATGTATTGAGGAAGTTGTGTGGTTTTACCACAACCAGTTTCACCAGAGACAACAATAACCTGCAAACATGCATCAGTTTGTTGTAAATATAAATGGTCATTTGTAAGATACGAGCCATAATGCTAGTTGCAACCATAATCATTTGTTCATGCACACATCCATCACTTGGATGACTTAAGTGGTCCATAATATATTAGATTCAAGAGATGGATTTAGCACAATTTAATTCTCAAAGCAGGATTCCTCTGAGACAACTCGGTCACATAACAATTTTGTTTTAACTCTTCAAATTTTATTGCCTAAGCAGCTTGCTCTTTTCTATATACAATTCTTGTCTCTTACATTTCAGAATGCACCTACTTGAATTGAGGACACCTTGCTTACAATTGACCAATATAGTTTCCAAACAGGAATTTATTTTCAACCATTATTGGACATTCTCGTGCATCACTACCCATAAAGCCATAAGAACACACAGCGTAGCCTCCATATGCATTAATTGATACACTGTCACTGTTTAAACCATTTGAGGTGTTGTATTAAAAACAAAATTTGGTCATGCTCCAAACCATCTGCATTAGGTATCAATATATACCATATAATCCTACTTGCTCAACAACCAAAGTGGAGAGAAATGCATTCCTTGACATGGCATATAAAATTGTCCAAGAATCCCAAGAGAACAAATTTTATTGAAAAAATAAACAAGTTCCATCTTGGTCAAGACTTAGCATTGAATTATGAAGGAATGCTGAAATTGAAGAAAAAACGACTGTCCTAGCAGGAGTTACAACCTCATAAAGGCAAGGACTGCAATCGGAAGACAATTACAAGAAAGAACATATCACAATCACCTGATTTTCAGATACGGCTTTTAACAGCACATCCTTTTCTTTATATGCAGGAAGGCTTCTACGAAATTCAATCATCTTTTGGCCCTCAGGAGATTCCTACACAAGAACTAACACCCATCAACACCATATCTTGTAATGTTACATTAATGTATAGCAGAAAATGAGAGGTAAAATCTGCACTTAATACAAATTAAATTGACTCCTTATAGAACCAATACTTTATGATAACATATTTGACAGCAGAAACTTAAAAGTTCCAGCAGGAACACATATGAAATTAAGGATGTTTAAGATGCATATCCACTACACAACCTTGACAGAAAATAAATTTACAACAGTTTTAAAATGTTCATGTACTTCCTGAAACATAATGCCAACGTTCTCAAAAAGTGGAAGAGCCACTACCAAAGTTTACCTGAAATATACCAAGTGCTTCATCACAAAATCCTAGAACATTGAAAAACAGTACTAAGGCACACGCTACTAAGATATCATAATATACACTAGTGCACCACTGTTTTACTTGTATGTAAAGAAAATCATGATAAGTTATAATGCAAAACAACTTGACAGACAAGAAGGGCAGTTGTTGCAAAAGATAACTCTGTGAAACTGATCAGGGTAAATTTACCTGCCACTTTTCTTGTTGGTTACGAAGCTGCAAACTCTTCCGACTAAGAATTCTCTCCATGGCAACACTATTTTGTACTGACAGTTCTGGCCGCTCATAGATTCTTTCATCGGTGTCCATACTCCCACCACTGTTTGATCTTGACAAGGAATTGGGAGGAAAAAATCCTCTGCTCATGGGCTTTTTGGAAATGTAAGCTTTGAAATGAGCATCTACTTCTCTTTGTAACCCAAAAGGTAAGATCACCTATATGTTTTTCAAGAGCATTGCAAAAGTGAATTATATGAATGAAGAAACTTAGCCCCCCAAGAATTATGCACATACTTCAATTAGTGATAAGAACAATAAGTTCCCACCTGGATCTAATGAGCTGAGAAGTATTTGAGAGCAAGTTTCTAACAGAATGATCAGAGCATATCAATTCATTACTCTGTTATATTGTAAAACTATAATACACTGAACAGTGAGGGACATGGATTAAGAAAAGAAAATACCTCTCTCTGTGGACGCTTATCATCCAGATCATGTCTGTAATTTGGCAAGGGGACTTTACTAAACACAACAATTCTTGAATATTGACGGCTGCAAAAAATAAATTATATTCAAACTATGCACGCAATGGTTATAGTGAAGAAACAGCAAAACAAATGCTTACACTTTAAGAAACGATTAAAAATACCTGTGTAAACCCATTCGGGTTGCGATAGCTGATAGATGCTCAAAATCACGTCTGTCCTTTTTCTCCCTGGATACAACTTCTTGCTGATTTTTACTTTGAAGAAGCATGGTTAACTTCCATTTCCAATCATCAACGTTGTCAAGGGTCGAGCCAGTCTAAGAAACATGAATCAACAACAAATACGAATTAAAGTTGTATGAGTGAGAATATTGTTCATTATGTGCTTAAAAAGCCAAGAAATTCCATTTCTTAAAAAAGACTACAATTTTCCTCAATGCAACCAAAGAAAAAAAAACATGTTACATGCTTGAACTTCACTTTAATTATAAACCCTACAGATAAATCACCAGCCCATAAAGGAACAAAGTTTCATCGAGTGTGCTGAAAATAGGCATAGTTTTTTCTTCAAAGGGAGAAAAAGGGCAGGGGGGCACACTTTTAAGAGCTAAATTGTGAGAAATCAAACAAAATCGAACTAAAAACCAACCATTTCCTTCTGGGAGGAGCCTAATTCATAATCGGATTCATCACTAGAAACATCCCGGTAAGCAAACCTGCCATAATTAAAGCTCTGCATAGACCTGGTATATGGCAAAGCAAGTTTCTTGGAATGAAAATCTGCAGCACCAAAACACTTGAATGAAAAAATCCCATGATGCCTGAATCGAAGAGGGCGGGGCAATGGCTGGTTAGTAAAAGATAGGGTTCGGTGGTTTCTAACGGAAACAAAAGATGATGAAGAAAATAAAGAGGGTTTAAGGGTGGTTTTAGCTTTGTAATGGAAATGGAGAGATTTTGCTGTTTTGGTGGAAGTGGGTCTTAGAGACATGATTGTGTTCATTCTGATACAGCAAGGCATGGTTCTCTCTTCTTTTTTTTATTTTTTTGGTTGCTTGCTGGGGTTTTAGAAGGGTTTTTGTTACATTTGCTTGAATTAGGGTTTATGGTTCAGAAATACTACTTCTACTACTCTGACAACAATCTGTGTTGTTGAAAATTTTAGTGCAGAAGAGAGAGAAAGTGAGAGGGTTGTTCTCTTTCTGGCTGGGTTAGTTGATTGTGGAGAATGAGGCCGTGCAGCAGCAGCCAGCAGCTGTGGAAAGTCCAGATCTTTTGTTTGTACGTTTGAAGAATGGATAGCCCTTTTTTTTTCTTTTTTGGTTTATAAATTGTTTGGGCAATTTGGATGGTGGAGCTTTGGAGGAGTTTCGGCCTGCTCGCCTTTTTACCTGTAATTTTGTACGTGGATAGAATTTTAAGTTAATTTTAAAGATTAACTTAAATAATGTGTTGGTAATATAAATATATTTTAAAATATTAAAAAAAATTATTCTTAAACACAAACATGTTGTTTATATGGCAAGTAAAATTTTATTTTAATTTTTAACATAGTATAAGAAAATATATCAGTTTTACAAATGCATTTTATTGTATAATAATTTTTAATTAATAAGTACAAATAAGTTATTTACGTTTAATAATATAAAATAGTATATAAATCCTATAAAATAGTTTTTAATACTAATTAAATACTTAAATAAAAAAACTAATTTTTAGTTGAGTATGCAAGTATTCAATTCACACTTTTTTATTTTATTTTATTTTATTTTTTGCTCTAGAGGTTTTTTTTTTACCAAAAACAAATTATTTTTATTTTTATAAATACATTATGCAAATAAACTATATATATATTAAATTAAAAAAATAATAATCTGACATTATAAAAATATAAAATAATTAAAAAAAAAGCTAACTAATATTTAAAAAAGATGAACTAAAACTTATAAAAAAACAAAAAAAAATATTAATTTAAATTTAAATCAAAAAATTAGTGCACCTATAAACTAGAAAAGAGATTTAATTAACAATATCTAAATGGTGTGGGGAAATCACTATTCCCTCACACCTAATCACCGTGGATTACTGTTCTTCTTTTTTTTCATTTTTTTTTGTATTTTTTTATTTTTTTTCCAACTTTGCTTTTATTTTCCATTTAATTTTTAAAAAAAAATTATCTTGTTGATTTTACTTTTTAAATATTGAATTGGTTAAAAATTCTGCTTTGTAATTTTTTTTCCTTTAAAATAATGTGGATTGCTACGGTGTTTTTCCACATAGTTTTTCTATTTTATTTTTTATTTTTTAAAAATTATATTTATCGATTTTTTTTATATTGAGCTGATTAAGAATTTAGTTTTGTAATTTTTTTTAAAAAAACATTGTTGATTGCTACAGTGTTTCTCCGCATAGTCTTTTTTTATGATTTTCTCCGAAATTATCTTTTTTTATTTTATTTTTTAATATTGAGCTGGTTAAAAATTACAATTACAATATGTGAGGAAAGCGCTGTAACTTTCCTCGCAAATTACTGTGGATTACTACATTGTTTTTTCTTATATGGTTTTTTTTTCTATTTTGTTATGTTTTTCCCTAAAATTATCTTTTTTAATTTTATTTTTTAAATATTAAGCTGGTTAAGAATTGCAATTACAAGTAAATACAAGTTTTTCCTCACAAAACACTATGGATTGATACAGTTTTTCCTCACATGGTTTTTTTCCAGTTTCTTTTGTGT
>Ga0325402_1005185_pt1 | contig 12167 bp, 7 predicted proteins | sample PopdelMetagenome_22_FD_207212 | JGI IMG/M metagenome (GOLD analysis project Ga0325402, IMG submission 207212) | Populus deltoides microbial communities from Bellville, Georgia, United States - Xylem-PdKOR-R3 | ecosystem: Host-associated > Plants > Phyllosphere > Stem > Wood/Secondary xylem...
TAACCCATAAAACTCAAAATCCAGCCCTATAACCGGGTCACCCCGGGCCAGTTTAATAAGTATGGTTATTACACTTCACCATAAATACGTGATTACAGACAAAATAATTCACTTTCTCTCCCAGCACTCTTCCCCCGTTATACCTAAAAACTACCCGTCAGCCAACAAGAATGGAGAGTTTACCATTCAACTTCTCCAGCCCTCCCACTGATCTCTGCCAAAAATCACCATTATCCCAGCCTTTTTTCATCATTATGTGAACCAAACACCCACAACAGTATTATCCTCTCCACCCAAGACTTCCACAACTCCACCAGCCTTCCCTCACAAAACCATTTTAGCCCCTCCTTGCCATTCTCCACCAGGACCACCACTGCCATTTCTCGTCAATCGAAAGCCATAGTCACCATTGCCCGTTTCATCTCCTCTGCACACAACCATCTGCTTCCTCACCCAAAGCCTGTCATTGCTGCCTCTTTCTCCATAAATACCCACGACAATAGAGCACCAGCCACCACATCTCTCCAAACCAATCACAGTGACCACAGCCAGCAGTCCTCGTACCCATAACTAAGACCTGACGACAAAACCCCTCAGTCAACTCGAAATTGCACTCCAGAATCATCACACAATCAAGCCCGATCCTCTAGCAGCATCAAAGACCTTCGCCGCCGTCACTGAAGACAGCCAATACACCCATCAGCCACACAAAAACTCTAAATCCACCACTGTCCATCAAAGCCTCTTCATCGCTCAACCTTCCTTCACAACAGCTTCACCGCCAACAACCCCCATCTTGGCCGTGAGCTCTCAACATCCACAGTCCCGATCGATTCACCCGAAAAAAAAGAGGGTCTTAGTTCTTTCTCTCTCTCAGCAACTCATCCCAGAGAAATAAAGCAACCATCTCAAAAAGAGAAAGAAACAGTGAGTAGGTGAAGAGAATCGGGGGAAAGGTTGAATGTTGGCAACAATTCCCCTTCAGTCTAGATTGAGAGAAAGCCAGCAAATTTTGAGAAGTTTTTTTAACAAAATAAACCGAAATTTTCACAATTGTTTTAGGGCGCGTGAGCTAGAAGCACGAATTCAATCCAGCAAAGTTAATTGGCCAGCGTGTGAGTTGCACGCGCACCACGTGTCTCGGTGGCATTTTCCAGCGATTTCTCCCGATTATTTTGACATGGATTTTTAGAGTACTCTTCTTAACCTCGGTTTTTCAGGTTACTCTCTTTACACTTTGTTTTTGTTATAGTTGAAAGATCTTGAGTTGAAGTTCACGTAATTTGTTTAAAAGTGTAATTAATATTTTTAGAATTGATGTCTTTATATATATATATCAAGGGATGAATAATAAATTCTTAAAAATAAATAATTGATCCTTCACAGTAACAATTAATCAAATTTTAAATACTTTATAGTATTTTTGTTTAAATATAAGATTTTCTTTTGATTTCTATTGTAAATTTTAATATATACTTAATATGCATTTTAGGATTTTGTTTTGATCTCAATTGCTGAATTATCTTGATGGTATAAAATTGCATGCATGCAATCTATACTAAATCTAAAACGATAATTTAAAAAACATAAAAGATATCAAATATTAATAAATTAAAAAACAAATTAAGCATGGTGGGACTGCACCACACTCAAATTTGTTTTCATGGTATGGAATTTCAAATGCCAAACCCACGTATTGAGCGCCAAAGCTAGGCATCATGTCTCAGAGTACATGAAAATGGAAAAGAAAGAAGAGCACGCACAACATTATTCAGCGGCAACAGGAGCGACAAGGAGGCGTAGCTGCTGCTCATCTACTGGAGCAGCACGTCATGGCAGCAAAGGAAAGTGGTGAATTTCTCCATGGAGCGGTTGCACTCGGGGCATTTCAAGGTCTCGGGGATCCTACCAGCAGTCATTGGGAACTCAAAGCGGGAGCAAGGATGAACAATGTCATGAAGATTTTCATGGTGCTCTTGGAAGGCCAAATCAAAACCCTTAACTGGCACTTGCTCCTTCCATAAGTCATACTCGACCAATGTTGGCAAAACTGTGGTGCCATGGCCATTGACGACAACACTAGACCCCTTGCTAAGCACTGCCCATCCACCTTCTCTGTCGTAGCTAAGTAACTTCTTGATTGCTTGCATCATAGGATCATGCTCGTCAACCTTGCCTAGCTGAATCTTGGAGAAGAGCATGCTCTCTAGCCTGGTCCAGAAGAACCATATCATGGTAAGGTCTTGCCAGGCGTAACTGAGCTTCTCCACATTAATTGTCCCCATGACTCGCCGGATTTGCTCCCTCTTTCTGCTCTTCCCCACATAAACCATCTCAAGGGGAATGCGGGCTGCCTGAGCAACAGCACGTGCTGTGTTCGTGAACTTCCTCACCCATTCAACATCGTCCCCTCCGTACATGAAAATGTACTTCTCTTCCTTAATCTGATTGTCATAAAAATGTTGCAGCAATTGTAAAGAGCATACTATAAATACCAACAATGTATGTATGTTTTATTGATTTTATAAGGAATTTACCCAATTAAGAATCACTGGGTCGATGCCATCAACCAGAAGCTCCAGCCTCCATGTCTCTTCCCTCCACAAAGATTCCTCTCTCAAGCTGGTGAAAGGGAAGGCATTGCTTCCCCAAATCCACATCATGTGGAGTGCATTTGGGCTAACCACCTTTCCTTGAGGGTCAAGCACCACAAGAATAGGCTTGTTCCTGAAGTGCCACACCTCCTTAATGAACCTAATGGCTGCCTTATCAATCAATGAAGGATGGTACACTGTGTACCATGGCATTGAATTCTGCAAGCTCTCAAATTTTTCTTTCAGTGGATCAGTCCATTGAACTGAATGGTCTGTAATTGGGATCCAGACCAGGTCATACTGACTATCCAGCCTAGTTCCGTGGTGACTGGATTCATTGTATATCTGTTCAAGAATCGCAAGCTCATCATTCGAAATGTCGAGGCCAGATATGAGCAGTAGCACGTTCTTCCTTCTCAATACATCAAGATGGACCTGTTAAATTTCAAAGTACAGAAATATTTTGCATTAGCTTGATAACATTTTAGTACTACATATATAATTAGATGAGATGGTAAAGGAGCAAACCCTTCTCTTATTAGAGCCATCTATCAGTGGTTGGATATCATCCTTGGCGTAAATCAGGGCCTTGAGGACCTTCATGTTGTCAATGTGAATCATTTCAAAGAGATTCAGAAGCGTTTGATAGGCTTCGACATTCCTCTTTTCATCTGCATCAAACACCAATAAATTTATAAGCGTACTCGATTATTTGAACATCAATTTCCTGTTTTCTTATTACTAATCCAACACAGTTTAATACAAAGGTTGCTAAGGTTCAGACCTATGTATTGGTAGCAAGTAGCCAATTGCTTCCTCAGATGCTCAAGTATGTTGCTGAGTTTGTGAGCCAAGGTGGATAGCTCCCATGCCTTAGTGGTTGATATTGAAAACCTGAAACAGGTGAAAGAGATTATTACAAGGAATACAAGATGTAAAACATGGCTTGATAAAGATAGCGAGTAGAAAAGCATACTCATATCCCATGGTAGTGAGGCTGGTAATCTGAGCCGCACAAGCCAGAACACTCCTTACGGTCCAGTAGACAGCAGTAGGGACATGGGCCATGGCTGCGGACAACGCTGACACTTCATGGGAAATGTAAGTTGGTGGTAAATCCTTGAACTCAACCACGCATCTAGTCACGTCCATCATAACCTTGATCAGATTGTTAAGGGCATCGAAACGAGGTTTCAAGGGCCCTGAGTGTTCCAGGATGTTAGGCAATTGCTTGAGAATTGCCATGGATTTGGCAAGCTGATTTGAAGAGTAAATCTGGGCAAGCAGCCAAAACTCTCCATAATTCAAAGCAAAAGCTGCCAAGGTCAGAACCAGTTTGGCATCCCAGGAATAGCTTGCTAGCATGTTGAAAAGTTCGACAGTTGTTGCGTGCCCGTCTGCCCCACCCTTATAGGCAATCTGCAAAGAGGTGGAAAATAATTAAAACTTCCACAAATCCGTTAGGCTATTAATGCCTATAATATCATATTAAAATTGAAGCATATTGAATAACCTCGCAGGAAATTCTGTCAATAGTATACGAAAGCGAATCGAGCATGACAGCGAAATTGGCATGGTTGGTCTTGTCCTCCGATTCAGCATGGGCTTGGGAAGTCTGCATTAATTATATCACAGTGATTATAGATATATTTAAAAAAAAAAAAACAGAGTTAAGTTAATATACATTTCGAGTTTGCATCAAATTAAATTTGTTAGATGATTCAGACTTTATATTTTGTTAAAACTGACAGTGTATGAACAGGTTTCCGAGGATACCGTTAGAGAGGTATCGGTTTGCAGGGTGGCTCGTTTGAGGATGTCTTCAACAAGGTGAAGAAGAGGCTTAACATCAACCTCTCGGCCATCAGGAGCATGAGTTTCTGCAATTTGTTTCATCATCACATTGTCATCAGACATCGTAATCATGCTGCGGTCACTCCTGATCAGTTGCTGGTTCATCGCAGATGCTGAGGGGGCAGGGAGCCTGAGCGGGAGACCTGATGCCATGTTGAGCTGATAGGTAAGCTAAGGGTAAAGGCTCAGAAGTAGAGAAGATTGGCTTGTGTGTCTTTGCTGCATATTTGGCAGCCCATTTATACCATCGCAAATGGAATAAAGCTCAATTAAATCAACTTCCTTGCTTCCATGGTAGTCAAGATCTTGTGAACGTTAAAGAGAAGGAAGGCTATGCTTTTGTGGCCCCTCTGTCTGTCCCACTTCCTCCTTACTTTATAGAACATGGATTTTACCGTACAAACCTGATTCTGCAATACGCTACAATGAAACCTTTTCTTTCTTCTGTATTTTCTAGCAATTTGGGACCTCGATTCTAAATTTCCTCCACATGAATAATTAATCAACACAATCTAGTAGGGTTGAAGCTTTCTTGGTGGATTTAATGGCATGTATATTTAACCCCCTAAATTGTTCGGGTTGTGGCAAAGGAAAGCATGGACTCCAAATTTGAATTATTATTTCTTCAATCTATTATTTATTGAATAAATTATGGCCAGCAGTTAAGATCAGAATTTTTAAACCCGGCCCTGTTCAAGATCCGGATTCTGAGTTTTGATTAGATTATCGGGTTACCCGGGTTAATTCTATTTTTTTAAAATCAAAACGATGTTATTTTAGTAAAACAACAAAAAAAAAGTTAACGGGTTGCAACTTGGGTCGTCGGGTTACCTCGGGTTTTGACTTTCCCTATTTTTTCTTAAACCCGGCCCGGTTTCAGTCTCGAATCGACCGGATCTCGGATCGACCTGTCGGACCGAGCTGGATTTCTAAACTATAATTAAGATTGAGAGTCAGAAACCAGGTCGTTTTAAAGCAATTTGATTTTTTTTATAAATTAAAAGAAAAAAACTAGAAACAACAAACATGTAACGATGCATCATTCAATGTTGTCCTTTAATTAATGTGAAGAGGGAGGGAGGGAGCATCTATTCAAGAATTTTCTTCTAAAGTTTTCCGAATTGTTAAGAGAATAAGATCAAATGAGGCGACTTTTTCTTCTTTCTATTTTTTATATTTATCTTTATATTTACTTCTTAAGAAAAAAATCGCATTCTTTTAAAACGGTGTCATATATAGCATTTAGATCAATTATTTAACCGATAATTTTAAGGGTCAAATATCACGATAGACTTTAATTTATTCAATATATATATATATATGTTTGAGGATTATTAACAATATCACGATAGACTTTAACGGTGTCATATCATTGGGTCCATTTTTCTTACTTACCATTTTATTCTTAACAAAAGATTATTAAAAATTATTATTGAATACAAAGACTAATTATATAAAATTAACTCATAATTAAAGAATAAAGATAAGATTAAATCCGTGTTGAGACTAACTAAAGAGTAATTTAGATGCTTGCTGCCAACACTTTTGATGGAAGAGATGTTCCAAAGAGGAACGTAATTGTCGAGTTGTTTGGTGCGTGACAATAATTAATAATTAATACCTTCCTTTCTTTAGGGGTGCTAATGACTGAGAATTTTATTCTGTGTTTTTTGAAGGAGACAAAGAGTGAACATATAAAGAGTTGGATATTATTCTTTGCTTTCTTTAGGAGCTGAACTATAAATCTGGTTTAGAAGAAAAGCAAATCTAGCACAAATTAAATATGCTTGGTGGTACAAGTGTTCATCATCATTGTAGACGACGACGTTAATCCATGAAAAGACTAGGCTTTGTTGATTCATATATCAGAATGCTTTTTGTTCAGATCCAATCAGAGGACTGGAGATTACTTTTCCGGCATCTCAACCTCGGATATGCATATGTTGATATAACTGATGGATCCGTATATTTTGGTATTATAAAGTATGAATTTTAAGCCTATGTTCTTGTTTAGAAGAAGTTTCAAAGCTACAGTGGAGCTCAAATGACCGTAGATCTCATGAGCTACCAGACCCATCATTGTTGATCGTGGCTACAAGTCAACCTCAAGTGGTAATAGATTTAGCAAGCTACCACACCTAATGCTCTTTGGCTCAGCAATGTGGCGAGCCCAAACGAAGAAGGATTTCTGGCAAGTAATCATACTCATTGCCCTAGGGCTTGGCTGCATGTCAAGTCTAATTGAACATGGGTCTAGCGTATTACCACATCCAAAGTTCTTGAGTTTGGCTACGTGTTAATCCAAATGAACTTGGATCTAGCTCGCTGCCATACCCATTTGACTATAGGCTTCGCAGTGCACCAAGTACAAAGGGCTAAAGTCCTGAAGATCTTTATAGGCTCTATGTGAGGTCAAAAGGCTTTATTTGCTTATTCTTATGACTTTAACATAAAACGTTAATGTCATGAATATTTTTCTCTCGTCATGTTAATATTAATGTTAGGGATATCCCATCTCATATTAATGCTTATATAAGGGATATTTATCCCTCATTAATGCATTGTAAATGATATTTATCTTTCATTAATGCTATTAGGATAATTAAAATTCATCCTCTCCTCTTCACAAAAGAACAAGACTCATATGTTATGAATACGCTCAGAATCATACGGGTAAAAGGTTCACAATCTTTATTCTCTATATATAAAAAAAATACTTTCTTAATTTTATATCATTTATCATATCAAAACTAAAAACAAACACTCTGTGTTCATTCACTCATTTATCGTAACCATTTGTTTCAAGGTTACAAACTTTATCATTCGATAGTCCCCAAATCCCACCAAATATGACTGTTTTGCTGGTGACAGACTTTTTATAACAAGCTACATGTTTCATAAATAATAAAGGATCAACTATCTTGCTAGAACCTAGATTAATTCATAATCCAACTACTAAAGAATCTATTCTTAAGCACTTTAGATTTTTTAACATCATCATTTTCACCCTTCTTAAAAAAATCAAAAGCCTTGGCATTGGGGATATTTATATCTTTTTACATGAACCATTTGTCATTAAAGAATTTAACAGGGGTATATATGTCTTTTTTCTTTTTTAAACATAGTAAAATTACTCGATTACCCTCCAAGTCAAACTTTTAAAACTAATAGGGAAGGTTATCCAAGTCTTTTCATGTTTTGAAATGTAGTGAAGTGAATACTTTGCCCCTTAAACAAAAAAAATGCTTTAAAGGGTCTTTTCACCATTTGGTTTTTGTTATTACTAGTTTCATGAAGGGCAACATGATATTTTTGTATAAATTAAATGTATTTAAATTAGAAAAAGTGAAGTCGCATGTGGCTAAAGTACTAGCACACAGGAGGCGCCTTCTAGCCACCAAAAATGACTTTTTACCATATCATTAGAAGTATCATCATATTATCTTCCTAATGGTGTAGTGAATGGTGGCGATGGTGGAAAGGTTTGTTATTAGTGGGCTTTTCTTTTTCTTTTTTTTCTCTCTTCCCAAAAAAATCCTCGCTTATCCCTCTTTGTTGTTGGTATTTAAACTTTAATCTATATTCTTTCGAATTCAATTTTTTTTAGTTTTGAATCTTTTGTAGAATATATATATGTGTGTGTGTGTGTTTTCAATTCAATCCCAATTTGTCATATGTTATTTTTTTCAATTTAGTCCCTATTCTTTTGATTTTTTTGGGTCTTTTGTCGAATTCATTTTTCTTTTCAATTTCACCCTTAAATAAAAAAAAATGTTTGCATTTCTTATTTCAATTTTAATCCTTATTCTTTTGATTTTTTAATCCTTTTATTCAACGAATTTTTCTTTTTAATTTTACCCTTCAATCAAAGATTAAATTTATCTAGTGTTTCAATTTTAATCCTTATTTTTTTAATTGCAAATTTTTTATTTTGAATTTTGTACAATTAAAATTATTTTTTCAATTTCTTCCTTCATCATTTAATTTATTGAGATTTGAGTTTTATGGTTTTTTCAAATAAGATATTTTTGGTTTAATGACTCAGGTCACGTGTTTTAAAAGTTAATAAGGATTGAAATTGGTTTGATTTTCAAATGAGCTTTATGATTTTCATCATTTTCTTTTCTATCAGTTTATCTTGATCTCATAACTTAGATTACGGTTTGGCAAGATTACCCGAATTGGCTCGATCATGATTACCGAGGTTATAGGTTTATCGTGCTAACTCGGGTTGACTCGGATTTTTTTCATAGGTTATTGTGATCACTTTTTTTTAGTTTGGTCCATTTGCTATCATTGTTTTTTTATCGTCTAATTAAAATAAAACCAACTTAATTCTATGACTTAAGTTGTGGATTTTTCTTTCTTTTTTGAAACATGTTTGAAACACCTAAACATTATTTTTATGAAAGAAAAAAAACAAATTTGAACTTACCAGACAACTCGGGTCCATAACTAGTCTCAATTCTAAAACATCTATGATACATATATGAGAGATAGATCAAATTGATTTTTTTTTTAATTTTTTATGTATTATATAAAATTTTATTTGGAAAGTTAAATATTATATCATTGATCCTGATATTGAATTTATTTTCATTATTATTATTACAGTTATAAATGATAAATAACTGTTTGAAATATTGAAGTAGGGTTATGTTTAGTTAATTTTTATTTTTTTTCTCTTAACTCATAAGACTTAAGATTATATTTGGTTTTATTTTTTTTAATAAATCACAAATTTATCATCAAAACTTATCTTTAATTGTACTCCTCACTTTTTTTTATTACCATGTTATCCCGTATCTATGATGTCGTATCTCCCATGTATTTGAAATTGAATTTATTTATTTTTATCATATTCTCACATGTCCCATACATATAAACATATGATATTTTTTTTTTGGAACATTCATGTTTCCTACAAATCAAAATACTTAGATGTTATTATATCATTGATCAAACCTCTTTTTTTTTATATATAGTATTCGAGAAACATTTTGAATAATTATTCCACAGCTGCCTACAAAAATGCTTACAAAGCAAAAACAAATAATAAAAAAAAAAAAACGCAAGAGAAGAGTGACATCTACCAAACCCACTTGAGCGAGTGGAAGCAGGAAAGAATTATCCTTTGCGACGAGACATTCAAGAAAAGGTGAGGAAGGGGGTTGAACAGTATGAATCAGGAAAGATGAACAGTGAATTACCGCCTGTCTTCGAAGAAGTTGATGAAGAGACGTCTAGGCTCCCACAAATTATTACACCAGGTGTCCATTCAAAGAAACAGAAGAAAATCAAAATCAACAGAAAAAAAAAAAAACAATGACAGAAAAGAAATTAAAACAAAGACAATTAATGAACTTGGAGAACTTACCAGTGAGGTAAGTTGATAGAAACATGCAATTAGGTCAACAAGAGGAAGACTTCACCTGAATTGAAAAATGAAACCCCAAATCCTCCTATTCCCAGAACATGAATGTGCGAATTGAAACCCACAGAAGACCACAGCACCAACAAAAATGGATGACAATGAAATTTGGATGAAAACCCACCATGACAACCCAAAAAGAAAATGAAACAATGATACTGGATATTAATTGAAGTTGTTAAGATATATATATATATATATTAATTATGTTCGGATGTTCTCATAAACTAAGGCACGAGAGATACCTAGAACTAATAAATAGGTGTTTATCTGATGATATGTATATTGAACTAACCCGTATAAGAATTCTATACGGAAAGATCACCTGTGTATATGGACAAGTTCACATGATGGTTGTGTAAGTAATCTTTAAACTTAAGATCACTGAGTTATCTTATATAAAGAGTAGTATGCTTTGATCTGGTTACACGTTGTCATAATCAATGGTAACAAAATGGAAAATATTGGATATAACACAAACTATATAAATGTATTTTAATAATCAACGAAGGATTCATCACCCTAAGTGAATTAGTAAAAATATTTCATATGTTCTTAAATAGTATTGATTGTAAATCCTTGTACAAGGTAGAATGAAATTTGAAAAAAGTTTCTTAATAAAAAAAAATCATTAAGGAACTCGCAAATAGAAAAAAAACATTGGGTTTTTTTATCAAGGGCTTGAAATAAAAAAGGACACTGGTATCTTGATTCTTATAGAAAGTTTGATATGTAGCACATTAAGGAACTCGTAAATAAATATATTTCAGAAAAGCCAATTAGGTGTTTGATTAAAGATTTAGAGTGAAAAAAAAAAACTTAAAAAGATTTATTGTCAACTTTTAAGAGTGCAGGTCTCTAATAGCATAACACAGGTTAGAAAGCAAAAGAGGATGAAATGATATAAGGGAGTGAAAGTGATCATAAACCTATAAAGATCCTCAAACACCATTTGAACCTGTGAATTCCTTTTCTTTAATAGACATGAAACTCAGCCTTCATTACGTGTCTTGAAAAGTCATTTCTAATCAAGCAAGCGAGAAAGACTAATAAATACGCTCTCAAAATGTAAAGAATCATCCACGAGAGTCATGATAAAGTGAATAACTATTTGTCTTCGTTGAGAAAATTCAAACACAAGATTTCAAACAAATATTTGATCCTTTTTGAACCCAATGCAAAATGGGTCATCTTCTAAACCAATCACCATGATCAAATACTTTTCTTCAAAGACTAATACAAATCATGAGAATTGCACGAACATTGTTATTTGACATGACACTGAAAAATCCCAAGCTTTCAAAAAGACAATAAATCTTATGAAATCCTTGTTAGGGAAAATACCCTAAAATAAAATCAAAATATGTGTAACGTATATTTGAGAAAACCACATGAAAAATAAAATTGTCATAAGACAATGAGTTCTAATGCATTCCCAATTAGGACAGTATTCATCATGGCCTAAATACTTATAAAACGAAGAATGATAATAAGGTATCTCCATGCTCAAGATTTGAAAGTAACTCGCATGAACTTGCTTGGGTAAAATGGGAAGATGAGCCAACAAAAGTGACCACCTCAGAAATTACAACCCTCAACAATTAAAAGAAGAAATTGTGAAGAAATGAGGTTTCAAAAGGCATGCATTGCATATGGTTTAACCTCAACTTTAAAATAGTGTTAGTGTAAGATTCATCAATCAAGAGGAAAGATAGTGAACTCTGCATGGGTGAATAGAAGTCGAGAAATGACAAAGAAATCTCATCCATATGATGTAGATAATTAAGATCATAAGACAAAGCACTCATTTTGAGAGTTTATCCTTGGAGGGTATTTTATTTTGATTTTTTTTAGTAAATTTTTGAAGGATTTTGATGAAGATCCTAGTTTGAATTTTAAAATGGGCAAATTGCCCGTGAAAATAGACAAATTTTAAGAAAGCATGAATGTTTGCTGAAGTTCTTTTTGGAATTTAAAAATGGTAGGTAGCCTGTGAAAATAGGCCAACTTTTAAATTTTAAAATGGGCAGGTTGCAAGTAAAAATAAACTCATTTCAAGGAAGCATGTGCGCTTGCTGGAGTTTTTTTTAGAATTTGAAAAGGGCAGGTCGCTCATGAAAATAAACTAATTTTAGAAAAGTATGAATGCTTGCTGAAGTTCTTTTTAGAATTTGAAAAGGGTGGGTCGCCCATGAAAGTAGGCTGACTTTTGAATTTCAAAATAGATAGGTCACCTGTAAAAATAAAATAATTTCAGGGAAGCATGGACACTTGCTGAAGTTCTTATT